>Ga0209536_100006453_pt1 | contig 17938 bp, 17 predicted proteins | sample DeeMarSeWOR28_12_FD_187461 | JGI IMG/M metagenome (GOLD analysis project Ga0209536, IMG submission 187461) | Marine sediment microbial communities from White Oak River estuary, North Carolina - WOR-2-8_12 (SPAdes) (version 2) | ecosystem: Environmental > Aquatic > Marine > Intertidal zone >... | reverse complement strand
TGGCCACCTGGACGGTGAACATGCCCGGGGACGCGGAGCGACTCCTCCGCATGGGGGTGCCGCGCATCACAACGAACCAGGTGGCCCGCCTCGTCGCGTGGAGAGATGCCCTGTGAGGGCCTGACCGGCCTCAGCCGCTCGCTTCCGCCGGCCCGAGCTTCGGCAGGCGGAGCGTGAATACGCTTCCCCTTCCTTCGCGCGAGCGCACCTCGACCTCCCCGCCGTGGGCGTGCGCGACTCCGCGGACGATCGTCAGGCCCAGACCCGCCGCTCCGCTGTCCCGATCTTCGACCTGCGCGAAGCGATCGAACAGCCGGGCCATGTCCGAGGGGGCGATGCCGGGCCCCGTGTCGGCGACCGAGATGAGCACGTCGTCGCCCCGATCCCTCGCAGACAGCAGGATCGATCCCCCCTCGGGCGTGAGGCGGACCGCGTTGTCCAGCAGGTTGCCCAGGGCCTGGAGAATCCGATCCCGGTCGATGCGCGCCTCCGATTCGTCCGATCCCGCGTCGACGGTGAGCACCAGCTGGCGAGCCCGAGCCTGGTCCCGATACTGCTCGGCCGCCTCGTGCAGGATCGGAACGATCATCTCGCGGGACGGCCGAACGACCAGCGCACCCGCCTCGATGCGCGCCACGTCGAGCAGGTCCTCGATCAGACGCTGCATCCGCTTCCCCGATCGCCGGATGATCTCCGCCTGACGGCGCCGCTGCTGCTCGTCGAGCGGCAGATCGAGCAGGAGGTCGGCGGAGGCCATGGCGACGCCGAGCGGATTGCGGAGGTCGTGAGACACGATCGAGACCACGTCCTCACGCTGCCGGATCGCGCGCCGGAGCGCTTCCTCCTTCTCGCGGATCTCCGACATGTCCGTGAAGGTCAGCACGGCCCCGCGCAGCTCCGTACCGTCGATCATCGGTCGAAGCGACCAGCGGGCGGGGAAAGACTCGCCCCCCCTTCGCCACAGGATCGCCCCCTCCTCCGACTCCAGCGGCTTGCCCTGCGCGACGGCGACCATCACGTGCGATGCGTCCCGCGGGCTGGGCTCGCCGCCCGGGAGCGTGTGCAGCAGCGTGTCGTGGAAGTCCCGGCCCACGATCTCCGACTCGGAGTAGCCCAACAGCTCCGACCCCGCCCGATTGAGGGACATGCACCTGCCCTCCAGGTCGATGCCGAGGACGCCGTCGCCGGTCGCCCTCAGGAGCGCGTCGATCTCCCGGCGCGCCTCCACCGCGCTGCGTCGTCGCACCTCGCGCTCGACGGTGAGGGCCCGGAAGCGCATCGCTCCACGAGCGACCGAGAGGGTGGAAAGCAGCGCGAGCACCGCCAGCCCGAAGGTGACACGGGCCTCTTCCTCCTGGGCGTCGGAGACCACGGCACGCCCACGGGCGATCTCGGACAGAATGGCGTCGTCGAGCGCGGCGGTCGCGCTATCCAGCGCCTCGTAACCGGCCTGGACTCGATTTCGGTAGGCGGCCAGGCTGTCCCGCGCCTCTCGCTCCACGACGAGGTCGACGGGCTCGCGTTCGGTGTACTCGATCGAGTCCACCAGCTCGAAGATCTGCTGGTTCTCGTACCTCCACTCGTTCGAGGCGACGATCACTTCGGCCAGCAGCTCCTGAGGGCTCGGCGCGCCGGAGCCCGGCGTGAGCCAGACACCCTGCTCGTCGCCCATCAGCGCGAGCTCGTCGGCGATGCCCTGGAGCTCCCGAAGGATCGCGTCACCCTTGGCGACGGCCTGGTTGTACGGGTCCCGGAATCTCCGGTCGTCGCCCGTCGCGAGGAATCCGTCCATTCGGACGAACTGCGGCTCCGCGAAGAGGCGGAGGTCGGCGCTCAGGCGGGCCGCGGGCTCGAAGACGTACTCGATGGTCCTCTCGACCCCGCCGACCTGCCCCTCGTAGTAGGAGGGAGCGGCGACGAGCGCGACGAGGGACAGGACGGCCACGACGCCGACGAGGAAAAGTCGCCACCCGGACTCCGGAACGTCGAGCGCCCGGATTCTCCGCCGTTGAGCCCGACCCGACCGATATGCGCGCCTGTCCGTCATGCTCCCCCTACCCCGTCGGCACCACCAGGGAGCCGCTGTGGGCGCGGACTACGCGTCGAAGTCGAGGTCCTGCTCCCCTTCCTCGAACTCGTCTTCGAGGAGCCGGAAGCTCTCGTTGAGCTCCTCGTCGGTCTCGGTCCCCGCGACCCGGCCGGCGATGTACTCGCCCAGCACCGGGCCCTGCTTGAAGGCCTCGGCCTGCCCCCCGCCCGCGAGCCACACGTTGTCCAGGTCGGGGTGGGTGTCGATGATGAAGTTGCGGCTCACGGTCATGCAGTAGTGGCATGCCCGCGTCTCGTTGATGATGCCGTCGGCCAGGGCCGGGAAGTACTTGGACAGGATCTCCCGCGGTCGCGCGTGCCGGTCTTCCGGCACCCAGCGAAGACTGGTGTCGGGGTCGTCGCTGCGTGCCCCGCCGGTCCGAATCCGGAAGCCACGGAAGTCTCCGGGCAGCGCGGGCCAGCCCGTGCACCCGGGCACCCCGTACGACGGGCAGTTCGGCCACCGGTACGACTCGTCGCCCGGAGGCGTCGCGAAGTAGTAGACGTGCCCGACGGCCCGGGCCGAGTACCGACGTCCGAGCAGCTCGGGCAGGAAGTGGTGGAACCAGGCCCCGGCCGCATAGACGAAGAGCCCGGCCTCCAGCTTCTCACCGTCCGAAAGGTGCACGTTCCTGAGCGAGCGGCCTTCGGCATCTCCGTGCGCCGCCTTCACGATGCGGATCGTTCCGCCCTCGCGCTCGAAGACCCGCGCCACGGACTCCATGGCCCGTCTCGCCCGCACGACCCCGGCCGAAGGCTCGTACATCACCGCCCCGATGTCCGGGGTGTGGATCATCGGCCACCGGTAGCGGACCTCTTCCGGCGTGAGGACCTCGTAGGCGTGCCCGAGGACGTCCCAGTTGGCCATCGACTGCTCCATCGACGGCTCGAGCTCCTCGCGCATGATGAGGTCGCCGGTCTCGTAGTACAGCGGCGTGGTCTCGCTGGAGTGCTCCTCGTCCCACTCCTTCCACTTCTGCATCGCGCGAATCGCCCAGGTGGCCCACTGCAGACCCGTCTCGCGACCCCCGTAGCTGCTCCGCACACCACGGGTCTCCCCACCCGACGCGGACTTCGAGTTGCCCGCCCCGTACTGGTCGAGCACGGTGACCCTCCTGCCCTGACGCTGGAGATTGAGCGCCGTCCACAGGCCGAAGTTGCCGCCGCCCACCACGACCACGTCCGGAAGCTGCCCCGATCGGACGAAGGGGGCGCGCCGAGGCTCGGGCCCGGTGCCGCCCGTCTCGGCGGACGCATCGGAAGGCGTTCCGGTGACGGCGAGCCCCGCGCTCGCGGTCGCGACTTTCAGGAAGTCACGTCGATCGATGCTCATCGGGTCTCTACGGCTGGCGGATGGAGGCGAGGCTGATCCCGTCGAGGACGTCCGGGTCGGGCGCGAGCTCGGCCGACCCGGCCTCGAAGCCGTTCATCCGCAGGACGTACGAGACGATGTCGACCGTTTCCTCCGGGCTCAGGCTCCCCGGCGCCGTCTCCGGCATGGAGGTCTGGATCAGGTCGTACAGGTTGCCGGCCGAGCGGCGACTCCACTTGAACTTGAACTGGGAGTCGGAGAACTCGCTCGAGTAGTGGCACTCGGTGCACGCGGCCCGGAAGATGTCGCGCCCGCGGTCCGCCTGCGCCTCGGAAAAGGTCGCGGATCCCGCTGCTGCCATGGTCGTAGCCGCGGGAGGTGGTGCCTCCGCCGTCTCCGCGGCCGGAGACGAAGGAGCAGCCGGCTGCGTGCCTCCCGAGGCGCAGGCAGTGAGTCCGAGAACGAGGAGACCGGAAAGAGTGGGGCGAGTGCGCTTCATTCGATGGATACGGGTGGTGGACCGACGGTGGAAACTGGGCGGGTGTGCCGAGAACCGGCAAGACGCTCCCGCCAGGAGGAGCTAAATCTTCACATAGATCCTTCGGGCGTGAAGGATCCACATGAGCGCGAGCCAGAAGAGGACGTACGCCAGCGCGAAAGCGAGCGACGCATCGAAGGGACCGAGCCACGTCCGGAAGCCGAGCTCGTACAGGGCCTGATAGAGCGACATTCCGTCCGCGCCACCGACACGGACGCGGACCATCGCCTTGGTCAGCATCCCCGAGGCGACGAACACGGTGATGGCGTTCATCCCGTACACGACCATCCACTCCTGCCACCAGCCTCTCCAACGCTTCACGTCGATGCACCAGTAGAGCAGTGCCAGGAGGAGGAGCGCCGTGCCCGCGGTGAAGACCACGTAGGAGCTGGTCCACAGGTTCTTGTTGATGGGGAAGACGGTTCCCCACGCCCACCCGAGCGCGGTGAGGACCACGCCGGTCATCGCCAGGCCACGCGCATGCTCTTCCGGAAGCACTTCGGACTGGAGCCACTGGCCCGTGAAGATGCCGAGGAGGGACGTGCCCACGGCCGGCAGGGTCGAGAGGAGGCCTTCCGGATCCCACGTGTCCTGCCACAGGTGGCCTCCCATGACCAGGCGATCGAGCCAGGCGGCGAGGTTCGCGTCGGGAGCCAGGTCCCCGGCACCGTACCCGGGCACGGGGACCAGCATCATGATCGCCCAGTACCCGAGCAGGATCGCCACGGTCAGCGACCGAAGAGCCCGGGTGCCGAGGTAGACGTACGCGGAGGCGGCAGCCAGATAGACGAGTCCGATCCGCTGCAGAACCCCGTAGTAGCGCATGGTCCCGAAATCGAAATCCGGCACGGCCCGCATGGCGATGCCGAGCACGATCAGGATCAGGGCTCGCCGGACGATGTGACGCAGGAGGTCGGCGCGCGCGGCTCCGGACGCCAGGCGTCGGCGGAACGAGAAGGGAATCGCCACGCCCACGATGAACAGGAAATACGGGAAGATCAGATCGGTGGGCGTCCAGCCGTGCCACTCCGCGTGTCTGAGCGGCGCATACACGTAGGACCAGCTCCCCGGATTGTTGACCAGGATCATCCCGGCGATGGTCAGGCCCCGGAAGGCGTCGAGGGAGACGAGACGCTCCGACCGGCTCGTCATCGGACCGCCGGGCCCCGGCTCACCGACCGGGTCGCACGCGCCAGATCGCCCTCGTCGTTCACGTTCAGCTCCGCGGCCGGCACGGCCACGCGCGTGCCTCCGATGCGCTCGAAGAGGGCCCGCGCCGACCGCTCCCCCCCGTCGAGCAGCTCCGTCACGACCGCAAGACTCTCGACCGGGTAGACCGCACAGAGGGGCTCGAAGTCCGGATCGCCGTCCCGCTCGGCAGCCGCGGCTCTCCCCGTAGCTTCGTGCTCCGCCACGAGGACGCCGATCGCCTCGGCATCCACGAGCGGAAGGTCGACGGCCAGGACGACCACGGCCCTGGATCCCGCCTCCGCAGCGCGGTGCAGCGCCGCCTCGATTCCCGCGAGAGGGCCGCTCGACGGACGGAGATCCGGGACGACGGACCACGGCCCGCGGGGCGTCTCCGGGCGCGACGAGACGACGATGACCTCCTCGCAGCAGGGCCGGAGCGCGGCCGCCGCGCGGTCGATCATCCTCTCGGCCCCGACCCGCTCCGCCGATTTGTCTCGACCGAGGCGACGACTCGCTCCGCCGGCGAGCACGGCGCCCAGCAGCCCCGCCGACGTCACTCGATCCGCTCCGGAACCGAGTACACGTTGAACCCGCCGTCCCGCGCGAAGCCCACGAGCGTCTGGCGGAACCGCACGGCCAGATCGACCGCGAGGCTGGAGGGTGCCCCGACAGCAATCAGGATCGGGATGCCCGCCGCGACCGCCTTCTGCACGACCTCGAAGGAGGCCCGACCGCTCACCACCAGTGCGGCGTCACCGAGGGGCAGCTGCCGCTGCAGCAGGCTGTGTCCGATCACCTTGTCGACCGCGTTGTGCCGACCGACGTCCTCCAGCACGACCCTCGTGCCGCCGTCCGCCCCGAAGAGTCCCGCCGCGTGGAGTCCACCGGTACGCGCAAAGACGCCCTGCTCCTCCCGAAGCCGGTCCGGGAGCTCGATCACTTTCTCGTGGGAGAGCGTCGTACCCATGGGCAGCACCGCGCACCCCTGAGCCTCGACCGCGTCGAGGGACGCCTTGCCGCACACGCCGCAGCTGGAGGTAGCGTAGAAGTTGCGCCGGACCGATTCGGGGTCGAAGCGCACGCCTGGAGCCAGCCGAGCCTCGACGACGTTGTATTCCTGCTCTTCGGGGCCGGTGCAGTACGTGAGCTCGGTCACGTCGTCCGCGGAGCGAATGACCCCCTCCCCGTGCAGGAAGCCCGCGGTGAGCTCGAAGTCGTGACCCGGGGTGCGCATGGTGACGGCAAGCGGCTCTACCCGACGGCCGTTCGGTCCGGACCAGGCGAGGCGCATCTCCATCGGCTCCTCGACCGCGAGGCTGTCGCGCTCGCGCTTGCCTCGGCCGTCACGGTACCGGACGACGCGGACCGATCGAGAACCGCCGCGGGAGCCGATCATCGCTGCTCGACGACTATCGGGGGAGGCGGTCGGGCATGTCGGCGACGACGTACGCCATCACCGCCATGGTCGCCACGCACAGAGCGACCTCGTCGGGGTCCAGCTTGTCCACCGTGTCGGCATCGGAGTGGTGGTACCAGAAGTACCGCGTGCCGTCCACGCTGAGGCCCATCCCGGGCACGCCGGTCGCCATGAGGGGAGCGATGTCGGCCCCACCCCCTCCGCGGGTGACGCTGCCCGACTCGATCCCGGCGAGGAGGGAGCCGATCTCCTGCACGATCGCGAACGCCTCGTCGGAGCCGGTGAACCCGAACCCGGACGGCTTGAAGACCCCGCCGTCGGACTCCATGGCGAGCACGTGGTACTCGTCGGCGTGGTGATCGACGTACTGCCGCCCTCCCGTCCGTCCCTGCTCCTCGCTGGTCCATCCGACGGCCCGGATCGTGCGCCGGGGACGCAGGCCCAGCTCCTGGATGATCCGGATGGCCTCCCACGCGGCCACGACGCCGCCGGCGTCGTCCATCGCGCCCTGGCCGACATCCCACGAGTCGATGTGCCCGCCGAGAACCACGACTTCGTCGGGAAGCTCGCTCCCGACGATCTCGGCCATGACGTTCCGCCCCGGCGTGTCCGGAAGGGTCTGGGCCTCCATCCGGAGGTGGAGCTCCACGCGCTCTCCGCGTTCCTGCATCCGCTGGAGCAGATCCGCATCCTCGACGGTGATCGCCGCATGCGGAATACGGGGGACACCGTCCTCGTAGCTCGAGTTTCCGGTGTGCGGCGTCTGCTGCGAGTAGGGGGTCACCGACCGGATCAGGCTCGCGATCGCTCCGGCCCGGGCCGCGGCCACCGCTCCCGCCGACCGATACCGGACCGTCTCGCCGTACGTGGTGAACGGGACGTTGAACAGGACGATCCGCCCCTTCGCCTCGTCGGCACGCTCGTCGAGCTCCTCGAAGCTGCCGACGACCAGAACCTCGCCGCGGATCCCGCCGGGAGGTGTGCCGACGCTGAAGCCGAGTCCGAGCATCGGGAGCTCGCGCGGCCACGGAAGAATCATCCGCAGGCTCTCTTCGCCGCGGACCCAGTGCGGAACCATGACCGCTTCGGTGTGCACGTTCGCGAGTCCGTCCGCCTCCATCTCGTCGATCATCCAGTCGATGGCCCGCTCCAGGGCGACCGAGCCCGAAATGCGCGGACCGAAGGTCTCGACGAGCTCCGTGAGTCGGGCGTACGCATCGTGGTCGCCGGTCGCCGCGTCGATGATCCGGTCCGCGGCCTCTCGATACTGCTCACCCACGCTCTGGGCCGAGACGCCGACGGGCGCGGCCAGGATCACGACGCCCAGAGCTGTCACGATTCCGGTCGCGGCAGCCGGCCCGGATCGGACCCCGCGTGCCTCTTCTCGCTTTCGCATCGTCATGCCGATTCGCTGGTTGTTCGAGCTTCGAAATACGGTTCCAGGGCGCTGGCCGGAGGCGCCGGTGTCACGAGACTGACGCCCACGAACAGGGCTGCCGAGACCAGGAACCCGCAAAGTACGGGCTCCACGGTCGGTGCGCCCCACACCTCCCAGGCGAACGTCGCCGCGACACCACCGATCATCGCCGCCGCGGCCCCCTCCCGGGTCGCCCTGCGCCACAGAACGCCCCCGACCACCGGGAGCACGAAGGCCGCCGCCATGAGCGCCGTAAAGAGCAGCACGATGAACTGGACCAGATCGCCCTCCCCCACCCCGCTCAGGAGCAGCGCGACGGGCGTCGAGCCCACGATCAGGATCCCGATTCGGTCCACCCACATCCGCCGTCGAAGCGAGACCTCCGGATGGATCAGGTTCTGATAGATGTCCACGGAGAGAGCCGACCCCGCGACGATGAGCAGGGAGTCGACCGTGGACATCATGGCCGCGGTGATGGCCGCGAGCATGATCGAGCCGAGCGTCGCAGGCAGCACGGCGGTCGCCACCATGGGCATCGCGAGATCACCGGTGGAGAGGGCCGGAAAGAGGACGATCGCGCACAGCGCGAGCACGAAGACCAGAAGGTTGATCCCGAGGATCATCACGATCGCGAACAGAACGCCGCGTCGGATGGTTCTCATGTCCTTCATGGCGTAGAGCCGGATCAGCTTCTCCGGCGTCGCCACACCGCCCAGGAAGAACGACAACCCCATCGTGAGGAGCAGCGTCGCCGGCATCGTCTCCCAGGTGAACACCAGCGGATGCGCCGACTGGACGAGCGTGAGCAACCCGCCCAGACCGTCGACCTGCCGCAGCGCGAGCGGCACGGCGAACAGCGCGCCGAGGCCCATCACCACGAGCTGGAACGCATCCGTGTACACGACCGCCACCATCCCGCCCACCACCGTGTAGACGAGCAGGATCGCGGTGAAGCCCACCATGCCCCACGTGGTCGGGATGCCGAACACCGTGTTCGCGATCAGCCCACCGGCGACGATCTGAGCCTGGATGTACACGACCGTCGCGATCAGGATGATGCCGGCCGCGAGACCCCGGACGCCCTTGCCGTAGTACCGCGTTTCGATGAAGGCGGGGATGGTGAGCTCCTTCTGGCGCGTGAAGCGGGGAGCCAGCACCGCGACCATGAACCAGTAGGCGAGCGGAATGGAGAGGAGCACCCACCCGAAGGACCAGCCGGCGGTGTACATGACGCCGATCGTGCCGACGAAGGTTCCCGCAGACGTGTGCGTCGCCGCCATCGTGGCGCCCCCCGTGAACCACCCCAGCTCCCCGCCGGCGATCCAGTAGTCCGTCTCGTCCCGCGTGGCCCGCAGGCTGTACCAGCCGATGCCGAAGACCACGAGGAAGTAGCCGAGGAAGACCCACGCCTGCGTCGTCACCGGTCGCGCTCCACCCAGATCATCCACGCCCCGTACCCGGCGATCAGGAGCGCACAGGCCACGAAGAGCCCCCAGAAGGTGAAGCCGGGCGGGCTCATCCGGACATCCCCGGCGGGGTCGGGCGCGTCATGCGACGAGGCCGCGCAGGTGGCGCCATCCCACGGCCGCGAAGCCGAGGAGTACGAGCACCGTCAGGACATCGACCACGAGGGGAAAGCCGGGTCGCCACGCGCCGTCCGTGCGGGCCCGGAAGGCCAGCATCGCAGGTGTCACGGGCAGGGTGACGCGGTACGCGCCGTCATCCCCGCGGCGCAGGCCCGACGGGAATGCGTCGCCGACGCTCCACCCTTCGGGCAGCCGCAGCGTGGCGGAGAAGACGTCGCCGCCGGACGGTCCCGGCCGCGCCCCGTCGCCCTCGAGGCCGGCCCGGGATCCGTCCACGGCCGGGGGGCCCGTCAGAACCGGAATACGCCCCCTCGCCCACGCGCCGTCGAGCTCGACGGCGGACGCGACGCGGTACGAGAAGCTGATCGGAAGCGCGGCGGCCGGCTCTCGCTCCGGAGCCGTCAGGGCCGCCGAGCGATGGCTCCCGGCGTCCGACTCGAGCCGGACGACACGCGCACCGTCGACGACGACCTCCTCGGCGGTCGCGGCACCGAAGCCGAGCAGGTCGAGGGGAATGGGGAGCCGCATCGGCAGGGGCGCATCTTCGTGCGACGGGACCAGAACCCAGTCCAGGGTCACGGCCGCGCTGCCGTCTCCCTGCGTGAGGTCCGCTTCCAAATGGGCCGAAGCGACACGCCAGGACACGTCCTCCTGCGCGCCCACCGGACGCGCAGCCAGGAGGAGCGCCGACGCCACGCCCCACGCGCGCGCCGCCCGCCGCGGTCCGGAAGTCCCCCTCACGACATCGCGTCTCAGCTCCACGCCTCGCGCATGACGCGGAGCGCGTTGCCTCCCATCACCTTTCGGATGTCCTCGTCCGAGTATCCGTGCTTGACGAGCCAGCGGACGATGTTGTGCGATCCCTCCGTCGGGTTCTCGAGGCCGGCGACGTACTCGACCTCCTCGAACTCCTGATCGGGCTTGTCCCGACCGCGCGACTCCTTGAGCGAGAGCGCAGCCACGTAGGTGTGGTGCAGCCCGACGTGGTCTCCGTACACCGTGTCGGGGCCGAACCCTACGTGGTCGATTCCGACCAGCTTCTCGATGTACTGGAAGTGCTCCATGAACGACTCGATGGAGTGCCGCCGGTGACGCTTCGTGAGCGTCGTGTGTGGGGCGCATTCGATACCGATCACGCCCCCCTTCGCGGCACACGCCTCCAGCACGGGGTCGGGCGCCAGCCGACTGGAATCCCACAGCGCGCGGGCGCCGATGTGGGAGAGCACGATCGGCTTCTCGCTCCACTCGATCGTATCGAGCGTGGTCTGATCTCCACAGTGCGAGCAGTCGATGAGCAGTCCGACCTTGTTCATCCGCTCGACCGCCCTGCGCCCGAACTTGGTGAGGCCGCCGTCCCGATCCTCCTTGAGGCCGTTGCCGAGCGCGTTGGACTCCGAATAGGTGATGCCCAGCGACCGCAGGCCGAAGCCGTAGAGGAGATCGATCCGGTCGAGATCGTGCTCGATCATGGCCGCGCCTTCCATCGTCGCCACCCAGGCGACCTTGCCCTCGTCGTGCGCCCGCTGCACGTCCCCGATGCGGAGGCAGGGGATCACGAAATCCTGATGGGCCAGGTCGCACAGCCGCATCCCGAGGTCGTGAAGCACGTCGTCCCACTGCCACCCCGAGTGGGAGTGGATACGGCAGATCCCGTCCATCAGGTTGTCGAACACGCAGTCCCAGTACGAGGCCGCGAGCCCCTCGAACGCCGTCGCCATCCGGCCGTGCCGCGCGTACTCCGGGGTCTCTTCGATGCGCTCCGGGAAGACCCCCAGATGCTCGTGCATCGACACGAAGATCGAGCGCCGGACCAGGTCCCGCACACGCTCCTCGTCTTCGTCGTCGAGCGGAATCGGGGCGGCCGGAACCCGGCCGACCTGCGCGGCGAGATCGAAGGCCCGGTAGTCGGCACCGGGCTCCAGATACGAGAACGACGTGTATCCGTCGTACTTCTTTTCGAGGCTCATCGGCTGGGCTCGAGCGTAGGGTGGCCGGCGAAGCGCACAACGTACGTCGAGCAGCCCGCGAGTGCAGGGGCTCGGCCAGGAACGACTACGACGCGTGCCGAGGCGTCGTCCGGCGCCTCGGGGCTACCCTCCCGCGATCGCGAGTCCTACCGCCACAGCCTGACGATCGGCCAGCGCCGCCGAGGCCCGGATCACGAAGCGTCGCGCCCGATCGAGCGCCAGATCGAGTCCGATCCCGGCGCTGCCCTGCACGTCGAACTCGTCGTCGGGGGCCGCGTCACCCGCCCGATAGTCGAGCGCCAGCCCCAGGTATACGTACGGCGCGAGCCACACCGATCCCGATGACCAGCTCCGCCCCGCGCTGACCCCGACAGGGACGGAGACCAGGACGTACTCGCCCACGCCCACGCCGAGGCCGCCCGTCCACTCCAGGTCCAGGGGCTGACCTTCCGTATGCCGCGCGAGAGGAGCGCGAGCATCGAGACCTCCGAAGCCTGCAACCTCCCCACCGGCCCCGCGCCCCCCACCGCCCCGGATCGCGAGCGCCCCGTCGAAGCCCGGCAGCGTCCACGTCCCGAAGACGGCGTCGCCGTCCTCGGGAAGCGCACCGGCCCTCATCCAGTACACCCCGAGCCCTCGCGGGCTCTCGGGTCCGATGAGCCGCGGCGTATCCCACACGAGCTGAGCCGTCACGGGTGCGGGCGCCGACATGCACAGGCCGATCGCGAGGACGGCCGCCCCCCACGGGTACGGGCGGAGCGCCGATCGGCGCACGCGTGACACGCGGAAGCCCATCAGTTCGGCGCCCGCACACCGGGTGCGTCGTAGTCGCGGTCGCGCCCGATCACCCCGCCGCCGATGTCGAGCCCCTTGTTGTCCCGGATGGCCACCCACTGCCGAATCGCTCCGGGGAAGGGCTCGGTACGGCCGTTCCGGCCCAGAGCGTTGGTGTACCACACCTCGGGCCCGTCGGCGTTGTGAACCCGGTTCCCGTTCACGTCCACGAAGCGCCGCACGCCCTTGAACGGGGAGCGAGGATCATCCCACGAGATCCCGTCGGCGACCCCTTCACATCGGTCCTCTCCGACGAGCTCGGGCACGTAGCATAGATCGATCGGGCGGCCGAGCGCGCGCTCGGCACTGGTGTCGTAATACCGACTCGGGTCCATGACCTGGAAGTACGGGTTGAACGCGGCCAGCACCCGCCCGTCGGACCGGCGCAGCGATGCGCTGATCTCCCAGCTTTCGCGGAGCGCGCGGTCGAAGCGAGGGCGTCCGTCCTCCGGACTCAGCACGGACTCCTGAAGGCAGCGGACGTCGGGGATGGCCCGCTTCCCGCCACCGTCCGGAGAGATCTCGGGGTTCGCCGTGCCCGCCGGCACGTGCACCTCGCGGTCACACCCCACGACCAGCTCGCCCGGCGTGCCGATGGGCGTGAGCAGCGTGGCGCTGAACCCGGTGCCGTCGCTGCATCGCACATGGTAGGCGACTTCGTGGAGGTTGTTGGTGTAGGCGTCCGGCGAGTGGGTCCCCTGATGGAGCTTCACGAGGACGTCGCACTCGATCGAGAGCACCGCCGCGCCGGCCCCTCCGACGTTCATCAGCAGGTCGTTCTCCCACTCGATCTTGTGGCCCACGTGATCCTCGTTGCGGGGAGCGCCGAAGCCGCCCTCCTCGAGGTGCTGGTTGGCGTAGCCGAACGGGATCGCCCCGACCTCGCCGAAGAGGTCCGAGCCGGACGGATCCCGCCCGTGCTCGTGCCCGAACGTGCAGCCGGTGGCCGGATCGACGGCCGGATGCCAGGTCGGATAGCGCAGTCCGTCCGGGCCCACCGTCGCATACTGGTCGTGGATCGCGGGCGTGCACGTGTCCGGGCCCGACGGGCTCCAGATCCCGAAGGCGATGGCGTCGCCGGTCGCCTGCACGGGTGCTTCGGTGGTCATCGGATCCGTGGATTCGCAGGCAGCGAGCGCGATGAGCGCCCCCCAGGCGCACGAACCCCACGAGCGTCGTCGATTCATGAATATTCCCCCCAGGAGCGAGCGCTCAGCGTCGCCCCACGTACAGGCCGAACTGCAGGGTCCCCAGACCGACCCCGCGCACCACGGGCTCTCCCTCGTTCTTCAGCGACCCGAACGACGATGCGTCGTAGGTCAGCCGATTCCCGACGACCCACGTGTCCGCGAGGCGAAGGTCCCATCCGAGTCCCAGACGAAGGCGGACGCCGTCGTAAGCGAAGTCCTCGGCCCGGTAGCCCGCCCACCCCAGACCGCCGATCAGGTGCAGCCCACGGCGCTCGAGCGGATGGATCTCGGCCACCAGGCCGGCGGAGAGCACCGACTCGCGCACCCCGTCGTCCGTGCCCGTCGCGTATCCGAGGTCCATGCCGATGCGCAGGTTCGGTGCCGCGTACGTCCCGATCCCGAGGCCGAGGGCTGAGCCCAGATCACGACCGGGCTCGCACAGGTCGCACGTGAGGCGACTGGCGTGGGCCGCGGCGGACGCCGTCCACCAGACGCCCGCCCCCGGACGCTCCTGGGCAGAGACTGCCGGTCCCGGCACCGCGATACCGATGAGGGCCAGGAAGAACACGGCCCGAGGAATGGAGATGTTCAGAGGGAGTGCTGCGCGGATCGGGTGAGCGAAGACGAGTCTGTGGGCCTCGCGACTTGCAAGGCCCGTGCCCGCTCACCCCGCTCCGGGACGGGCCCGGGCGTCAGCGGCTCCGGTAGTCCTTCTGGATGACTTCGAGCTTGGGAAGGACGCTGAGGAAGACATCCACCACCTCGGGATCGAAGCTGACCGAGCTCTCCGACCGGATCATCTCGACGACTTCCGCGTTCGGGAACGCCTTCGGAGTCCGGTAGTGGCGCTCCCACGTGAGTGCGTCGAAGAAGTCCACCACGCTGCAGATCCTCGCCTCGATCGGGATCTGCACCGCCACCAGTCGGTGCGGGTACCCCTCGCCGTTCCACTTCTCGTGATGCGAGAGCGCGACTTCCCGTCCCATCTGGATCACCTTGGATGCGGTCCGGGGCTCACAGTCCTCCGCCCGCCCTCCGAAGCCGATGTCGCCCAGGATCTCCGCTCCGTACACGGTGTGCTTCTCGATTTCCGCGCGCTCCCGCTCGTCGAGCCTGCCCGGCTTGAGCAGGATCTCGTCGGGGATACCGATCTTGCCCACGTCGTGCATCATGGTGGCGTAGCGGAGCAGAGCCAGGTCGAGCTGTCGGTGACCCCGGCGAAAGAGCTCCGCCCCGACCACTTCGGAGTAGAGGCCGATGCGTTCGATGTGGTCACCCGTCCCGTCGTCCCGGTATTCCGCCGCGCGCGCGAGCCGGATGATGGTGTCGAAGTGTGCGTTCTTCGCCTCTTCGTGAGCCTTCCGCGTCTCCTCTTTCGCGTCGCGTTCGGCATCCAGGGAAAGCTGCAGCTCGCGGGTGCGCTGCGCGACCTTCACCTCGAGCTCGTCGCGGTGCCGCCGCAGCAGGCCGTGCGCGGTCTTGAGCTCGAGAAGCCACTTGAGCCGGAGGCGGAGCTCGGTGTGGTCGACGGGCTTGTTGATGAAGTCGTTGATGCCCGACTCGTAGGCCTTCAGGCGATCCTCTCGCGCTTCGAGGCTCGTCACCATGACGATCGGCAGCTCCTCGGAGGACGCCGACCTTCGGATGCGGCGCGCCAGCTCGAACCCGTCCATGTTCGGCATGTGCGCGTCGGTCAGGACCAGGTCGACATCCCTACCGACCTTGCCCATCGCTTCGAAGCCGTCGCAGGCGACCTCGACATCGTAACCGAACCCTCGAACGAACTCGGCGTGAAGGGTCCGAATCATCTCGTCGTCATCCGCGACGAGGATCGTGTAATTGGTTTCGGCCATCCCGCCGTTTCTCGATTTTCAGGCGGCGGTGACCGGGTCACCACCACCCCTTGAAGGGTTCGTATTCCTCGATTGAAAGCAGACTCCGGGGGGGCTGATTTCAAGCTAAAGATGTCTCCTCGGCGGTGCCAAGGAATCCGTTGTTGCCTTTCGTTCGGCGGTTCCGCCTCTTCAGCCTTCGGACCCTCCCCGGAGAACCCTCCCATGCTTCCACGCGCCATCGTCCCGCTCCTCTCCGCACTGGCGCTCGCCTCTCCTCTCCCCGCTCAGACCGTCGAGGAGGAGATCCTCTCCTACGACGTCGGCATCGAGGTGCGACCGGGCGGATCGATGCGCGTCACCGAGTCCATTCGCGTTCGCGCCCTCGGCCAGGAGATCCGACGCGGCATCTATCGCGACTTTCCCACCAGCTTCCCGCGCGCCTCGGGCCTGGGTCGGATCGAAGCGCCGTTCGAGGTCGTCGACGTGCGCCGCGAGGGATCGCGGGAGCCGTACCTGCTGCAGGCGATCGGCGGGAAGCTCGGCCGTCGGGGGGCGCGCGTGCGCATCGGCGACGCGGACACCTTCCTCGATCACGGAGTGCACACGTACGAGCTCACCTACGAGACGGACCGCTGGATCCGGTTCGGGGAGGAGCGCGACCAGCTCTACTGGAACGTTACGGGCAACGGGTGGTCGCTCCCCATCCGCTCCGTGAGCGCACGCATTCGTGCGCCCGAAGTGTCTGCGGCTCCCGTGCTCGAGAGCTGGACCGGACCGGAGGGCGCCACCACGAGCGCGGCGACGGCCGAATGGGACGGGGCCTCTGCGACTGCCCGCTTCCAGACGTCCGAGAGTCTCGGCCCCGGCGAGGGTCTGACGATCCGGGTGACCTGGCCCTCGGGCGAGCTCACCCCGCCGACCGAAGAGCAGCGCGCCGATTGGTTCTCACTGGATTGGGGCGGATACCTCGACGCCGGGTACCTCGTCCTGCTGGTCATCGCCGTCTACCTCCTGATGTGGAGGCGCGTGGGGGTCGACCCACCCCGGAGTCCGAAGGTGCCTCGACGCGAGCCTCCCGAAGGGTATTCGCCTGCGGCGATCGGCTTCATCGAAGAGCGCGGCTACGAGCAGAGGCAGCTCTCGTCCGCGCTGGTCAGCATGGCGCTCAAGGGCGCCATCCGGATCGACCAGCAAGGAGGTACCTGGACCCTGCACAGGGTGGGTCCGGAACCCGACGACCTCAGCCCGGAGGAAGTCGCGCTGTTCCGATCCCTTCTCGGCGGGCGGGAGCACATCACCCTGAAGCAGTCCAACCACTCCGAGCTTCGCAGCGCCATCAAGGCGTTCAAGCGCTCCCTGTCGAGGCGACTCGAGCGGGCCTACTTCGTGAACAATCGACGCTGGTTCGCGGGGGGCCTCCTCGTCAGCATCGTCGGCTTCGTGGCTCTGGCGTGGCGGTGGCGATTCGACATCGATCCTCCGGCGCTCTTCCTCGGTTTCTGGCTGACCTTCTGGACCCTCGGCGTATCCACCCTGGCCTATCGCCTGTGGCATCAGATTCGCGCGGCTCGCAGCGAAGGAGGACCTGCCGCCTGGGCGGGAGCGCTCTTCCTGGCGCTTTTCTCCCTTCCGTTCTTCGGCGCCGAGATCGGCGTCTCTGTCTTCCTCTCGACGATGGTGCCGACCCACCTCCTCCTCGGAGCCATGGTCGTCGGGGTGACCAACGTCGTCTTCTATCACCTCCTGGAGCGTCCGACCCTCAAGGGGCAGGGCGTGCTCGCCCACGTCGACGGCTTCCGCTCGTATCTCGGCGAACCCGACGACCGGGCTCTCCATTCGACGGACCGGCTCGCCCGCTTCGAGGAGTACCTGCCGTTCGCGATCGCGCTCGGCCTCGAAGACCGCTGGTCGACGGCCTTCAACGACGTGCTCCGTCCGGCACTGGTGGACGGCGCCAGAATCGACTCGACCCGTTGGTACACGCACGACCACGACCACGACTCGTTCAGCTCGACGGACTTCGCGTCTTCGCTGGGCTCCGGTCTCTCGAGCACGCTCTCGTCCGCCTCCTCGCCTCCGTCGAGCGGAGGCAGCGGCGGGGGAGGCTTCTCGGGCGGTTCCTCCGGGGGAGGGGGAGGAGGCGGCGGCGGGGGAGGCTGGTGACCCCTGCCCGAGCCGGCCGGTCGTGCGTCAGCCCGATCCGGTGATCTCGTCGAGGGCGCGCCGACGCAGGCGGGCCCACGTGCGGGAGCCGAACCAGGCGGCGCTCGCGACGAGGTAGGCGGACACCATGCCGAAGACGATCGCGAGGAAGAGTCCCCCGAACCACGCGGTGACCTTCACGAGGGCGACCCACCGGCCCTCCGGGCGGACGGTCGGGGACGTCCCCACCCCTGCCCCTCCGTTCCGGCTCACGGCTACCCCTCCCGCGGCACGGACCCGGCCGGCTTCTTCGCTTCGATGGCCCGGGCGAGAGTCCCGGCGAGCTCGTCGCCCGTGAACGGCTTGCGGATGATGAACTGGCCCCCGGCGAGCCCCCCGGACAGGACAGGATCGATTTCGG
>Ga0209536_100006452_pt1 | contig 17941 bp, 11 predicted proteins | sample DeeMarSeWOR28_12_FD_187461 | JGI IMG/M metagenome (GOLD analysis project Ga0209536, IMG submission 187461) | Marine sediment microbial communities from White Oak River estuary, North Carolina - WOR-2-8_12 (SPAdes) (version 2) | ecosystem: Environmental > Aquatic > Marine > Intertidal zone >... | reverse complement strand
AGCAGGCATTACTGACTATCAAAGAGGAGAGGATAAAAGGATTATTTCCAGCCACCGCAAAGAGCACCACCCTGTTCTTGAAGCCTTATTTTCATACAAGATACGCCTTAATGAACCGGTAGAAAAGCTGTTACGCAGGTGGCCGCCTTCCAGGTTCTCAAAACACCATAATTTCACGACCCTTTATTATACAAAAGATAATGAGGAGTCAGAACCGTGCTGCGGAGGCTACAGTATCTATATCCAGGTTATCGCCATAGATAATAAATTGGTAAAGGCAATGGCCGTTGAAGGGGTCTTGTCGGAAATTGAATATGTCTTTTTTAATGATATGGATCAGGCTACTGAAGACTACTATTGGACATCACGGTTGCAACAATTAACGGCAAAAAAATAACGAATTTGCCTAATGTCTGGATTGTTAGAACTAATAACAGGAGATACTGCCACAATGTGGTTTCCAATTTTGATATTTTATAGTAACCTTCTAACATAAAATTTGAGTTTCCATTTGACTTAAACCTCTCAAGAGGAGACATCTCCAATGCAAGAGGTACCCGAAAAAATTCCCTTTTAAGCCTCCGTTGGGGCTTGTTCCCCGGTGGAGGCCTTTGTTTTTCTTCTGGTGCTTTGTGCCACTGAACAATAACGGGGAGGGTATTTATGAAATGGGGATCATTTGATAAGTTGAACCGTCGGGAGTTCATGAAGAGGGCGGCGATGACCGGTGCTGCCGCCTATCTGGGGCTTGATTCTAGTATTGCAGTGGCCTCTGAGCCGCCACCCGAGACAACAACGCTGAGAATCCGCCAGTGGCGTCCGGCATGCTGGGCGCCCATCCATGTCGCTGAGCCTTTGCTGCGCGAGGAAGGATTCACAGATGTGCAATATGTGAGTGCTCCTGGACCGGAATATCCGAAGCTGCTGGAGGAAGCAGCAGTAGATATCAGCCCGGAATTTTCCGCTTTATCAATGTACAATATTGAAAACCAACAACCCCCGGTCAAGTTCCTGGCTGGACTGCATGTGGGGTGTTATGCATTGGTCGGCAGTGAGCGGGTCAACTCTGTACGGGACCTCAAGGGAAAAACTGTCTGGGCGGGCGATCTCATTTATAACGGGCCGCATATCTTTTTTTCGGCAATAGTCTCCTACGTGGGTCTTGATCCACGAACTGACATCAATTATGCCTGGGTAAAAAAGAATGAAGCCATGGAATTGTTCAAGAATGGCAAGATTGATGCCTTCATATCCTTTCCTCCAGGGCCCCAGGAACTGATGGCCAAGAACGTTGGCCATCTTCTGCTCGATACCAATATTGATAAACCATGGTCGCAGTATTTCTGCTGCATGGTTAACGGACATAGGGATTTTGTGAAAAACAATCCCATTGCCACCAAGCGGGCAATTCGGGCCATAATGAAGGCCAATGATATTGTCGCCCGTGATCCTCAGTATGCTTTACAGATATTGCAGGAGAAAGGGATCTGGAAGGCATCGGAAACCAAGTATATTCTCCAATCGCTGAAAGAGATTCCGTATGGCAAGTGGCGGGATTATAACCCGGAAGATACTATCAGGTTTTATGCGCTGCGGCTCCACGATGTCGGTATCATCAAGACCCCACCTGATGAATTCATTGCGCGATACACCGATTGGAGTTTTTTGAACAGCATGAAAGATGAACTGAGACTTAATTATCTCTGAGTGCCATGGATAAGCCTTAGGTCTTGATACATCCCCAATAATGGATATATCCACGATGCATATGGTCCTCACTAAAATGCCCTTTTAAAGTCTCCATTGGGTTTAATATTCCAATGGAGACTTTTGTTTTTCGCCAGTAATTATTTATTACTAGACTATAACGGGGGTAATTATGAAAAGGGGATTGTTTGATGAGATAAACCGGCGGGAGTTTATGAAAAGGGCTGCAATGACCGGCGCTGCAGCATACCTTGGATTTGATTGTAACTTGGCAGCCGCAGAGCCTCCGCCGGAAACGACCACAATACGGTTCCAGTGGGCCCGTTCTCCATGCTGGGTTCCGCAAATTGTTGCAGAGCCCTTGCTGCGTGAAGAAGGCTTTACGGACATACAGTACATAAAATTCAAAAATTCAGCTGATGCCGACAAGCTCATGGCTGCCGGAGAAATTGACATGACCACCGAGTTTACCGGCCGCATGATCCGGGACGTGGTGCCCGGCAATGAACTGGTTTTCATTTCAGGGTTGCATGTTGGCTGCTACTCTCTTATGGGAAGCGATCGCGTCGAGTCTGTCCGTGACCTGAAAGGGAAAAAAGTCTGGGCCTGGGCAGACATGCAATCCGGTCCGGTTATTTTTTTCAAGGCATTAATTGCTTATGTGGGGCTCGATCCTGACAAGGATGTGGAATACGTTTTCGTTCCACATAACGAGGCAATGGAGCTTTTTAAGAGAGGGGAAATTGACGCCTTCATGTCCTTTCCGCCAGGCCCCCAGATGCTGAGGGAACAGGGCATCGGTAAAGTACTTGTGGATACAAATGTGGATCGTCCCTGGTCGCAGTATTTCTGCTGCCTTATGCTCGGCACCCGCACCTTTATAACAAAATATCCAATAGCGACAAAGCGGGCATTGCGTGCTCTGATGAAGGCCAATGATATAGTGGCCCGTGATCCCGAGATGGCTGCAAGGTTAATTATTGAGAAAAAGATAAGACCTCCGGCACTTGAAAAGCCACTTGCCCAGGCTTTCAGCGAAATACCCTATGGCAAGTGGAGAGATTACAATCCCGAGGATACTATACGTTTTTATGCACTCCGTTTGAATGAACTAGGGATGACCAAGTACAGCCCAAACGAGATCATAGCCCAGAACACTGATTGGAGTTTTCTCAAGAGCATGAAAGACGAGTTCGGACTGGCATGGGCCTAATTAATTTGAACAAACCCGTTCGAATTTTTATTAAAAAAGGTGAGATAAATATCATCGGTAGTTAAATGGAATAAAATGTTAATCTTTATGATAGACGAGCCGGATGATTAGTTTGAAAAATTGGATGTCAGATCTTGTTGCCAGGATCCCGACAAATGTTCATACCAAACTGTTGGGTGCCTTTTTTGCCATTGTGGGCCTTCTTATCATATTTGGAATTGCCGGACTGCAGGTACTTAATGGTGTTAATCAGCGCCTCGGAGAGCAGACAAAACTGCACCGAAAGACAGCTGCCTTCAGGCAGCTCCAGCATGATACGACAAGTCAACTGTACCTGGTCACAACCTCTCTCGTCAGCCCGGATGACCGCCAGCTTGAAAGTGCACTCAGGCAGATACATCAATTCCGTTATGATCTTGAGAGAGTGCAGTTTGTAACAGAGAACGAGGTTGAGATCTTTGAGCGGATCCAGACGGAACATACCAGGCTTGTCGAGGTGATGACGCAGGTTATCGAGTTGATCCAGGCCGGCAAGACCACTGAAGCCCTGGAACTCAGGCTCCGGGAGGCAACCCCGCTGGCAGACCGGCTTGAACGTCTGACCAACGAGATTGTCAACAGGGCTGAATCTGACATGCTGGGGAAAATAGATGAAACCGAGCAGGCCTATATTACCTCACGCCGAGTATTTATCGGCATTGCGGTCGTCAGCATAGGCCTTGCTCTTTTCCTGGGCTACGCGATTTCCTTTTCGCTGATGGAACCCGTAAAAAGAATTGATACCCGGTTGCAGCAGATTGCTTCCGGAGATTTCTCCCAGCATGTAAAAATCCTCAATAAGGACGAGTTGGGGACCCTTGCTGAAAACCTGAATCGCATGAACGATGAATTGGAAGAATTATATCTTCGCATTGAAACAGCCAACCGTCACAAGTCGGAGTTTCTCGCTCATATGTCGCATGAATTGCGTACTCCGCTTAATGCAATTATCGGATTTTCCCAGATGCTGGAAGAGCAGCTGTTTGGCGATCTGAATGAAAAGCAGCTGGAGTATGCCCGGGACATCAATTCATCCGGTAATCATCTCCTGTCCCTGATCAATGATATCCTTGATCTCTCCAAGATAGACGCGGGCCGCATGGAACTGGATATCAGTGAATTCTCGATACCTCTCGCCATAGAAAATGCATTAACCCTGATCAAACAACGAGCGTCCATACATGGTATTGCTGTTAACCTGGAAGTCGATGAACAGCTCCAAACATTTACCGGAGATGAACGCAAGTTTAAGCAGATCCTTTTAAATCTGCTTTCCAATGCCGTGAAGTTCACTCCTGATGGCGGAACCATCGGTGTCAATGCTAGACTCGATAATGGGTGTATTGAAATTTCGGTCAGCGATACCGGAGTGGGGATTGCCCCTGAAAATCAAGCTAAGGTTTTCGAGGAATTTCGACAGGTGCGTGGTGATGGCAAAAGTGCAAGTGAAGGGACCGGCCTTGGCCTGACTCTGACAAAAAAATTTGTGGAACTCCATGGCGGCAGAATATGGGTCATAAGTGCCTTGGGGGAAGGTTCAACCTTTACCTTTGTTTTACCGGAGGAACGCGATGCCAGGAGAGCTGATTCTCATTGTTGAGGACAATGAAAAAAATCTGAAACTGGTCAGGGATCTGCTCCAGGTGAGCGGTTACCAGACCCTGGAGTCAATAACTGCCGAAGATGGTATTGAGATTGCCAAGGAGTCACGGCCTGCACTCATTCTCATGGATATTCAGTTGCCGGGAATGAGTGGCATTGAAGCCCTTAAAATTTTGCGTGCAGATCCCATTACCCAGAATATCCCGGTGATTGCAGTTACCGCCTCAGTCATGAATCAGGACAGCAAGGATATCAAGGCTGCTGGCTTTGATAGCTACCAGAGAAAGCCGATTGAAATAAAAGGATTCCTTGATGAAGTGCACCGATTGTTGAACGTATAATTGCGAGGCAGCACGAATGACCCAACCACGAAAGATACTGGTGGTGGACGACACTCCCGGGAACCTCAAGTTATTGACAGACTTGTTGACTGTAAAAGGCTATGCAGTTGCTACAGCTGAATCAGGACATGAAGCTTTGGCTCGGATAGATGCTGACTGTCCTGATCTTGTTCTACTCGATGTCATGATGCCGGGCATGGACGGCTATGAAGTATGCAAAAGGATCCGCCAAAATCCGGCAACTGAAATACTGCCGGTGGTTATGGTAACAGCCCTTGATCCCTCCCAGGAGAGGACTAAGGGCATAGAGGCTGGTGCCGATGACTTTCTCGGCAAACCTGTTAATCAACAGGAACTGTTGGCCCGCGTCCGCTCCCTTCTGAGAGTAAAGGAATATTATGACACGATCCAGGATCAGAGGGCTGAGCTGGCCGATTGGAACAAAAAATTAGAGAGCCGGGTTGAAGAGCAACTTGCTCAACTTGAAAAAATGGGCCGCATGAAACGTTTCCTCCCCCCACAGTTGGCTGAAATGGTCCTAGCCGGTGAAGCCGCCGATCCATTGAAGCCCCATCGAAGTGCGGTAACTGTTGTCTATGTTGATCTGCGCGGTTTTACCGCCTTCTCACAGGAGTCCGAGCCTGAAGAAATTATGACAGTTCTCAATGAATACCACTCTGAGATGGGGGCTCTTATCCAGGAATATAACGGCACGATTGATCATTTTGTCAGCGACGGGATAATGGTCATATTCAATGATCCAATCCCTGTCCCTAATCCGACAGAACTTGCCATCAGTATGGTTATAGCCATGCGGGTAAAAATGGCGGACCTGAAAGAGAAATGGCAGAAACGCGGCTATGAACTTGACTGCGGTTTTGGTATCGCCCATGGTTATGCCACGATCGGTGCTATCGGTTTTGGAGGTAGGTGGGAATACAGCACAATCGGCACGGTTGCAAACCTCGCCGGCCGTCTCTGTGATGAGGCCAAAGGGCCTCAGATAATAATTGATCAAAAAACACTTTCCCACATTGAAGATATCGTCGAAACAGAGCCTCTGGGCTTACTTAACTTAAAGGGCTTTTCCAAGCAGATCAATGCATTTAACGTGGTAAAATTCAAGGGTGTCCATGACGATTAGACAGCAGTCAAGGCAACATGGACTGCTCTGCAAATTTAATTTTATTCTACTTCAAAGACCAGGGTGCAGCCGATTGTGCGGTATAAAAACGACTTGAAAAGACTCCCATTGATTCTAACCCTTTCCCTCATCCTTCTCTCTCCGGGTTTGACGTTTGGCATATGCGTAGAGGGTGACTGTGTGAATGGCCAGGGAACTCTAAAACTATCCAGTGGTACACAATATGAAGGGAGTTTCAAGGATAGTAAATTCGACGGTCAGGGAACGCTTACCTATCCTGATGGCAAAGTATATGAAGGGACGTATAAAGAAGGGAGAAAACACGGCCAGGGAACAATGACACATCCTGACGGTGAGCAATATACAGGAGAATGGAAAAATGGGAAAATTGACGGCCGGGGCACCTTAACCTATCCGGACGGTGAAACATATATTGGTGAATTCAAAGACGGCAAGTTTAATGGCCAGGGTACATTAAAATATCCTGATGGTGAGAAATATAGCGGTGAATTCAAAGACGGTATGTTCAACGGTTATGGGACGTATATCTTTTCTGATGGCAATATTTTTGAGGGGGAATGGCAGGACGGGAAAATGCATGGTCAGGGAAAATTTATAAATCCTGAAGGAGAGAATTATGTAGGAATTTTCTTAAATGGCAAGTTCGAAGGTCAGGGAACATACACCTTTCTTAACGGTGCAAAATATTTTGGGAAATACAAGAATGGTAAAAAACATGGCCAGGGAACAATGTTACATTCCGATGGTGCAAAATATGAAGGGGAGTTCCGGAATGATAAATTCAATGGCCATGGGACTATTACCTATCCTGATGGCGAGAGATATGTCGGGGAATGGCAGGATGGCCAAAAACACGGTCAGGGCACATTAACATTTCAAGGTGGCGAAAAATATATAGGGGAGTTCCGGAATGGCAGGTTCAACGGCCAGGGAACCATTATCTATCCTGATGGTGTGAAGTATGCCGGAGAATTCAAAAATGGCAAAATGCAAGGCCAGGGTACATATCTTTTTCCAAACGGCGAGAGATATGTCGGGGAATGGCATGATGGCCAAAAACACGGGCAGGGCACATTAACATTTCAAGATGGCGATAAATATATAGGAGAGTTCCGGGATGGCAAATTATACGGCAAAGGAACGTTTATCTTTCCCGGTGGTGAGGAATATAAAGGGCAGTTTAAGGATGGCGAATTCAACGGTCAGGGAACATTAACACTACCGAGCGGTACTCATTATACAGGAGAGTTCAAAAACGGCTTATTTAGCGGTCAGGGCACATTAACATTATCCAGCGGTTCTCAATATGTTGGTGAGTTCAAGGACGGGGAAAGGCACGGCAGGGGTATTGAAGGAACCCCAGGCGGCAAAGGGCGGGTAGGTTATTGGATGTATGATATGTATGTTGGCAATGAAAAACCTCATGAATTGAAAGACAAATAACCTCTTTGGTTAATATCCTTGCTGGAATGACGTAGTTAACATTGACAGGCGGCATACCGACTGGGGTTTTCTGAGGAGCATGAAAGGTGAACTGGGGTTAAATTATCTCGGAGTTTAAATTTTGAGGTGTAATTTGCAGGATATTTATGATTTTGACCCTAAAATTATCAATCAGCAGAGTTACGGGACAAGTTATCTTTTTTACTACGCGTGAATTACCACATTGTGGTGCTTTATACTTGACTTTTTAGATGATTTTTCTAACAATAAGATTAAGCTAAAACAGTGCCATAAACCTCAATTTAGGAGATGTCTCCAATGAATGAGGTACGCATCAAAATACCCTGATAAAACCTCCATTGGGTAACACCCTCCAATGGAGGTTTGTGTTTTTCTGATTTCTCTGAAAATTAGCTTTTGCAGGGAGGAAATATTAATGGAAAGAAAGCAATCCCGAGGACACGATCCGTTTCTATGCCTTGCGCCTTTATGAGCTTTGTATAATAAAACTGAGTCTCCAGGAAATCATCGATAAGAGTTGTGACTGGCGGTTTCTGAAGAGCTTAAAGGATGAACTGAATATAACATTTTTATGACAGCAAAGAACCTGGGTGCATTATGAATGAGATCACTTTTGACGAGGATTACATAACATGAAAGGCAAAACCTGCTTTATTGCAATATTGCTGAGTTACGCCGCATGTTATGGTCTTTTGCCTGTGAAGGCTAATGCAACACGCGGCCTTGTGACCATACCCATCAAAGCTGAAAACGGTACGCCGGTGGTAATGTATGAAGAAAGCCATGCACTGGTAATCGGCGAAAGCGATTACACCGGTGGCTGGCCAAAACTGCCAGGGGTCGAGAAGGATATCGCACTCGTGAAAAATGCTCTGGAGGCGCAAGGGTTTAATGTGGTTGTGGTTAGAAATCCTGACAGTCAGGAGCTTGAAAATGCTTTTGAGGTATTTATTGAAAAGTATGGCCAAAAGCCCAATAACAGGTTGCTGTTTTATTTTGCCGGGCACGGCCATACCGTTAAACCCCAATATGGCGGTGAGTCATTAGGATACATCGTACCGCGGGAAGCGCCAAACCCAAACGATGACTTGAACAAATTTAAAAGGATTGCCATGAGCATGCAGCGCATTGAAGAATACGCGATTAGTATTGATGCCAAGCATGCCCTGTTTATTTTTGACAGCTGTTTTTCAGGCTCGATATTTGCCCTTTCCAGGGCGGTTCCTGAACACATCAGCTATAAAACAGCCAAACCGGTCAGGCTGTTTATAACATCAGGAAGCGCTGAGGAAAAAGTCCCGGATAAAAGCATGTTCAGGCAGCAGTTTATTGCCGCCCTTGAGGGAGAAGGAGATCTAAACGGTGACGGGTATATGACCGGTGCTGAGTTGAGTGATTTTGTTTTCAAGAATGTTGTTAACTACTCAAAAGGTGCCCAACATCCTCAATACGGTAAAATCAGGAACCCGAATCTTGACAAAGGTGATTTTGTTTTCAGGATAAAGCAACCGGAAAATGCGGAGACTGTATTGTCGGGTCCTGCAGTTTTGGATTCCTATCTACAGCAGTCAGATAAGGAAAAAGAACTTCTGGAACGTGAAAGAAGAGAGCTTGACCAGTACAAGTTACTCATTGCGGGAAGACAACAAAAGCTTCAACAAGAGCGAGCCAACATTGCAAGCCAAGAAAATTTAGTAAAACAACAAACTTTATCAGAATCTGTGAATAAACAGGTAAGAAATGAACAATTAGAAGAAATTGCTGAACAGAGAAATAAAGCTGAACAGAAATTAGATGAAACAGAAAAGTTAAAAACATATTTAGCAAAATTTGGAGGATCAACTACTCAGGAGTTATCAGAAATAGGCAGGGATGGCAGTTTTATTGCCTATGAGGACGGTACAATACTTGACACAAAAACAAATCTTATGTGGTGGTCGAAAAGTTTAAAAGAGGTTAACGGAATGGATGACGCCCATTCTAAATGTAAGTTGTTTAGAGGGGCTGGTTATGCAGACTGGCGTCTGCCTTCTACCAATGAACTGATAACCATCTACAACAAAAGCAGCAAGTTGGAATATAAAACGATTGATTTCATTACTCTGTCAACATCACATTTGATTGCTAATGATCCTGAAGATACTAAGAGGCGTACCTCTTCCCTCAGGGTTTTAAATTTTGAGAACGGGAGAACTGAGAACTTGCCCATGAAAGATGCAGGAAAGGCATCATGTCTGCCTGTCCGTACGGCTGACTAAAGTAATTCGGGCTTGTTCAGCTACTTTTAATGTTCTTCGTAATGACTTCTGGCACAATGACTGGGGCCGATTCGCACACTTGGTGAACAGGAGGGCACATGAAAACAAAATTATTCTTTTTTGTCAGTGTTCTTACCGCAGTAGTCATCTTTTGTCAGCCGACTTCGGGGTTGGCAGATATGGATCTTATCTTTGCCGTGGACATTTCCAGGGAAATGGAAGAGGGGTGTCCTCTTGAAGGCGGTTCTCCCCTGCAGGTTGCCAAAAAGAGTATTGCTGAAGTTGCTGAAGCCCTGCTCCTGGCTAGCCGCGATTACCGTGTCGGACTGCTTGGCTTCGCTACCGGTCCGGCTGTAATATACAACGGTCCTGACTTCTCCGTTCAGGATATCCCGGAGGCATTAAAGACGATCAGACCCACCGAGGAAGAAATGTCCTCCCTGCATATCGGTCTCAGGGAGTCGCTGAAACTGCTGTTGGAAAATGATGGCGGCGACGGCAGCCGGATCATCATTTATACCGTTGGTGGCAGCGATCGCAGCCGTGATGTTCTCGATCTGATCGCCGGACTTGCCGCTAACGGTATTCAGGTCCAGATCAACCTTTTTTCCGATGACGCAGGACAAGACCTTGATGCAATTGCAGTAAAAGACCGGGTCACTTTTAACCATTTTGGTTGTCGGGCGGCGAAAAGTGATCCTGTGCGGGCAAGTCTGATTGACACCGTGAAGAACATTGTGGCCCAACAGACCGGGGCTGAAGCAGCAACCATCACCGACTCCTCAGATCTCCTGGACGACCTTGGCACCGGCCAGTTTGAGGCATTTGAAATTGTTGCCACCTTATGTGACCGATACGATGTTCTCCTGCCGAGCGGTGAAATGCCGACCACCATTGAAGACATTGCCGATTACATTCTTGGTGAGCAGAATATGGAGAGGAAAAGCGCGGCAGAAGCCATTGAACCCTCCCACAAACAGACCATCTACTATGCCACCAACAGAAAACGGACCGGCTCTAAAGAGCCGATCGATTTCTACGGCGGCGAGCGGTCCGACAAGAAGCCTTATGTCGAATATGGCAGGTGTGAAATTTCCATTCCGGCGAATCACAGGCGCGGTGTTCTGGAATCCCCCTTTCTCGGTTTGAATTTCTTCACCGATGACAGACAGCACATTGTCTTGAAATCAATCACGCCTCTGCCGGTAGAATCCTTTTACAGCTCCATCAATGCCAATATCAATCCGGGCACTGAGAAAAGCCGTTTTGGTTCCGGGGATCTTGTTATTTATATCCACGGCTATAATACCACCTTTGAGAATGCGGCAAAAAGAACGGCTCAGATCGCCTTTGATTACGGGTTTCAGGGAGTGCCGCTGATGTTTTCCTGGCCTTCGGACGGTAAACTGGTTTCCTACCCATCGGACCGGGAGGATATCGCCTGGTCTGTTAACCACATTGAACAGTTTTTTAATGACGTACTGGCAAAAACCAGGTCCGAACGTGTGCACCTGATAGCCCATTCCCTCGGCAACCAGGGACTGATCGCGGCCTTGAATACTATGGCGCTCCGACGTGGCGGGGAAGGCCCGCCGATTTTTGAAAATATTATTTTGTCGGCACCGGATTTTGATGCCGAACTGTTTCAACAACAGATCGCGCCCTTTACCATCTCACTTGCAAGGCGCTGGACTCTTTACACTTCGAAGAAGGACGGCATCCTGAATATCTCTACCAGCTTTAACAGTGCTTGGAGATTAGGGCTGTCACCGGTGACCATTGTTCCGGGGATCGATATCATTGACGCCTCCGAGGTTGAAGTAACTCCCTGGAGTCTGCCGGAATCTCACTCTTACTTTGCCTCAAAACAAACCGTGGTGGACGACATCATCGCCGCACTGAAAGGCGTGACCCCGGCCCGCCGTAATCTATTGTCGCGTACCAAGAATGGTAGTATTTACTGGGTGATCGACACCTCGTCAGCAAAATAAAACAGGTTGCGAAAATAATATGGGCAGGCAATCACTTACTTCTATAACAATAGTTATACTCGGGCTGCTTATTCTACCCGTTCTTGCCGTTGCCGGGAAACACGGTCTGTTGATCGGCATCAGCGATTACCGACCCAGCGGTTTGGCCGATCTTGAAGGCACCCAGAACGATCTGCTGGTCATGGAAACGATTCTCCGTGACCCTCGTTACGGCATGGCAGACAATCTGACCGTACTCCGCAACACGGAGGCCACCCATACAGGCATAAAAAAGGCCTTTGCCGATCTTGCCGATCAAGTTGCAAGCGGAGATCTGGTTTATATTCACTATTCCGGCCATGGTTCCTATACCGAGAATCTCAACAATGACGGGGGCCGGGGCGAACAGTACGACCAGACCTGGATATCATGGGGGTCGCGCAGCACAAAGGTAGAGGGAATAGACCGTTACGATATCCTCGATGATGAACTGAATGAATGGCTGGGGTTAATAATAAGCAAGATCGGGCCCAAGGGTCAGCTGATCCTGGTTTCCGATTCCTGCCACTCTGCTTCTGTTTACCGCAGTTCCAATCCACCGGTAACGAGGGCGGGCAGGGCTGATGACCGACGTCATCCTCTTGGTGAAAAACCATTTACGTTCAATGATCTGCAGGATGGTATTATGATCGGTGCAGCCCGGGATAAGGAGACCGCAGCAGAGTTTACCGCTCCGGACGGCAACAGGTATGGGCTTTTTACGTGGCACTGGGCCAGGGCAATGAAACAGGCTGTCCCAGGCGACAGCTGGAAGAACCTGTTTCTGCCAGTGCAACAGAAGGTCAATATTCAGCGGCCAAGCCAGCTCCCTCAGCTGACCGGCGAAGGTATAGCACAGCCAGTCTTCAATGGCGATTTTGCCACGGCCCCAATCATGGTTTCTGTGTCGGATGTTTCACAAGACGGCCGCAGAACCGAAATCGACGCAGGCCTGCTGGCCGGGGTCACCAAGGGATCGGTCTTCCGATTTTACGATCCGCAGAACACCAACCCTGAAGGATTACCGTCACTCATCATCACCCAAGTGAAACCCTTTAAAAGTTTTGGAAACATCAGCGGCACCCTCAGTACCGGTGATAAACTGCAGGAAATACATCATGCAATTAACAGTCTTGCGACCCTGGTCCATGTTACAGGTGATTTTCCTGATAAGAATGACAGGGAACTGATTGATTTCTTGTGTAACCGGCTGCGTACCGGTTACTTTCCAGGATATAGTTTGGCAGAGGAACAGGCACAGGCCTCGATGATTTTGTACATTGTCAGGCCGAATGTTGCAGGTACAGGGCAAAAACAATGGATCACTGGGACACCTTTGCCCCAGTCTCTGCCGGATCAAAAGCCACAGATATGGGTGCTTACCGATACGGAAAAATTATGGCACAACGGTTTGATCATTCCGGCTGATGATTTGGAGCTGGCGGCAGCAGTCCTGAAAACAGGCCTGGCCACCATCAACAAAGTTCGTGAAATCCGGCTAATGGCCGAGGAGTATCCCTCCCCCCTCACCCTTGAAACCTTGGTCTGGGACCCGGTTGCCCAATGCGAAATCGGTCGAGAATGTGAAACCCTGCCAATCACAATCGACGATCAAACAAAGAGTCAGTCCTTCCAATTGCGACGTTCATATTCCATTGCGGAAATGAATTCTCTACAGGTCGAATTGAACACACTGCTCACTTTCCGTCTGCAAAATCCGACCGAAGCCGGCTATTACGCCTATCTTCTCCACCTTGATCCTGCTACAGGACGAATTAGTACAATGTATCCACATCCCGAGCTAGAAACAGGTTGCATGGACAGGGAGAGCGCCCTGCGCAACCGTGACAAGTGCATGGTTACTCCCGGTGAGACAAGGACAAGCAGGCGAGGCTATCATGTAGATAAGCCGGTTGAAAATATCTTCAAGTTGATCAGTACCCAGGAACCAATTGATATTAATATGCTCAGCCAGACGGGTTTGCAGAGAGGGAAGACCCGGAGGCAGAGAAAAGCATTGGAAGCTTTACTGGCCAATGCCATCCAGAAAGGCGATACTTTGACTGTCATGGAAAAACCTCACAGCTGGGGAGGGAACCATTACCTTCTCCATATTCGACCATGATACACGAAGGCAGCAATCAACTGCGAAGGTGATATTGATGAACACAGAGCAACAGGGATGGATGATTTTAACTGTCATTACACTCCTCATCATTTTCCTTAGTGGTTCAGCTATTGCGGAAACCGAGGGGCTGGGCTGGCAGAAGCGATATCCGGATAAACCGTATTTTCTTCAGGTTCTCAACCCGAAAACCCCGAACCAGGGTGAAAACAATGTGGAGGAATATTATTTCAAAACCTACGAGGAATCCCCTTTCATATTAGGAGGCGACGGTCATGGCAAGCGGGCTTGGACCCTTAAGGATGCAAGGACGAGCCCGGTGAGTTCTCTTGAATTGTACTACGGTACGCAGGCGAGTATCCAGGAACTGAACTATGGTTATAAAAATACACCACACCATGATTATCGGACCATGGAAACCTTCGGTACCTTTACGGTGACACATCCAGTCACCGGTGAACCGCTGTTTATGGTTCGATCTGCCCAGTATGTAGTGGGTAGAAACCAGGACGGCAGTCCGCAGCTAGGGATTCGCCCCATACCGGTTGATAATAACAGCGATAAAGGCTACCAGATCATGGATGAATTTCTGCGGAAAAAGATGAAGCTGGCTGCCGATGATTATATTTTTGGGCCGATCTTTTACTACCATCCGGAAACATACCTTGGCTCCATGCTGGAACTGAGTAAACCTGAAATGCACCGTATTGACGACGGTTTCACCCATATGGGTGCCTATATAGGTCAGGGGCGGGCCCGCAATGCTCCCAAGGATTATTTCGAAATGAAATTTAAAGTTATGGACGGGACGAAAGGTTATCCGGCGCAAGTTGTTCAGGTCAATTATGAAGGTGTTTCCTCTGCTGAGTTCAACAAAAACGCTTATATCGCCCTGCGGCTGCTGAATGAGGGTAACGAGGGGGTCCAATTCGTCCGCCTTGATTACAATCGGGATTATTATAATGCTAACAATTTGAAGGAAATTTTCGATTTCTACCGGGCCTGGCTTGACCCGGACTGGATACGGGCTGACAGCGATAACGGTGTACCGTATTATAAAATCATCATGGATGACCTCAAGCACGATACCTATTGCTCTGAACATATCACCATGGTGCTGAATGTGGCATTAAACCTGGTGCAGACAGAAGCCGGATATATTGCCACCTTTGGCAGGGACAGTGAACAGCCGGATCTGGGAGCCGCCAGGCAGTTAAACGGTGTCAACAAGGGGGGTGAATGGTTCTGGAAGAGAGCTCAGATTGTCTGGCAGCAGTTGACGGATGAGCCTTTTCCCCAGATTGATGAAACGGTCATGATACCGCTCTGGTCCAGGCCGGGTCATGTGCATCCTGAGAGTAAAAAAATAGGGCACCTGAAACTTTTTGGCGGCAAGCGCCGTAAGCTTGTTGCCGGCGAGCCCATCAAACCGGGAGAAGCACCCCTTATCACATATCCTGGCGTCAGCATGGCCTGGGCACCCATGACCCTTGCAGATATTGTTTCCGATTTCATGGAACTTTATGCCCGCTGGGACATGACCGGCCCCGAATATTCCATAAAGGCGCTGGAGGGATTTGAGAAGGAGGTAGCTGACCGGCTACAGTGGAAAAGCGAAAAAGCACATCAAAACTACCAGGAAATCATACAACCATTTGTTGAACTGATCATCAAATACTCCACTATGAGCAAAGAACAGAATATCCCCCCTGCCGAGGCTTATAAACAGCTACGTTTGGCCGCAGCCGTTGAGACGGAAAAACTTAAGAACTCCTCTGATTACAACATGGGTTCGGATACCTTCTGGTTCTATTCACCGCCGTCGGTTATAAATCGCATCATCCAGGGATTGCATCGACGCAACCGTTATGTTTCATTCGAAATAGTTGCCACAGCCTTTCAACAGGAGCATCTCCATGAGACGGTCAGTACGGCTAGCCCTTTTTGATTCTGCCATCCAAGAGAATTTATAAATATTATTAATGAGATGAGAATGCCGGGAACCTGATCAATAGAGGCGGGATTTACTTCCTGCAAGAAAGGTTAATGTGGTTTTTTATATCATTTCAGCAGGATGCCTGTCATGGATAATTTGCCTGCCGGAGAAATTTACAGAAGCTGAAGGTATTCTTTTAGCAGGGCGGGGTAACGGGCCGGATTGAAGAGAATGTTGGTCATGAAGTAGCACTCGTGGGTGCAGTGACAGCCGTTGTCGTCAATAAAGTCAAGGATCTTGCTGCCCTGGTCCGATGTCAGCAGACCGTCAAGGTCAAAATTGTTCTCACGGATATTGCCGAATTTCATATTATCGGAAAAATCCTCGCAAGGGTATAAATCTCCGGTTTCGGTCAAAACCAGGTTCAGTCTGCCGGCGTAACAGGGGCTGGTGCGCCTTGTTGTCCGGGCTGCCTCATAGATAAGCCTCCTCTGCAGGATATCCTGGGCCGCCTTGAGCTTAGCGCCCGGGAAACGGTAGGTAGCAGCCACTCTTTTTTTCAGGTCGGCCTCGAGGCGTTCAATAACTTTTTTGTACTTGTCAAGATCCACCTCTTTCAGGTCGTTACGGAAAACATCACCCCGTATAAGGGAGACGGTATGAGTCTTCACCTGCGGCAGCGTCTGGACCAGGTCAATGACTTCGTCAACACAGTCCTGGTTGGCCTGGCAGAACACGGTGTTGATGCCCAGTTCAAAATTGCCATATTTGTCCACCAGCGCACCCAGGGCCTCACAGGTCTGAAGGGTTTTACGGTAGGCGCCGGCAACACCCCGCAGCCCGTCATGGACCCCTTCAGGGCCGTCCAGGGAAAGCTTTACCACGATGGAGCTTTCCGGACACTCCTGCAGAATACTCTCCACAGCATGATAGATGGTCTCCTGCAGCAACCCGTTTGTGGGCAGCAGGATGATGGCCGGCTTGTTGAGCCGGTAAAAAAGCTTCGTGATTTCAACAAGGTCAGTCCGCAGAAAAATTTCACCACCGGAAAAAGCCAGCCACAGCAGGGAGCCGAGCTGCGGCGCCAGTTTTTCAATTTCAGCAAGGGAAAGCTCATTTGCAGAGGAAGCAGCCTGTTCTTTTTGAGAAATATAAAAGCAGAACGGGCACCTGGCATTGCACCTCCGGGTCAGGAAAAAAGTAAACTGGATGGGCCGGTTTTTCCAGATAACGGAGCCAAGGTGCCGGAAAGGGGAAAAAGTCATGAACGCAACCCGAAGTGTTGGCTGAAAAACCCGCTGAAGACGCCAATGCCCACAGCAAAGGGATAGACTAAGGTATAATACAGCAGGGCGAAGATTGCAAAAAAAGGCCCGCGGGTCCGGTGAAAAGCTGCAACAAGGTTTCTGTTGAGGTAAAGATTGGCGCCGAAGAGCAGCAGCACCGGGAGAATAAAAGCCATCCTCTCAAGGAGGATGCCTGCAAGCACCAGCAATATGCCAAGAAAACAGGCGAGCACATTAAATTTAAATTCCAGCGAGGCTGTGCCGGAGTCGGAAAGCAGATCCCGGTTTTTAATGGAATAGATGGACCAGTATTTTGATTTTCTGATGCCGTTGCGCATGGATTTCAGCAGGGAGAAATTAAAAATGTGCTGTACCTGGATTTCAGGTTTCATGAGCAGCCTGACCCCCTTTCTTTTCAGCCGGTGGCTGAACTCCACATCTTCAAGTATGGGCATGAAGTTTTCAGCAAAGCCGCCGCATTTTTGAAAAAGTTCTTTTGCAATAAGCATGGCATGGGTCGCTATATAGTCAGGGTTTGCTGTATTTTTTGTCTCGGAGTAATGGATGTAGACGGACTGGAAAATGCTGAAGAATGTCTGGTCGTAGGGCAGCCGGGTATAGGTGCCGCCGATGACGACACCCGGCCCCTCCTGCTCGTAAGCTGCTGCAGCTGTTGCTAGGGTCTGGGGCTGCAGGATGCAGTCGTTGTCAATGAAAAAAAGCACTTCTCCCTTGCTGTTTCGGGCCCCGGTGTTTCTTGCCTTGGAGGCGCCGCCATGTTCCGGGAGGCGGATGA
>Ga0209536_100006451_pt1 | contig 17943 bp, 17 predicted proteins | sample DeeMarSeWOR28_12_FD_187461 | JGI IMG/M metagenome (GOLD analysis project Ga0209536, IMG submission 187461) | Marine sediment microbial communities from White Oak River estuary, North Carolina - WOR-2-8_12 (SPAdes) (version 2) | ecosystem: Environmental > Aquatic > Marine > Intertidal zone >... | reverse complement strand
TGCGCCGATTTGATGAACAGCTTGCGGGCGCGTAAAAAATACTGCTAAAGCGCGTCGCATGACGAACCCGCTTAGCGCAAGCAAGCGGGTTTTTTTGTGCCCGGTCCCGATGTTCTCCGGTCCGGGGCGTGAAACCCGTTGTGGCGGGCTAATCACGGGATGCGCGCTGCCCGATGGAAAGGAAACAAATGACCGGTAACGAATACGAGCTGGAAACGCTTGCGGTGCGCGCAGGCATTGTGCGAAGTCAGTTCAACGAGCATTCGGAAGCGATGTATCTGACGTCGAGCTTTGTGTTCGACAACGCAGCGCAGGCGGCGCAGCGGTTCAGTGGCGAAGACGAGGGGATGGTCTATTCGCGCTACACCAATCCGACGGTGCGCATGCTGGAGACCCGGCTCGCTGCTCTGGAAGGTGCGGAGTACTGTGTATCGACGTCTTCGGGTATGTCGGCCATACTCACGCTGGCAATGAGTTTGCTGAAAGCCGGTGAGCACGTAATTGCTTCGAGAAGCCTCTTCGGCGCGACGGTGCAGCTTTTCAACAATGTGCTCGGGCGTTTCGGGGTCGAAACGACGTTCGTCGAGCCGGCACGCATGGACCAGTGGCGTGCTGCGGTGCGGCCGAACACCCGGCTGTTTTTCGTAGAAACCCCGTCGAATCCGTTGACCGAAATCGTTGATATAGGTGCGCTGGCCGAAGTTGCCCACGACGCCGGTGCCTTGCTCGCAGTCGACAATTGTTTTTGTACGCCCGCGTTGCAACGACCGATCGAACACGGCGCGGACCTGGTCATGCATTCGGCGACCAAATATCTGGACGGGCAGGGGCGCGTACTGGGCGGCGCGGTCCTGGGCCGGCGTGACGTTATCCAGGCACCAATGACCGGTTTCCTGCGAAGCGCCGGGCCCGCCCTTTCGCCGTTCAACGCTTGGGTGATACTGAAGGGACTGGAGACCCTCCGGTTGCGGATGCTCGCCCACTCTGAAAGTGCGCTGGAACTTGCGCAATGGCTGGAGCAGCATCCACGCGTGTCGCGTGTTTTCTATCCGGGGCTCAGCTCGCACCCGCAGCACGAGCTGGCGAAGCGTCAGCAATCGGCCGGTGGCGGTGTCGTGTCTTTCGAAGTCAAGGGCGGGCGCAAGGAGGCGTGGAAGGTGATCGATTCAACGAAAATGATCTCCATCACTGCCAACCTCGGCGATGCAAAAAGCACCATTACCCACCCGGCCAGCACGACGCACGGGAAGCTGGCTCCGCAAGTGCGCGAAGCGGCGGGGATTGGCGAGGGCTTGCTGCGGCTTGCCGTCGGCCTGGAGGCCGTTACCGACATTCGGGCCGATCTCGAACACGGACTGTCGCAAATCTGACGGCTTGTTGCCGGCATCGAGCCTGGCTGCGTGCAGTCGTGTTGTGCGGTCGTGTCAGGTAAGTGCGACGCTGCGGCAGCCGGCGCGTGTGCATTCCAGACAGGAACCGGCGCCGTACCAGTCGGCAAGTACGATGCGCTCGCATCTGTGTCCGTCAACAACATGCTCATGGACTGCCGGTCTGTGCGTGTGGCCGTGTATGAGGCGAGGATATGCGTGCTCGCGGAGCGCTGTCTCGACAGCGGGCAACGATACGTCCATGATGGTCATCGACTTCACTTTCTTCGCTTGTTCGCTTTCGGCACGTACGGTCCGCGCAAGTTCGATGCGCTCAGCGACCGGTTTGGCAAGAAATTCAGCCTGCCATTCGGGGTTTCTGACAACCTTGCGGAATTCCTGGTACCCGACATCGTCCGTGCACAGCGTATCGCCGTGCATCAACAGGGTTGGCGTCCCGTAAAGCGTAACCGTATAGGGATCGGGCAGCAGTTGCACACCTGCAGCTTTCGCGAACCGGGGGCCAATCAGGAAGTCGCGGTTGCCGTGCATGAAAAACACGGCAGTGCCGCCTTTACCGAGCCTGTCCAAGGCGCCAGCCACCTGCGCCGGCATCGGTGCCGCCAGCGTCTCGTCCCCGATCCAATACTCGAACAAGTCACCGAGGATGAAAAGCCGTTCTGCTTTCGGTGCCGTGTCGCGGAGAAACCTGAGCAGCGTTTCCGTACTCTCCGGCCGCTCATCGGCGAGGTGAAGGTCCGATATGAAGAGGCTCGCCGTCACGCCCGGGGCAGGCCCCCATGATCGGCGCGCGGCAAGCCTGAGGTCATGGCTTCAAATGCGCTGGGCGCTCTTGATGACGACATCTTCGAGCGGGACATCGCCGTGAAATCCTTTTGACCCGGTTTTGACGCCCTTGATCTGGTCAATAACGTCGCGGCCTTCGATGACCTTGCCGAAAACGCAGTAGCCGAAACCCTGTGGTGTGGGTGCGGAAAAATTCAGAAAATCGTTCTTGGCAACATTAATGAAGAACTGCGCGGTTGCCGAATCGACATCGGCCGTGCGCGCCATCGCGATCGTGTAAGCGTCGTTCTTCAAGCCATTGCCTGCTTCGTTGGAAATCGGGTCGCGGGTAGATTTTTGTTTCATCCCGGGCTCGAACCCGCCGCCCTGGATCATGAAGCCGTCGATGACCCTGTGAAAAACCGTTCCGTCATAGAACCCGCTGTCGACATACGCGAGAAAGTTCTCAACCGTTGCAGGCGCTTTCTCATCGTCGAGTTCGATGACAACGTCACCGCTGGACGTGGTTAACTTGACCTGCGTGCTCATTTTGCTTCTCCGACGATCGTGGCTTGTTCAATGATAACCGCATCGAGCGGCACGTCTTTGGGAAATGGCCCGCCGTTGCCGGTTGGTGCCGTCGCGATCCTGTTAACCACATCCATTCCCGTTATGACCCTGCCGAACACGGCGTAGCCATACCCGCGGCTTGTCGGTGAGCGGTAATCGAGGAATGCGTTATCCGCGACATTGATGAAAAATTGCGATGTCGCCGAGTGGGGATGGTTGGTACGCGCCATTGCGATGGTCCCGATTTCGTTCTTCAGCCCGTTGTCTGCTTCATTCGGGATCGGATCGCCGGTCTTCTTTTGTTCGTAGTCTTGCGAAAAGCCGCCGCCCTGGATCATGAATCCGCCGATCACCCTGTGAAAGATCGTGCCGTCATAGAAACCGTTATTCACGTATCCAAGAAAATTCGTCACCGTTTCAGGCGCTTTGTCGGGATAGACTTCAATGACGATGGCACCTTTGTTCGTCTTGAGTTCAACTTGCGGATTGGCTGCGTGAGCCGTGATGCACAAAGTCATCGCCCACAACGCAATAAAGAGTCGTTTCATTCCAGCCCCTTACGGAGTGATTGTCAAAAAAGAAAAGTCGGATGGACGAAGCGAGGCTCCGCTCTCCGCAGCTCAGGCAGCGCCTTCGTAGAGGATCTTCCAGCGATTGTCTTCGTGAATCCAGTACTGACGCTTTTGCATGATGTTAGCAAGGTTACTGCTTGCGTAGTCCTGTTGGAAGCTCACCACCGCCAGGGATGCATTCCCCGGGTAAAGAACAATCGACAGGTCCGAGATGCCGACCTTGATCCAGGATTTGGCTGCGTTGACGCGATGCTTCCTTGCAGACCATTGCTCGAAGTTGTTGCCGTCCGAAGTGAATCCGCTCGAATAGTGCCGCAAATAGGCCGACGTTTCACGGCTTTCCCAGTCAACGCGCCATTGTTCCAGTTGGCCGGCCAGTTCCTGCCGGGTCTTTCGAATATCCTGCTGGCGGCTCCATTCGATGCCATCGGTGATAATGACCGGTGTCGCCCCGGGGCGCACGTACCGGTCAAGCTCGGTCATGTCTTCGTTGGCCAGCACCACACAACCGTCACTTGCGCGCGGCGGCCGGCTATAGGTGTCGAAGGGAGTCCCATGCAACCAGATTCCGTAACCGTCCCGTCCCCGCAAACTGTCCCATTCGTTGGGATAGTTGATCGGGAACGCCCCCACGCCATAGAAATCCGTCAGCTGATCCGGCGTCAGTTTGCCCGTCACATGATAGACGCCGAGCGGCGTACGCTTGTCGCCTTCGCGCAGCTTGTCCGTGCCGTTCTTTCCGACCGACATGTAATAGTCGGCGACGTAGTGCAAACCTTCCTCGCTATTTTCGAAGACGAACAGCGTCGACATCGAGGAATCGAGCACGAGTGCGTATTTCTGCGTCTGCGGAAGCTCCAGAACGTATTTGGGCGCCAGCCCTGCCTGCGGCTTCATCGCGTAGCGGGCCAGGCGGGCCCGCGCCTCGGCGCGCAGTTCGGTTGCCACGTTTTCCCTGGTGGCGCCGGCGCCAACGGTTTCAATCGGACGGCTGCGCGCGAGCAGCAGATCGCCCTTGACGAGCTGCGCCAACCGGAAGTTTGGGCTGACCGTCAGCAGTGATTCGATCTGTTCCAGAGCGGATCCAATGCGGTTCTCGCTGACCTCGATGAGCGCCTTGACGAGCATTTCTTCCGGAACGGCGAGCTGTCGCTGTATCGTTTCGCGGCTGGGGAAAAAGTCGATTGCCCAGACATATGACGAGGCCGCGAGCATCATTGCGACCACTGCCTGCAGCAGGTGCTGGCGTGAGCCGGCCTGCGCGTCGGCGTAACGTGGACCGTGTGTTGACGGCATCAGTTTTCGAACACTTCCTTGACGATCAGCCAGCGGCCATCCGATTTGCCCAGCGTCAGCGTCTTGTAGCCTTTTGAGTCAATGGTGTCGGACTGATAGTGCTGGAGGAAACGGACATTGGCGCTGTCCTCGCCCGAGAACGATACCACTGGCTCGTCAATCGCCACCATGATGAATTTGGGCCGCGTGAGGCGGGCACGGCGTTGTTGTTCCCACTCGCTGCGGCTTTGCCGCCCGGTCATGAAATCCGCTGCGTAGTGGGACAGATAAGCGTCAACGTCCTGGTCCGACCAGGCTTTGGCCCAGTTGCCGACAGCGGCGATGACGGCTGGTCTTTGGCTCATTTGCGGCTGCGCGGGCGGCGTAGCAGGGTTTGCGGGTGGCGCCGCGGCAACCGCCGGCGCGGGCTTCTCAGGGGCAGGCTTCTCAGGGGTGGGCTTCCCGGAGACAGGTGCTGCAGCAGCCGGCGGCTCGCTCGGTGCGGCTGCCGCTGGAACGTTCTCGAGGGGGGCGGCGGCGGTGAACAACTCCCCGATCAGCGACAATTTCGTTTGCGCTGTCTTGTTGCCGCGATCCAGGCTTAGCGCCTTGTCGTAGGCTTCGCTGGCCATCTTCGCGTAGACGTCACCGAGATTTTCGTGGGCGACCGCATAGCTGGGGTGGGTGCGAATCGCCATCTCGAGGGACTCGCGCGCCTTGTCGTACTGCCCCTCGCCAGCGTACAAGACGGCGAGATTGTTGTACGGTTCGGGCAGTTCGGGGTAGTCGCTGGTGAGCGAGGTGAATACGTCAATGGCACCTTTGGTATTTCCTTGCTCGGTGAGAATGAGGCCCTTGAGAAAGCGCGAACGGGCGTCGTTGGCGTTGGCGGCGATGGCGGCATCGACTTTTTTCAGTGCCGCTGCAGTCTTGCCCTGTTTGTGCAAGCGCACTGCGTCATCATAATCGTCGGCCAGAACCGGCGAGCACATGACGAGAAGCAGCATGATCACCGCGCCAAGAGGAGAATAACGATATCTGGTCATCTGTTATACTTCGCGTCAACTAAAGGCGCTAGGTTATTGTAAATAATGGCATATTCTACCAATAACGCTGGCCTGGCGGCAATCTCGAGAATTGCGCCTTACGGCCCTTGCATTGCGATTACCCCTGAATTCTGATTGCCGGAGCATATATCGAGCCTCGGCTCGCTTACCCGAGTAGCGTCTCATGCTGACTATTTACAATTCCCTCACCCGCAGCAAGCAGCCCTTCGTTCCGATCACGCCCGGCGAAGTCGGAATGTACGTGTGTGGCATGACGGTATACGACTTTTGCCATTTGGGCCATGCGCGGGTGCTGGTCGTGTTCGACGTCGTCAGGCGCTGGCTACAGAGCCGCGGCTACAAGGTGAAGTATGTACGAAATATCACGGACATTGACGACAAAATCATCAAGCGCGCGCACGAAAACGGCGAAACGGTCGCGCAGCTGACGGAGCGCTTCATTGCAGCGATGCAGGAAGATGCCCGCGCGCTCGGTGTCGGCGACCCGGATTACGAGCCGCGGGCAACGCAGACGATCCCGCAGATGCTTGGCCTTATCGGCGCGCTGGTGGACAAGGGCCTGGCATATCGTGCCGATAACGGTGACGTGTACTACTCGGTTCGCAAGTTCGATGGTTACGGCAAGTTGTCGGGGAAATCGCTCGAGCAGCTGCGCGCCGGCGAGCGTGTAGACGTCGACCTCAACAAACAGGACGCACTGGATTTCGTGCTGTGGAAAGCGGCCAAACCGGGTGAGCCTGCCTGGGATTCACCCTGGGGAAAGGGGCGTCCGGGCTGGCACATCGAGTGTTCGGCGATGAGCGAGCACTATCTGAGCGCGCATTTCGACATCCATGGCGGTGGTCAGGACCTTCAGTTTCCCCATCACGAGAACGAAATTGCCCAGTCGGAAGGCGCTCATGGCCATACTTTCGTCAATTACTGGATGCATAACGGCTTCGTCCGCGTGGACAGCGAAAAGATGTCCAAATCGCTGGGCAATTTTTTCACCGTTCGAGAGATACTCGACAAATACGATCCCGAAGTGGTGCGGTTCTTCATTTTGCGCGCGCACTATCGCAGCCCGCTCAACTATTCAGACCAGCATCTCGATGACGCGCGCCAGGGTTTGACCCGGCTGTACACCGCGCTGCGTGGAATCAAGGCGCGCGACGTCGGTTCAATCGACTGGAACGAGGGCTACGCGAAGCGCTTCGGCGAGGCGATGGACGACGATTTCAATACGCCGGAGGCTGTTTCGGTACTGTTCGAGCTAGCCAATGAAGTCAATCGTTCGCAATCCAAAGAGCATGCTGGCCTGTTGCGCGCGCTCGCTGCCATTGTCGGTTTGCTCGGGCGCGACCCCGAGGCGTTTCTACAGGCTGGTGCCGACCAAGGGATAAGCGCCGAAGCGATCGAGAAGGATATCGAGGCGAGAAATGCCGCCCGCAAGGCGCGGAATTTTGGCGAGGCCGATCGCATTCGGGACGCGTTGCTTGAGCAAGGCGTAACACTGGAAGACGGCCCCGGCGGTACGACCTGGCGGCGTACCTGATGCGATCCGCGCTGCGTGGATGCGGATCGCAAAAAATGCGGCGCTTGTCAGGTTTCGAAGAAATCCTTCACCTTGTCCATCCAGGACTTGGCCCTCGGGTTGTGCTGTGAAGCATTGCTCTGATTGATTTCTTCCAACTCGGCGAGCAACTCTTTCTGGCGGGCGGTGAGGTTGACCGGCGTCTCGACCACAACATGGCACATCAAATCGCCCATCACCGAGCTGCGCACGCCCTTGATGCCTTTTCCGCGCAAGCGAAATACCTTGCCCGACTGTGTTTCTGCCGGGATCTTGATCTTGGCATAGCCATCGAGCGTTGGAATCTCGATCTCGCCACCCAGCGCCGCTCTGGAAAAGCTGATCGGCATTTCGCAATGCAGGTTGTTGCCTTCCCTGGTAAATACGTCGTGAGGGCGGATATGGATAACGACATACAGATCGCCGCTTGGCCCGCTGTTTACGCCGGCTTCGCCTTCGCCTGACAGGCGGATGCGGTCCCCTTCGTCGACGCCCGCTGGAATCTTTACCGACAGTGTTTTCTGGCGTTTGATTCGCCCCTGCCCGCTGCACGATGTGCACGGATCCTGCACGACCTTGCCGCTGCCGTGGCATTTAGGGCAGGTCTGCGCGATCGAGAAGAATCCCTGGGTCATGCGCACCTGACCGTGGCCATTGCAGGTCGGACAGGAGACCGGCTCGGTCCCCGGCTTCGCCCCTGAACCATGACAGTTGTCGCACTCTTCCATCGTCGGGATGCGAATGCGGGTTTCGGAACCCCGCGCCGCTTCTTCGAGCGAGATCTCGAGGTTGTAACGCAAATCCGCGCCGCGATAGACGTTCGAGCGCGAACGGCCTCCGCCTCCGCCGAAAATGTCCCCGAAAATATCCCCAAATGCGTCGGCGAAACCGCCAAAGCCGGCACCGCCGCCACCCATGCCCGCGGAAGGATCGACGCCGGCATGGCCATACTGGTCGTAGGCCGCTCGCTTGTCCGGTTCGGACAGAACCTCGTAGGCTTCTTTCGCTTCCTTGAATTGCTCCTCGGCCTTGGCGTTATCCGGGTTGCGGTCTGGGTGGTATTTCATCGCCAGCCGACGATAGGCTTTCTTGATATCGGCTTCGGAGGCGTCCCGGTTGATGCCGAGAACTTCGTAGTAGTCGCGTTTGGCCATTTTCTGAACGGGTGTGCGTCACCGGCGAACCACGCCAAATGCCGCCAGGAGCAACTTCCCTGGCGGCAGCGGCGCTGTTCGCGTTTGACTGATTGGAACGTCTAAAGCTATCAGGCTGACTTCTTGTTGTCCTTTACTTCCTCGAACTCGGCATCAACGACGTCAGCATCGGCATCCGCCGCCTGTTGCGCGCCTTTAGCCCCGGCAGCTGCATCCGCCGATGCCCCTTCGGCGCCCGCTTGCTGGGATTGCGCGTACATTTTCTCGGCGATTTTCTGCGAGGCAGTCGCCAGGGCTTGCGACTTGGCTTCGATTTCATCCTTGTCGTTACCCTTGAGCGCGTCTTCGGCGTCTTTCAATGCCTCTTCGATCTTGCCTTTTTCCTCTTCGCTCACCTGGTCGCCATGCTCCGACAGCGTCTTTCTGACAGTGTGCACCAGCGCATCACACTGGTTCCGTGCTTCGACCAGTTCGCGTGCCTTGCGGTCGTCTTCGGCGTGCGCTTCGGCGTCCTTGACCATCTTCTGGACTTCTTCCTCGGACAGGCCCGAGTTCGCCTTGATGGTGATCTTGTTTTCCTTGCCGGTGGCCTTGTCCTTGGCCGAAACATGCAGGATACCGTTGGCGTCGATGTCGAACATCACCTCGATTTGCGGCATGCCGCGCGGCGAAGGCGGAATGTCGGCCAGGTTGAACTGGCCCAGTGACTTGTTGTCACGCGACATCTCGCGCTCACCCTGCAGCACGTGGATGGTGACCGCCGTCTGATTGTCCTCGGCCGTGGAGAACACCTGTTGCGCCTTGGTCGGAATGGTCGTGTTCTTCTGGATCAATTTGGTCATGACGCCACCCAGTGTTTCGATGCCGAGCGACAGCGGCGTCACGTCGAGCAGAAGCACGTCCTTGACATCGCCTTGCAACACACCGGCCTGAATGGTCGCGCCTACGGCTACCGCTTCGTCAGGGTTGACGTCCTTGCGCGGGTCCTTGCCGAAGAACTCCTTGACGACTTCCTGCACCTTGGGCATGCGGGTCATGCCGCCGACCAGAATGATGTCGTCGATTTCGGAAACCTTGATGCCGGCATCCTTGATCGCGGTACGGCACGGCTCGATGGTGCGCTTCACCAGGTCTTCGACCAGGCTCTCGAGCTTGGCGCGCGTGATCTTGATCGCCAGGTGTTTCGGTCCTGACGCGTCGGCCGTGATATAGGGCAGATTGACTTCCGTCTGCTGGCTGGAGGAAAGCTCGATCTTGGCTTTCTCGGCGGCCTCCTTGAGCCGCTGCAGCGCAAGCACGTCGGACCTGAGGTCTATGCCCTGGTCTTTCTTGAACTCGTTCGCGAGGTATTCGATCAGCCGCTGGTCGAAGTCTTCGCCGCCAAGGAAAGTGTCCCCATTGGTCGACAGCACCTCGAATTGGTGCTCGCCTTCTACTTCGGCGATCTCGATGATCGAGATGTCGAAAGTGCCGCCACCAAGGTCGTACACGGCGACTTTGCGATCGCCCTGCTTCTTGTCCATTCCAAACGCCAGCGCTGCGGCGGTCGGTTCGTTGATGATCCGCTTGACGTCGAGACCGGCGATGCGCCCCGCGTCCTTGGTTGCCTGGCGTTGCGAGTCATTGAAGTAGGCCGGCACGGTAATGACGGCCTCGGTGACCGGCTCGCCCAGATAGTCTTCGGCCGTTTTCTTCATTTTCATCAGCACTTGCGCGGATACTTCCGGCGGCGCGCTTTGCTTGCCGCGCACTTCCACCCACGCATCGCCGTTCTTGGCCGAAACGATGGCAAACGGCGAGTGCTCGATCGCCTTCTGCACCTCGGCGTCCTTGAAGCGGCGGCCGATAAGCCGCTTGATTGCGAACAACGTGTTTTTCGGGTTGGTCACCGCCTGGCGTTTTGCCGGTGCGCCAACCAGCACTTCGCCGTCTTCCGTATAGGCGACGATCGATGGCGTCGTGCGAGCGCCTTCGGCGTTTTCGATAACTTTAGCCTGGCCGCTTTCCATCACTGCTACGCAGGAGTTGGTGGTGCCGAGGTCAATTCCGATAACTTTTCCCATGATTTGTCCTTTTGGTCCTCAATCCGAAATGTGTCGTTGCCAATTTAAGTCAGGGTGCAGCCGTTCTTTTTCAAGTCTCTTTGGGCTTGGCGACGCTGACCAGGGCCGGTCTCACCAGGCGTTCGTTCAACTCATAGCCTTTCTGGAACACGCTGACGATGCTGTTTACCGGGGCATCGGATTCGACGGTGTTCATCGCCTGGTGCTTGTGAGGATCGAGCATTTCCCCCAACGGGTTGATTTCCTTGATGTTTGCCTTCTCAAATGCGGTGGCGAGCTGTTTCAACGTGAGCTCTACGCCGCTTTTCAGCGATTCGAGCGTCAGGTTCGGGCTCGCCAGGGCGGCTTCCAGGCTGTCGCGTACCGGCAATAGTTCTTGCGCAAAACCTTCCAGCGCGAATTTATGGGCGTTGGCGACGTCGATCTGCGCGCGCTTGCGCATGTTCTCCGTCTCGGCCTTGGCCCTTAGCCAGGCGTCGTGATGTTCCTGTGCGGCCAGTTCCGCTGCCTTGAGGAGTTCTTCTGGGCCCGGCATCACATCGGGCGCGGTTTGTCCGCTGGTTCCTTGTCCGGACCCTGCGCCGGCAGCGTCATCGATTGGCGTCCGGCCTTCGGCGTCCGGGTTTCCCCTGCCCGGATCATTCGGGTCCGGGGTTTTCGAATCGATGTTCCGATCCTGTTCCTGCATGAAGTCCTCCAATGCTTTTCGAATTGTTTCTAATTGGGGCTGTTCATCGGATTTCAAGGCTTTGTTTGCGGCAAGGCCGGCTTTTATCGGAAATCATCGTTCCGGCCGCTTATACTCAGGTTATGTCGGGGTGCCGGGTGTGCCCGTCTAGCCGGCGCCACCCAGAGTCTAGTGAGAGCGAAATGAAAGCACGGATGATTTTTCTCGTTTTTTTGCTGGCCGTTAGCGCCGGAGCCGCACACGCCGACCCGGCGGCCCGGATTGGTGCCAGTTATTACTACATCGAAGGCAACTCGGCGCTGGTGCTGACCGCGCAGATGGAAAACAAGGGGCCAACGGGCCCGGACGGACGCCACCACCCGGCACTTACCAAATGGGACGTTCAGTGGCGGTTCCGGCACAACATGCTGGGCGGGGTCTGCAAAATGGAGAAGGTTTCGGTAATGGTCGGCGTGACCACGGTTCGGCCGCGCTGGCGCGGCGAGAAAGAAGGTGCCGCGCAGTTGCGCAAGCGCTGGGGTGAACTGGTGAAAGCAGTCGATCGCAACGTGGAATTCCACAAGCAGCAGGCGCTCGAGGCGGGCCGCAAAATCGAAGCGGCGCTGAATAGCCTTGAACCGACCGGGGATTGCGACGCACTGACCGTCGCCGCCAACCAGGCCGCAACGGTGATTCGCGAGGAATACGAGGCGGTGAGCCGCAATTACAACGACCGGACTGACTACGGTCGGAAGGACGGTCTGAGCCTGATCTGATCGTCTCGATCAGCCGTGCCGCCCGGCTTCTTCCCTGCGCACCGGAAAGCGCTCTGATGGTGCCGCAGTGCCGACCCTATTTGCCCGCGCCCAGTTTTCTGGCCCGCTCCGCGCTCAGTTGAGCGTCGCGCTCCGCTTTGCCCCGGTCATAGTCACTGCTCGCCCAGCCGTGCAGATTGTCTGCGACGATGCGCGCCATTGCCTGTATCCATTCGTGCCGCTCGTTCAGACACGGAATGTAGTGAAATGCCCGGCCTCCGGCCTTCAGAAAAACCGCCTTGTTCTCCATTGCGATTTCCTCGAGAGTCTCGAGGCAATCGGCTACGAATCCAGGGCAAAAAACATCGATGCGTCCGGTCTTCGACTTGCCAAGCCGTTTCATCGTATCGATCGTGTATGGCTTGAGCCACTCGGCGCGCCCGAATCGTGACTGAAACGTGGTGATTACCATGCCCGGATCGATGCCCAGTTCCTGCGTCAGCAATCTGGAGGTCTTGTGGCACTCGCAGTGATACGGGTCGCCTTTGTCCAAACTGAACTTCGGCAATCCGTGGAATGACAGAACCAGCTTGTCCGGTTTGCCGTTTTCCGCCCAGTGCTTGTTGACCTGGGTCGCGAGTGCCGAGATGTACGCGGGATGATCGTGAAAATGCTTGATGATGCGTATGGCCGGCACGTTGCGCATCTTGCCCACGGCTGCGAACACGGCGTCGTACACGCTGGCCGTGGTGCTCGCCGCGTACTGCGGATAGAGCGGTAGCACCAGAATGCGGTCACAACCGGCAGCGCGCAGTTCCGTCATCGCGCTTTCAATTGAAGGTGAGCCGTACCGCATAGCCCACGCCACCGTGTGCGGGCTCTTGATCCGGTCACCCAGGTAACCCTTAAGCAGCAGTGCCTGCTTTTCGGTGTGCACACGCAACGGCGACCCGTCGCCGGTCCAGATCGAGGCGTATTTCTCAGCCGACTTCCTGGGCCGGGTGTTGAGGATGATGCCGTTGAGTATCAGCCACCACACCGGCCGCGGGATTTCCACGACGCGCGGGTCGGACAGGAATTCCTTCAGGTAGCGGCGAACGGCTTTCGCCGTGGCCGAAGCCGGAGTGCCGAGGTTGACCAGCAACACTCCCGTGCGCGCGAGGCTGCCGTGTTCGTATTCAGGTTCGGTAGCGTATGCCATGTGCCATGTGCCCGGCCCGGATGCGGCCGGCCGGGGTCAGAGTGTCAGTTCCCACCGGGGCTGGTCAGTGTTGCGACAACGCACCCGATAGCAGCTTGGCTGTGATGTCGACAATCGGGATCACGCGCTCGTACGCCATGCGTGTCGGCCCGATCACGCCCACTGTACCAACGACCTGCCCGTCGACTTCATAGGGCGCGGTAACGACGCTGCATTCATCCAGTGGCACGAGTCCCGATTCGCCGCCAATAAAAATCTGCACGCCATGAGCCCGGCCGCTGATGTCGAGTAATTGCAGAATCCCCGTCTTCTGCTCGAACATGTCGAACAGGCGCCGCAAGCTTTGCATGTTCGACGACAGGTCCTGAATATGCAGAAGATTGTTTTCGCCCGACAGAACGTAACCTTCGCCGGTTTCGTTTGCCGCCTCCTTGCCGGCATCCACCGCCAGCGTCATCAGTTCCGACATGCTCTCGCGCAATTGCTCGAGTTCTTCGTGCAGGCGCGCCTTGATCTCGTCGAACGTAAGGCCGGTGTAGTGGCGATTCAGGAAGTTGCCCGCCTCGACCAGTTCCGAGGCGCTGTAGGCGCGGTCTGCCTGGAGAATGCGGTTCTGGACGTCGCCGTCGGGAGTGACGATGATCAGCAAGAGGCGCTTTTCCGACAGGCCGACAAATTCGATGTGGCGGAACGCCATGCCGGTCCGCTGGGGCGCCTTGACTACCCCGGCAAAGCTGGTCAGGTCGGACAGCACATGCGAGGCGGTCGTAACCAGTTTGCGCGTGCTGTCTGGCTGTAGCTGGCCTTCGAGCTGGTGCACCTCGACCGAGTCGAGGGGCTTGACCGTCAGCAAGGTGTCGACAAAGAAGCGGTACCCTCGCGGCGTTGGTACTCGGCCAGCCGATGTATGCGGGCTGGCGATGTATCCCATTTCCTCCAGGTCTGCCATGATGTTGCGAATGCTGGCCGGGCTGAGGTCAAGGCCGGAAAAACGGGCAAGCGCCCGCGAGCCGACCGGTTGGCCGTCAGAGATATGACGCTCGATCAGGGACTTAAGGAGTATCCTTGCTCGTTCACTCAGCATGATGGCTATTCTACAAAGCTTTTGTGCGATTCTGTGTTCCCGCCGGTTTCATCGCGGGTGTCATTTGCGAAGTATGCTTTAATTTCACGGAAATGAGTTTATTCAAATCTGTTGCGCTGATCGGCAAGTACAAGAGCCCGGAAATCGCGGAGCCGTTGCTCAAGCTTGCGAGCTTTCTCGCGCAACGGGGCGTTTCCGTCAAGCTCGACACGCTGACCGCCGAGCATATCGGCCACAACGACCACGCGGTCGCCAGTCTCGACGAAATCGGCGCCACCTGTGAACTCGCGGTTGTCATCGGCGGGGATGGCACGATGTTGAATATCGCCCGCACATTTGCGCCCTACGATGTCGCTCTGGTAGGCGTTAACCAGGGGAGACTCGGTTTCCTGACCGATTTGTCAATGGAGACCATGACCGAGAGCATCGGCTCCATCCTGGATGGTGATTTCGTCACCGAGTCGCGGATGTTGCTCGAGTCGGAGGTCGTCCTCGACGACAAGCCTGGAAGCAAGGTGCTGGCGTTCAATGATGTGTCCATCAACAAGGGCGCCGACGGCAGCCTGATCGAAATCGAAGTACACATCGACGGGCGTTTCGTCTACAACCTGCGTTCCGACGGTTTGATCGTGGCCAGCCCGACGGGGTCCACGGCCTACGCTTTGTCCTCGGGCGGCCCCATTCTTCACCCTGGACTGAACTGCATTGCTCTGGTGCCGGTCAGCCCGCATACGCTGTCCAATCGGCCTATCGTCGTTGGCGGCGATTCCGCAATCGAGATCACGATGCACAAGTCGGTGGATGCGCGAGTGCATTTTGACAGCCATTCCCATTACGAACTGGCTGAGGGAAACCGGATCATCGTGCGCCGCTGCCCGTATCCAATTCGTCTTCTGCACCCGCCGGAGCATAACTATTACCATATGCTCCGTGAAAAACTCCACTGGAGTGAAACGCTCTAGTTTCCCGTACTGTGCTCTGCCGCCTGGACATTCGCGATTTCGTGCTGGTTGATCGCCTCGCACTGGAATTTGACAAGGGTTTCACCGTTCTCAGTGGCGAGACCGGCGCTGGCAAGTCCATCATGATCGATGCGCTGGCGATGGTGCTGGGAGAGCGTGCCGATGCCAGCCTGGTGAGGCAGGGCAGCGAAAAGGCCGAGATCAGCGCCGAGTTCCATTTGTCAGATAACGCGCCAGCGCAGGCATTTCTGGACGACAACGAGCTGTCCGAGGACGCGCAGTGTCTGCTGCGGCGCGTGATCGACACGTCGGGCCGATCGCGGGCATGGATCAACGGCAGGCCGGTGACGATGCAGCAGCTTCGCGAGCTGGGAGATCTTCTCGTCGATATCCACGGCCAGCACGAGCATCAGTCCTTGTCCAGGCCGCAGTCGCAGCGCAGCCTGCTCGATGCCTACGCAGGGGCAACGCAAGCGGCCCGGCAGGTGGCCGATGCATGGGCCGCATGGCAGTCTGCAAGACGCAAGCGCGCCGCGGCGCAAAATGATGCCGAGTCGGTCGCGCGCGAGCGCGAGCAGCTGGAGTGGCAAATCAGCGAACTCGAAGCACTGGCTTTTCGCGACGATGAGTGGCGCGAGATTTCTGCCGAGCAAACACGGCTTGCCCATTCAGCGAGCCTTGTCGAGGCGGCCGATTTTGCCATGCAGATGTTGTCAGATGATGATGCGGCGGCGCTTGCGACGGTGTCGGGCGTGTGTTCAAGACTCGGTGCTTTGGTTGATTACGATCCCGGTCTGCGCGAAATCCTGGACACGCTGGACGGCGCGCAAATTCAGTTACAGGAAGCGGTCTACAGCCTCAGGCATTACCAACAGCGGCTTGACGTCGACCCGCAGCGGCTCCGTGAAGTCAACGATCGGCTCGATGCCATTCACACGACAGCCAGGAAATACCGGACAGCGCCTGAGCAGCTGCCGGCTTTGCTGGAAGACTCGAAACGGCGTTTTGATGAGTTGTCATCCAGTCTCGATGCCGAGGCGCTGGAGAAGCAGGAATCGGAAGCGCGTGAAAACTGCCTGAAGCTTGCGTCCGAGCTGTCGGCCAAGAGAGCAAAAGCCGGTCGCAAGCTGTCGAGCAAGGTCACCGACGCAATGCAGAAGCTGGCGATGCAGGGCGGTGCCTTCGAGGTTGTTCTGAACAGTCTGGACGAATGTGCATCGTACGGGCTCGAGCAAATCGAATTTCGTGTAGCGGGGCATGCCGGTTCGCCGCCTCGTGCCCTGTCGAAAGTGGCTTCAGGCGGTGAGCTTTCAAGAATTTCGTTGGCAATAGAAACGGTGACGATGGAAATCGCTCAAGTTCCAACGCTGATATTTGACGAGGTTGACGTCGGCATTGGAGGCGGTGTGGCGGAAATCGTTGGCCGCATGCTCAAGTCGCTCGGCAGCCGTCATCAGGTTATGTGCGTTACGCATTTGCCGCAGGTGGCGGCCAGTGCCACACGGCAGTTGCGGGTTTCGAAGCAAATAAGCAAAGGTGGCGCGGCGAGCACGGTCGAGTTGCTTGGCGACAAGGACCGGGTCGAGGAAATCGCGCGAATGCTCGGCGGCGTCAAGATAACGGACACGACGCGAAAGCATGCAGCGGAACTTCTCGCCAACGCCTGATTGGCCGCGCGTTTGGCTGGTCGGGGTCCGGCGCAATCAAGCTTGATTGCGGCCAGCTTTGATAGCAGCAGCTTTGGTAAAGGTAATGCCCGGTCCTAACTGCCGGGTTTTTTCCTGTTTTCGCAGTCCGTCCGCAGGCAGTCGGCATAAAGCTGGAGCGAGTGCTCCTGTATGCTGAAACCCCTCTCCTTGGCTATCCGGGCCTGGCGCCTCTCGATTTCTGCGTCGTAGAACTCTTCGACATGCCCGCACTGCAGGCAGACAAGGTGGTCGTGGTGATCGCCCTGATCGAGTTCGAATACGGCCTTGCCTGATTCGAAGTGATGGCGAATCAGCAGCCCGGCCTGCTCGAATTGTGTCAGCACCCGGTAGATCGTCGCGAGCCCGATCTCCATGCCGTCGTTAAGCAGCAACTTGTAGACATCTTCGGCAGTCAGATGCCGCTCATCGCTGTTCTCAAACAGGTTGAGAATCTTGAGGCGGGGCAGTGTCGCCTTCAGCCCAATGCTCTTCAGGTCTTGAGGCGTTGTCATTTATCAACACACATGAGTGAATGACTTATCATATCGGCTTTGGATTGGATTGCCTACCGCATCGATCCCGGGCTCGATGCGCATTGCGGACAAGACATGCGACTCATTCTGCTTCTGTTTCCCCTGTTGCTCTCGGCCTGTTTTCTGGCCCCGCACAAGATTGAAGTGCGTCAAGGCAATTACGTTGATCAGGAGATGGTGTCCAAACTGAAGTTGAACATGACTCGTGAACAGGTTCTGTTCGCCATGGGCACGCCACTGGTAACAGATCCGTTTCACCCGGATCGATGGGACTACGTCTACCTGATCGGCGAGCCGGGAGACGTTGACCGGCAGCGAGGCGTTACGCTTGAGTTTGCTGACAACAAGCTCGTTCGTATCGGCGGTGACGTCGTGCTCGACGACCAGGGCGTGCAGTTGCAGGTTAAAGCCGAGCCACAATAAACCCCTACGCGGCAGCAAGCCGCCAGACTTTCAATTATTCAAGGATGCGCATACAACACATAGCCATTGCCGGCAGTTCCGGAAGAATGGGCCGGGCATTGCTCGAGGCCGTCGCCCAGTCCTCTGACTTTCGCCTCAAGGCCGCGCTGGAGCATGCGGAAAGCCCGTTCTTTGGCAAGGACGCGGGCGAACTGATCGGGGCGCCGAACGGTATTCGCATTTCT
>Ga0209536_100006450_pt1 | contig 17944 bp, 16 predicted proteins | sample DeeMarSeWOR28_12_FD_187461 | JGI IMG/M metagenome (GOLD analysis project Ga0209536, IMG submission 187461) | Marine sediment microbial communities from White Oak River estuary, North Carolina - WOR-2-8_12 (SPAdes) (version 2) | ecosystem: Environmental > Aquatic > Marine > Intertidal zone >... | reverse complement strand
CACTCATTTTGACTCCTTCCCTTAAGGTTAATTTAAAGGAAAGTATCTCTTAGCAAAATCGAATTTTATGTCCGAGAGTTTTTGACGACTTACAAAAGGAAGGGTTCAGGAAGGTATCCTAAACCCTTGTTTTTATTGGTGCTGGAGGCGGGATTTGAACCCGCACACCCGGATGGGCACTACCCCCTCAAGATAGCGTGTCTACCAAATTCCACCACTCCAGCAATTCAATTAACTGAATCTTCCGGAACCGGCTGGACCGGTGCCACGGGAACATTCTCCAGCGGCAGCTCCTGCGGCTGAGCCGATTCCTGTTCAATCAGACTCTCACGTATGGTTTCCGTTTCCTGTTTATAAAAATAACCGATCATCAGGCAGAGAACCATATATATCACACCCAGAATACCGGTGGCTTTACTCAGAAAGGTGGCCGCGCCCCTTCCGCCAAATACCGCACTTGCGCCTGCCCCGCCGAAGGTGCCCGCAAGACCCTGACCCTTGCTTGCCTGCAGAAGGATAACCATGATCATCGCAAAACAGGCTAAAACAAACAATACCACTAAAAATGTAACCATTTATTTAACTCCTGAAATATTCAGCTATGAAATTTACAAAGCAATCAATGTTAATTCAATTGTTTTTTGAATCAGTCTGCCTGTTTTTCCGCACTGGTGATTATCGCGGCAAATGATCCGGCATTCAGGCATGCTCCACCAACCAGCGCACCGTCGATGTCGGCCTGCCGCATAAGATCGGCAGCGTTCTCCGGCTTTACGCTTCCGCCATACTGGATAATGGTTTGTTCAGCCGTTTTGTGGCTGTAAAGTTCGGCGATCAGAGCTCTGATAAATGTATGGACTTCCTGCGCCTGATCAGGGGTCGCCGTCTTACCGGTACCAATGGCCCAGACCGGTTCATAGGCGATAATGATAGGGGAAAATTCTTTTTCGCTTATTTCCTCAAAGGCGCCTTGTATTTGCTCTTTGACGATTTTTTCTGTCTGGTTATTCTCACGCTGTTCCAGGGTTTCCCCGACACAGACGATCGGTCTTAATCCCTCCGCCAGGGCTGCTTTTATTTTAAGATTTACGGATCGGTCTGTCTCACCAAAATACTGTCTGCGTTCCGAATGACCAATGATTACATATTCCGCGCCTGCGGATTTGATCATCTGCGCAGATAATTCTCCCGTGAAGGCACCCTCGCGTTCCCAGTGAAGATTCTGAGCGCCGACGGCAATATTGGATCCCTGTACCATCCTGACAACCTCCGGCACAGCCAGAGACGGTGGGCAAACGATGATGTGTACGTTGTCCACGGAAGCGACTTTCTTTTTCAATTCGGTGATCAATTGCCCAGCTTCCGGAATCGTTTTGTACATTTTCCAGTTGCCCGCAATGGTTTTTTGTCTCATTTCGGTAATTCCATTCTGTTAATTATCTGACAGGGCATCGATACCCGGCAGTATTTTGCCTTCCAGAAATTCGAGTGACGCACCGCCCCCTGTCGAGATATGGGTTATTTTTTCTTCCAGGCCAAAGTTCATGACGGCTGCAGCAGAATCCCCTCCGCCGACCACCGTGGTCGCACCTTCCGATGTCGCACCGGCAATCGCTTCCGCGATTTTTTTCGTTCCCAGGGCAAAATTTTCCATCTCAAATGCCCCCATCGGCCCGTTCCAGATGATTGTCTTCGCCTTTTTGATTTCACTGCAAAACAGATCGATACTTTTTGGCCCGATATCAAGACCCATCCAATCTGCCGGAATCTGATCAATGGCCACCGTTTTTTTATTGGCAGAATTATCAAAGGCTTCGGCGACGACCACGTCCACCGGCAGCAGGAGAGTGCGGTCTTTTTCTTTAACCAGCCGAAGAATATCAGCGGCCATTTCAATGCGGTCCTCTTCCAGCAGGGACTTACCGATCTCCGTACCCTTCGATTTGTAGAACGTGAAAATCATACCGCCACCGATAATCAGACCGTCCACTTTTTCGAGCAGATTCAGGATAACATCAATCTTGCCGGAAATTTTCGCACCGCCGAGAATTGCCAGTAACGGCCGCCTGGGTGTATTGACCGCATCCCCCAGATATTTCAACTCCTTCTCAATCAGATATCCGGCGACACTTTCTTTAATGAAATGTGTTACCCCCTCGGTCGACGCATGGGCCCGGTGGGCAGTCCCGAAGGCATCATTTACAAATATATCGACCCCTTCCGCCAGTTCCTGTGCAAATACCGGATCATTTTTTTCTTCCTGTTTATGGAACCGGAGATTCTCCAGTAATATAATTTCACCGGATTTAAGTGCCATTTTGAGTTTATTGGTTTCGCTTCCGATACAATCCTCTGTCAGCAGCACCTTTTTATCCAGCAGTTCTGAGAGTCTTGCGGCAACCGGTTGCAGACTCATTTCAGGATTCACCTCACCTTTTGGCCGCCCGAGATGAGAACAAAGTATCAAAGCTCCGCCCGAGTCAAGTACTTTTTGTATTGAAGGCAGCGACGCGACAATTCTGCGATCGTCGGTGATATGACGCTGTTTATCGAGTGGAACATTGAAATCACAGCGCATCAGTACCTTTTTACCGGCTAACGATACATGATCCAGAGTTTTTTTCGACATGATGATCTCCTAAAAAAAGAGGACTGCCTTCCGGCAGTCCTCCAATAAAGACTATACGGCTTTTTGCCGTTCAGATCCTGGCCATTTTCTTCACCAGATCAAGTGTACGGCAGGAATAACCCCATTCGTTGTCATACCATGAAAATACCTTTACAAAGTTTCCGCCCATAACCGATGTGGAAAGGCTGTCGAATATGCTTGAATGCATATTACCGATGACGTCAACGGAGACAATCGGATCCTCACAATATTCCAAAATGCCTTTCATCGCCCCTTCAGCTGCTTTTTTCATTGCATTGTTTACCTGTTCAACCGTGACAGTTTGTCTGAGCTCGGCAACCAGATCAACTATCGAGCCATCACTGACGGGTACGCGGATAGCGACACCATCGAGTTTTCCCTTCAAGTCAGGGATAACCTTTCCGACAGCTCTGGCGGCACCGGTTGTCGTGGGAATCATACTAACGGCAGCTGCCCGGGCACGACGCAGATCACTGTGCGGCAGATCGAGCAGACGCTGGTCATTTGTATATCCGTGCACCGTAGTCATAAATCCACGGACAATTCCGAATGCATCGTGCAGGACCTTCGCTACCGGGGCAAGACAATTCGTAGTACACGAGGCGTTTGAGACTATTTTATCGGTTGCTTTCAGGTCGCTGTCGTTGACTCCGAGTACGATCGTATTGTCAATTTCGTCTTTTGCCGGAACGGTCAAGACAATTTTTTTGGCACCCCGATTAAGGTGATTTTCAAGTTGCTCACGTTTCCGGAAAACACCGGTCGATTCGACAACAATCGTAATTCCCAGCTCATTCCAGGGCAATTTTGCAGGATCTTTTTCGGCAATCACCCGGACTTTGCGTTTACCGGCCAGCAGATAATCCCCATCAACTTTTACCTGCTCCGGGTACCGTCCGTGAACAGAATCGTATTTTAACAGATGTGCAAGGGTATTGGCATTGGTCAGATCATTTATCGCAACGATATCTATTTCTTTATCATGCTGGGCGGCTTTAAACACGAGTCGCCCGATGCGTCCGAAACCATTTATAGCAACCTTAATAGCCATGAAATTCTCCTTTTAAGTGTGGGTGTGAAATATATATTTCGAGATTAAAAATTTAATCATTACCCCTAATTATGTCAAGCAAAGTTATGCTAATTTTTTCACATTTTCAGCCCAGGATGAAGTTGTTCCACAGAATATAACCTCCGTAGTATCAAGAAGTTATTCATCTTATTAAGTATCTTACGTGTTGCTATAAAAATGTGTCTGCCTTAAATTCAGTAAGTTTTGCCTGAGGAATACTTTGTATTGAAACAATTAATTAAAAATGGTCTGATTGTTACCTGTGATGCGGATGGTACCGTTATCAGAGGAGATCTGCTCATCGAGGCGGACCGCATACTTGCCATCGGTGAAGCGATATCCCATGATGATGCGGTCGTGTTCGATGCCACACCTTACATCGTCATCCCGGGCCTGATTCAAACCCATATCCATTTATGCCAGACCTTGTTCCGAAATCTGGCGGATGATCTCCCTCTGCTCGATTGGCTGCAGCACAGAATATGGCCGTTTGAAGGAGCACATACACCGGATACGCTGCGGCTAAGCGCACAATTGGGTATCTGCGAACTTTTAATGGGCGGGACAACGACTATCATGGATATGGGAACCGTACACAATATGGATGCAGTGTTTGAGGAAATTACCTACAGTGGAATTCGTGGATTTTCCGGGAAAGCCATGATGGACGAGAAAAATACCCCGGCGGAACTGCATGAGACAACCGGCGATGCGATTGATAAAAGTCTGGCTTTACTGGAACGCTGGCATAATACGTCTGACGGGCGTGTGCGTTATGCATTTGCCCCGCGGTTCTTATTGTCTTGCACCCGGGAGTTGTTAAAAGAAACTGCACAGCTTGCTGATAAATATAACGTACCCTTCCATACCCATGCGGCGGAATCTGAAGCTGAGGTCCGGATTATTCAGGATAAGTATGGTGAACGAAGTCTGAATGTTTTGGATTCTTTTGGCATAACCGGACCCCATAATTGTATCGCCCATTGTATCTGGCTGGATCACACCGAAAAAGAGATCTTAAAACAAAATCAGATCAAGGTGCTGCATTGCCCCAGCAGCAATCTGAAACTCGGCTCCGGCATTGCCCCCGTTCCTGAATATCTTGAAATGGGGATCACCGTATCACTCGGGGCTGACGGAGCGCCCTGCAACAACAATCTGGATCAATTTACCGAAATGCGCACAGCCGCCCTGATTCAGAAACCAAAATATGGTCCGGAGGCAATGGACGCCGAAACCGTGTTCCGAATGGCAACGATCGAAGGTGCGCGTACGCTGGGCATCGAAGATATCACCGGGAGTCTGGAAATCGGGAAGAAGGCTGATATAACTTTTATCAGAAATAACAGAATTCCTTCAATTCCTTTTGAAAATATATACTCAAAACTCGTATATTCAACCAATACTGCTGCTGTCGAACAAGTTATGGTCGATGGTGAGTGGGTAGTAAAAAACCACCAGCCGCTTCGATACCATATCGGTGAAATTATCGAGGCGGTCAATCAGTTACACCCAAAAACTCCATCTGGAGGTACAGCTTATGCTTAGAAAATTTTGGATCGGGATAATCCTTTTAATGTTTATCTTCGGTTGCAGTTCAAAGGAGGGTATCGTTCTCGAGGATGAGACACCGGAGTCATTATTCCAGAAAGCAAAGATCGAATATGATAATAAAAATTTTCAGAGATCAATCCAGATTTCTCAAATGCTGCTGGATAATTTTCCAACTACAGATTTGCATATTGATGCCCAACTTTTGATGGCAAAATCGCTGGGCGGCGAGGAAAAGTTTGAGGATCAATTTGATCTGCTTCTGCGCATCCTGAAAGAAAATATCATACCGGAACGGGTGCCTCAGATCTATATGCAAATCGGTGAGTATTATGAGCATGCAGCTGTCTGGAATCCCGGCAATATTACCTCTGACACCCTGGATCTGAAGGAAGCATCGAACTATTACCGCAAAGCTGTTTTTTATCCGAACAGTGATGATCGTGCCACGAAAGCTGCCGCCCTCTACCGTGCAGCCTTGATGAACGCCAAGATGGGCAAGCTGGATATCGCAAAAAAGGCCTATGCGGAAGTAATAGATTCCTACCCGGAATCACCTTACAGTAATCTGGCGCGCACGAAACTGCTGGATCCGAGTAATACAGAAGAGCTGGTAATCACTCCGGAAATGATGGCGCAAAAAACAGCGGAGCAGCCTCCCGTGAGCGAGGAGCAGCCAAGCGTGGCCGAAGAAAGCGCGGCATTACCCCAGGCTGTATCCGACAGCCTGAATATTGAACTGCCTGCGGATGAAAGTGATCAGCCGGTGATAATCGATACAACCCAGACCATCCTGCCGGATTCTGAATGATAAGTTCAGGCGCGCAAAGTTAAAACGACAGCGATTATCTATATCGGATTTAAAGGTATCATCACTTGATTTTCAGGTAGTTCTGATTACTCCAGCGGTTATCTGGCAGATTGATATGACCCATGCCATTAGGGAGCCTGACGGCAGGTGGAAATAGATCCAAAAATAATTAAGCACATGCCAAAAACAGATCTGCATGTGCATCTGGATGGTTCTGTCAGAATAGACAGTCTTATTGCGCTGGCAAAGAAACAAAACATTGATTTACCCGCGAGCGAACCGAAAAAACTTAAATCAATTCTTGTCCCAGGTCCTAAATGCCGCAATCTTGAAGATTATTTAATGCCTTTTGAGATCATTCTTGCGATCCTGCAGGAGGAAGAGGCGCTCGCACGTGTCGCTTATGAACTGGCGGAAGATTCAGCAAAAGAAAATGTCTGGTATCTGGAAGTGCGTTATTCCCCTGTGCTTCACACCCGCCGGGGCATGAAATTGACGACGATCATCGATGCAGTACTGACCGGTCTGCGTGAGGCAGAGCGGAAATATAATATAAAAACCGGTGTGATTATCTGCGGAATGCGAAATATATCACCGGCAACTTCCATTATTCTTGCTGACCTTGCGGTTGCATATAAAAACCGGGGTGTGGTCGGTTTTGACCTGGCCGGAATAGAGGAGAATTATCCGGCCAAGCATCATCGAGAAGCTTTTTATCGAATACTCAACAATAATATTAATTGCACGGCACATGCAGGAGAAGCGTATGGTCCGGACAGTATCCACCAGGCCCTTCATTACTGCGGCGCCCATCGAATCGGTCATGGTACCAGATTAAAGGAAGACGGGGATCTGCTGAACTATGTGAATGACCACAGGATACCACTGGAGATTTGCATAACCAGTAATGTTCAGACCAGAGCGGTGCAGTCTCTTGAGCAACACCCGCTGAAATTCTATTACGATTTCGGTTTACGGGTAACCATTAATACCGATAACAGGTTGATATCAGACACGACGGTCACGCGGGAATTAATGCTGGCAGCAAAGTATGCACAGCTTAATATGGCGGATTTAAAGACCATCATCGTGGCTGGATTCAAAAGTGCTTTTTTACCAATGCGCGAAAAAGCAATTATGTTAAACCTCCTGAATCGCGAACTGGAAAAATATTAGCGTATTATAATACTGCTCCGTGGCACTTCTTGTATTTCTTTCCGCTTCCACAGGGACATGGATCATTACGACCCACTTTGGCTTCGACGCGGACCGGCTGTTGTTTTCTTGACCTTTCACGCGACGCACGCTGTATATCGGATTCATCCGCTGACGCAAAACCAAGATTTACAGCACTCTCATGGACTGTATCTACTCTTTGCGGAATGGTTCTTCTTCTGCGCGGTTCCGGTTCCTCCGTGAGTTGGAACCGCCACAGGATATTTACTGTCTTTTCATTGATTCGATCGATTAGAGACTCGAACATCATATACGCTTCACGCTTATATTCTATCAACGGATTTTTCTGACCATACGCCCGCAAATGAATTCCTTCCTTGAGCATATCCATTTCATAGAGATGATCTTTCCATTCATCATCGATCACGCGCAGCATCAGAAAGCGCTCGAAAATACGCATTCTTTCTGATCCGATCCGCTCTTCCTTCAGGTTGTATATTTCAAGCGCCTGTTCCTTTATCTGTTCGGCAAGCGTATCACGATCAAAAGAATAAAGCTCTTCTCTGATTTTAGAAAAATCCATCGGTATTGCAGCGGCGATGTTTTCAAACAACTCATCGATACTCCAATCCTCATGGTGTCCCCGGGGCTCAATAAATTGATCAACCCGTGTCTGAATAAAATCATCAAGAATTTCAATCACATCGGCCCTGAGATCTTCACCACGCAAGGAGACACCACGTTTTTTATAAATGATTTCCCGCTGCTGATTCATAACATCATCATATTCCAGCAGACGTTTCCGGATTGCAAAATTTTGTGTCTCAACCCGCTTCTGTGCTTTTTCGATGGATTTTGTGATCAGCGGATGCATAATCACTTCGCCTTCCTCGGCACCCATACGATTCATCACGTTTGCGATTCTTTCCGAACCAAAAAGACGCATCAAATCATCCTCGAGGGAGAGAAAGAAGCGCGAGGATCCGGGATCACCCTGCCGGCCGGACCTTCCACGCAACTGACGGTCGATACGTCTGGATTCGTGTCGCTCGGTTCCGATGATGTGAAGCCCGCAGGGCATATTTTGTTCACATTCCCTCAGATCAATATCTTCAGGCGGTTTTTGCTCGCTTTGCACCAGATAACATCCCTCTTTACAGCGCACTATCTGGCGGGCAAGTTTGATATCTGTACCACGACCGGCCATATTCGTGGCAATCGTCACCGCTCCCGGCTGACCGGCATTCTTAACAATTTCAGCCTCATGGTGGTGATGTTTTGCATTCAATACGTTATGTTTAATGCCTCTCCGTTTCAACATCCGGCTCAGAGTTTCTGAAACTTCAACCGAAATAGTACCGACCAGTACCGGTCTGCTGCGCCGGTACATATTTTCGATCTCATCAATTACAGCATTGTACTTTTCACGCTTGGTGCGATATATCAGATCATTATAATCCATTCGCCGGATCGGTTCGTTGGTAGGTATGACCACTACATCAAGTTTATAGATTTCCCAGAATTCATTTGCCTCGGTTTCTGCCGTACCCGTCATTCCGGCTAATTTATCATACATCCGGAAATAATTTTGCAGGGTAATCGTCGCTAATGTTTGTGTTTCGCGTTCAATTTTCACATTTTCTTTCGCTTCGATCGCCTGGTGCAGTCCGTCACTATAACGCCGGCCGTGCATGATGCGACCGGTAAATTCATCTACGATCAGAACCTTTCCTTCAGTTACTACGTATTCTACGTCCTTTTCATACAAGACATATGCACGCAACAGCTGGGATATATTTTGCAGACGTTCACTGCGTTCAGCGAATACCTGTTGCAATTCCGCACGTTTCTCGATCTTTTGCTGAGCTGAGAATCCACTGTCGTTTTCTATTTTAGCTACTTCTTCTCCCATATCCGGAATTAAAAACATTTCCGGATCATTCGGAGACATTTCCGTACGGCCTGTTTCAGTGAGATCGATGATATGACTCTTTTCATCGACCATAAAATACAGTTCACCAAAGTATTGCTCGTCGGATGCTTTGTTCTGGCTTTTATCCCTGAGATATGCATTTTCAACTTCGCGGACCAGCTTCTTATTTGCAGGATCCTGATATAATTTCATTAATCGCTTGTGTTTGGGCAGTCCTTTCTCGGCGATGAGCAGCTTTTCGCCGGCTTCATTGATCTTCCCCTGCTTGAGAAGTTCTTCTGCTTCAGATACAAGTTTTGTGATAAGCCGGTTTTGTTTGTTGACGATCCGCTCCACAATCGGTTGCATTTCATTATACCGATGGGTCGACACACTTACCGGACCGGAAATTATGAGTGGTGTGCGGGCCTCATCGACCAAAATATTGTCGACCTCATCAACGATAGCGTAGTGGTGTCCCCGGATTTGAACGATATCATCCACCGACCCTGACATATTATCGCGCAGGTAGTCAAATCCAAATTCGTTATTGGTGCCATAGGTAATATCGCAATTGTATGCCGCCCGCCGCTGTTCAGGATTCATCTCATTTAATATGACGCCTACCGAGAGGCCTAAAAAACGATATATTTGTCCCATCCATTCGGCATCACGCTGTGCCAGATAGTCATTGACGGTGACAACATGGACCCCCAGCCCGGTAAGGGCATTGAGATAGGTGGGCAGAGTGGCCACAAGAGTTTTCCCCTCTCCGGTCGCCATCTCCGCTATTTTACCCTCGTGCAGAACGATTCCACCGATCAGCTGCACGTCATAAGGTATCATATCCCATGATTGGTCATGCCCAACCACTTGCCATGATTTACCAACATGACGCCGACAGGCATCCTTTACCACAGCAAATGCTTCCGGCAATATATCATCCAGTGTTTCGCCTTCAGCCAATCGCTGCCTGAATTCCGGAGTTTTGGCAATCAATGCCTCGTCATCAAGCTGCTGCAATTTTTGATAGTGCTCATTTATTTCCACTACCAGTGGTTCCAGCTTTTTAATATCTCGTTCGTGCTTGCTGCCAAATATTTTGGTTACAACATTTGTGATCATTAACTTAATATCCTTTGGTTAATCTTTCCGCCAGGAAGACCGGCAATCCGGCCTGAATTATTTTTGTTCTGGTTGAATATACATCGTACGCCAACCGTACATATTCAATTTCCTGCATCTCCTGATCATAAACGCAAAAACACGCCTTTGGGTTTCCATCACGGGGCTGTCCGACACTGCCGACGTTTATAATATATTTATCCTGCCCGTTGAGTTTCTGCTTCATTCGCCGGCTGAAGCCCTCCTGCGAAAAAACGATCGGAAAGTGCGAATGCCCAATAAAACATATTTTTTGTTCAAAGTGATCAAATTCATGACGGGCATCCATTTCTGACAGTATGTAGTGCCACATCGGTGGATCGGAGGGTGTGGCATGCACGAGTAAAATATCATCAATCGTATGGGTAAAATTCAGGCCGGATAAAAACTCCCGATTTTCCTGATTAAGCGCATTACTCGTCCAGAATGTAGAAATCTTTGCGAAGTCGTTAAAATATTCCGTGCTGGTTAAACCCAGGACTGCATGGTCGTGATTACCAATCACCGTCGTCTTTGCATGTTTTGCAACTGTCTGCACGCATTCATTCGGATTCGGACCGTATCCGACGATATCGCCCAGGCAATAGATGTTAGTTATTTCCCTATTCTGCAGGTACTCTATGACCGCATTGAGCGCTTCAAGATTTCCATGAATATCCGAAATAACTGCAATCCGCATTTTTCACCCACTCGTAATATTAGATACCAATCCGCGTCCAGATTTCTTGATTCTGCCTTCACGGTTAAGCTTGGTCACGATTGCATCCAGTATACCGTTTATGAATTTGTCACTTTTTTCAGTACTGAACTTCTTTGCCAGCTCTATCGCTTCATTCAATGTAACTTCCGGTGGAATATCCTTAAAATATAACAACTCATTCACCGCCATCCGTAAGATTATTTTATCCACAACCGCCAACCGGGTAAAATCCCAATTATGTAATTTTTGAATAATTTCGCGGTCTATTATCTCCTTGTACTGATGGTACAATTCCAGATGCTTACGAACAAACCGGGTGCCGGTAATATGTGCATTTTCTTCAAGCAACGCTAACTGGTTTTCCCAATTATCACCCGAAAATTCATATGCAAAGATCACCTGTAAAGCAAACTCACGCTCGGTTGAACGTTTTATTCGTTTATTCGATTTCACGCTTAATGATACTCGTAAAAACCCCGGCCGCTTTTGCGCCCAAGAAAACCAGCTGCAACCATTTTTTTCAGCAGAGGACAGGGTCGGTATTTAGGATCGCCGAGTCCATGATGCAGAACTTCAAGAATCGAAAGGCATACATCCAGTCCGATAAAATCAGCAAGTGTCAATGGACCCATCGGGTGCCCCATGCCAAGTTTCAGAACCGAATCGATGGATTCTTTTGAAGCAACTCCCTCCATTACACAATACATGGCTTCATTCAACATCGGCATTAAAATACGGTTTGAGATAAAGCCGGGATAATCATTCACTTCAACAGGTGTTTTATTCAGTTGTAAACACATTTTTTTAACCATCTGAAAGGTCTGGTCGCTTGTTGCCAAACCACGTATAATTTCCACCAGTTTCATCACCGGCACGGGATTCATAAAATGCATACCGATGACGCGGTCTGTCCGCCGGGTAACGGCGGCAATCTCAGTTATTGAAATAGAGGAAGTATTTGATGCCAGTATGGATTCTGCCGTGCAGATTTGATCGAGTTGTTTAAAGAGATCCTTTTTGACAGCCGCATTTTCGGTCACCGCTTCGATGATAATGCCGGCAGATTTGCAGGCATTCAAATCAGTTGTGATTTGTATGCGGTCCATAGCTGACTTTTTCTCACCACCCGAAATGATCTCCTTTTTCACCTGACGGTCAAGATTGTCTGAAATCGTTTCAAGCGCTTTCTTTAAAATTTTTTGGTCTAAATCGACAAGCAGGACATCGTATCCGGCTAACGCCAGCACATGGGCAATTCCATTCCCCATCGTACCGCTCCCAATCACGGCAGGATTCTCAATCATACTAAAATCTACCTCATGTTTTCAATGATCAGTGCCGATGCTTCGCCACCGCCAATACAGAGGCTGGCCAAGCCATATCTTTTTTTCTGATGTATAAGTGCATAGATCAGAGTAACCAATATTCTGGCGCCGCTGGCGCCAATCGGATGTCCCAGAGCAATGGCACCACCGTGAATGTTTACCTTTTCAACCGGAAGATCCAGTATATCGTTCACTGCTAATGAAACAACCGCAAAGGCCTCATTTATTTCATACAGATCAATCTCTTTCTTATCCATTCCGGTTTTGTTCAGTACTGCATTGATCGCATCGGCCGGGGCAGTGGTAAACCATTCCGGCTTTTTCGCAGCCGATGACTGCCCGATAATACGCACCAATGGCTTCAATCCGAGTTCCGCTGCTTTTTCTTCTGCCATTACGACGACAGCTGCGGCGCCATCGTTTATTGATGATGCATTAGCTGCCGTGACTGTGCCGTTCGCGTCAAACACGGGTTTGAGACTGGCGATTTTATCAAATTTTACCCGGCCCGGTTCCTCATCGGAATCGATCACGATTGGCTCCGATTTGCGTTGAGGAATTGTAACTGGGATGATTTCATCACTAAAGCTACCGTCCTTTTGTGCCTGTAGTGCCCTTTGATAACTCAGGCGGGTATAGTCATCCTGAGCAAGACGTGATATATTGCATTCCCTGGCACATAATTCCGCAGCATTCCCCATATGAAAATTATTATATACATCCCAGAGCCCATCATGTATCATGCCGTCGACCAGTTTTTGATGCCCCATTTTATAGCCGTTGCGCACTTTCATCTGATAGAAAGGTACATTACTCATGCTCTCCATCCCCCCGGCAACAATCGTATCGGCATCGCCTGTCATTATTGCCTGGGCGGCCAGCATCACGGATTTTAATCCTGATCCACAGACTTTATTGACTGTCATACATTGAGTCGCAACCGGCAGCCCTGCACCCAGGGCTGCCTGGCGGGCAGGGGCCTGGCCGATTCCAGCGGACAACACATTACCCATGATCACTTCACCAACCATATTTTTTTCGATACCAGAACGTTCAATAGCGGCTTGGATGGCAACAGAGCCCAGTTCCGGCGCACTCATTCCACTCAAGGCACCAAGGAAACAGCCGACCGGTGTACGTGCCGCACCGATAATCACCACCTCACGTAAATTTTTCATCGGGTTTTCCGGTTAAAATAAATTTTAATGTAATTATTTTAAAAATGTAATTCAAGCAACTACAGGTCGCTTCGTTCACTCTCCGTAGCATACGCATTGATGATTTCTTTTACTAGACGATGGCGCACCACATCCCTGGTATCAAGGTGAACAAAACGTATACCATCTATCCCATCAAGAATATCCTGAATTCCCGTCAATCCAGAATCTTTAGATTTAGGCAGATCGATTTGCGTTATATCTCCATTGATAATTGATTTGGAGTTGTATCCGAGGCGCGTCAGAAACATCTTCATTTGCAGAAAGGTGCAGTTTTGGCCTTCATCCAAAAGGACAAAAGCATTATTCAGTGTCCGTCCGCGCATGAATGCCAGAGGAATAACTTCAATTGTCCCTTGAGCCAGATATTTCTTTAATTGATCGGCTGGCAGCATTTCGCCAAGCGCATCATAGAGCGGACTGAGGTAGGGATTTATTTTTTCCCGATAGTCTCCCGGCAGAAAGCCCAGACTCTCGCCCGCTTCCACTGCGGGACGGGCAAGAATTATTTTGCTAATCAGTTTGCGGTTCAGATAGGCAATGGCAATTGCGACTGCGAGATATGTTTTACCCGTACCGGCCGGACCAATACAGAACACGATATCATTCTCTTCCACGGCACGCACATATATTTTCTGTCCGGGTGTATTTGGCTTTACGTATCCGAACGGAGTGAATAAGATGACCGAATCGAGTTCCTCTTTTGTTTTTACCCCGTTTCTTTCAGAGTTAGACTCGCCACGGATAATTTGTATGGCGGTTAACAAATCGGATCGGCTGAGGTTATTTTTGCTGTTAATCAGAAAGACAAGTTCGCTGAACAGATCTTCGACACTTTTTACTGCATCGACAGGACCGGTTATTTTTAAGACATCGCCGCGTCCTATCAAAACGACCGGAAAATATTTTTCAATAATTTTTAAATTTCGGTCATTGCTGCCATAAAAAAGCAGGGGATCAACACTCTGGAGGTGAAATTCACGCTCGATGTCCTGAGTCAATACGATTCCTTTAATTTAATATTTGCTAAAATTATAACATTCAGGGACAAAAAAAAAGCCCTTAATCTCCTGATTAAGGGCTTTCTGAAAACTTATAACGGTTGATTAATTGCGGGGAACGCTCAATACCTGATAGGGATAAATCAGATTCGGATCTTCAATGTTGTCCTTATTTGCTTCATAGAGCTTCTGCCATTTGAAAGGGCTAGCGTAAATATTAGCATATCCCGATATTTTTGATAGAAATTCACCTCTTACAACAAGATGCTCATTGGGGCCCACATCCCTGGGAATTCTGAAAATTTGATTGGGAAAGATCAGATCGGCATCTTTTATCTGATCACGGTTCGTGGTATAGATACGCATCCATGCATAGGGATCGCCGTATATATCCGGTTTATTGGCAATCCGCCAGAGATAATCTCCCCGGACGACGGTATATGTATCCGGCACGACTGGTTTACCTTTCTCTTCGATCTGTTGAAGCAGACTTTCGATACTATTAAGTGTTGCTTCATTCTCAGACAACAGAGCTAGATTATTGGCCGCCAAGGTAGCATAACGATCCTTTAGCGCCTTCAGTTCATCTTTCCGACGGTAAATTTCTTCCGGACTGAGACTTAACATCGCACTGGCGTCTGAACGCAACTGCTGCAATTCTTTACGATATGCCATATCCTCTTCGCGTGAAGATCCAAGCGCGGCATAAATCTCATCCCAGAGAGCATCAATCTGTGCCTGTTGTTCTTCATTGCATGTATTTGCCGCTGTGATACGAGCATCTTCCTCAGCAATAGCCTTTTGCGCCGCGTCAAGACGACCCTGCCACTCCTGTAACAATGCATTGTACTCGTCCATATCCATCTCTTCATAATTATACGATTGACCTAAGAGCAGCGATGCACCAACGAGTACCAATAGTATCAGTGTATAAAATTTCATCTCGAATGCCTCCTCACTTAAAAAGCGAAATGATCTAGTTTTGTGATTTTTTTGCTTCTAATTTCTGCAGTACGAGTTCTTTTTCTTTCTTTACCTTTGCCAGTTCAGCTTTCTTCGCTTCACATTTCGCTTCCAGGTCACTCGCTTCCTGCTTCTTATTTGCCAAAGTCTGCTCGGCAGCCAGTGCAGCGGTTTTTGTTTCCTCGAGCATTTTGATCTGTTCTTCATCGGGATGGGAGGAACAGCTCGCTATTAGCCCGGCAAAGACGATACCTGCGAGGATGAGCTTTAATTTTGACAATAAATCCTTCATTTTATGAGCCTCCTAAAAAAGTGGAATTGTAAGTATGATCACCTTTCAAAGTAATAAATATCTAAATAATTGTCAAGCATAAAACATAGGCAATATGATAATCATTGCCTGGCAATGTAGTGAAGATCAATGAAGCCCCTTCGGCTGTGGTGCAATATACGAAATCTATTTCAAATAATCGACAAGATTATTTAAAGTTAAATTTTTTTTATTTTTTCTTCGGAAAGACATATGCCGAGTTCCTGCAGTTGTCTGGCATCCACATTACTTGGCGCACCATCCATCAAAGATAAACCGGAACTTGTTTTCGGGAAAGCAATGACATCTCTGATTGACATACTGTCGGATAACAACATGATCATGCGATCAAATCCAAAGGCAATTCCCCCATGGGGTGGAGCCCCATAATCAAGCGCATTCAGCAAAAATCCGAATTTTTCCTCTGCTTCTTCATCCGATATGTTCAACATACGGAAGACTCTTTTCTGGAGTTCTCGCTGATGGATCCGGATACTGCCGCCCGCAATTTCATTGCCATTCATTACCAGGTCATATGCTCTCGCTTTTACCTTCTCAGGTGATTTTTCCAATAACGGCAGATCTTCCGTTTTCGGGGCGGTAAATGGGTGATGCCTTGCGACGAAACGCTCCTCTTCCTGATCAAATTCGAGCATTGGAAAATTCAGCAGCCAGAGAAAATGGTCATTCGATCTGTCGATCAGAGAGAGATCTGTACCCAATTTCAGGCGTAATTCCCCGAGAATACGCAGGGTATCTTCCTTCGATCCGGCCAGGATAAGGAAAATATGTCCACTTTTCAATCCGGCTGATTCTGCGAGTGCATGTTTTTCAGCATCCGTTAAAAACTTTGCAGCAGGACCTTCTAATTCACCCCGTACATTACGCAACCATACCAAGCCCTTCGCCCCTGCTTGCTTCACAAAATCGGTCAGACGGTCAAGATTACCCCGGCTGAAATATTCATTATCCTCCAGACACAATCCTGCGATGAGTCCATTTGTTTCCAAAACGGTTGAAAAAACTTTAAATCCGGTTTGCGTAAAGTATGATGAAAGATCAATTATTCTGAGATCAAAGCGCAGATCGGGCTTATCCGATCCATACATGCTCATCGCGTCATCATAGGTGATTTGCGGGAATGGTTCTTTCAATGCAACGCCCCTGACTTCGCGGTAGACCTCCTTAACAAGTCCTTCAGCCAAACCGAGCACATCCGGTTCTTCGACAAAAGACATTTCTATATCGATCTGGGTAAACTCCGGCTGCCGGTCCTTCCGGAGATCCTCATCCCGAAAGCATTTCACGATCTGAAAATATCGATCAAATCCGGCAACCATCAGAATCTGCTTATATGTTTGGGGCGACTGCGGCAGAGCGTAAAAGCGCCCCTGATAAGTGCGGCTTGGGACCAAAAAATCCCTTGCCCCCTCTGGAGTGCTTTTCATCAGAAAGGGCGTCTCAATTTCAACAAAAGCATTGTTATGGAGATAACTGCGTACAATATTATAAACCTGACTCCTCAGCAGCAGTTTTTTTTGCAAGCGGGACCGCCGAAGATCCAGATAGCGGTATTGCAACCGCAATTCCTCGTTTACATCAATTTCATCAAGAATCTCGAAAGGGGTGGTTTTCGATTTATTGAGTACATCAATCCGCTCCGCCAGGATTTCGATTTCACCTGTAGGTATATCCTTGTTTAATGTGCCTTCCGGCCTGAGTTCGACCAATCCCTCGACGGCAAGCACAAATTCGTTACGCAGTTTACCTGCAAGTGCGTGTAAATCCCTGTTTTTTTCCGGATTGAATACAACCTGGGTAATTCCGTACCGGTCACGCAGATCAATGAAAACGAGCCCGCCGTGGTCGCGCCAGCTCTTAACCCAACCATTCAGAGTAATCTTCTTACCTATATCACTTTTAGAGAGTTCTCCGCACGTATGCGTACGTTTCAGTAATCCTGCCATATTATCCTTTAAATGAGGCGTATTGGATATAAAAAAAGCCACTGATACAGTGGCTTATCAGAAGCGGAACATCCCTTTGAATCGCATCTTATCCGAAGATATATTTCTGTCTTACGGTTACATCC
>Ga0209536_100006449_pt1 | contig 17946 bp, 8 predicted proteins | sample DeeMarSeWOR28_12_FD_187461 | JGI IMG/M metagenome (GOLD analysis project Ga0209536, IMG submission 187461) | Marine sediment microbial communities from White Oak River estuary, North Carolina - WOR-2-8_12 (SPAdes) (version 2) | ecosystem: Environmental > Aquatic > Marine > Intertidal zone >... | reverse complement strand
TAATGATTTCGAGGCGAACGAAAGGCTCGCGAAGTTCTTCGATATGATTGGGCTCGGGCAGTTGCCCCGGTGATTCGATTCTCTTGACAGCGCCGTCCTTTGTCACGACCTCGTAGCTGACAGTAGGCGCGGTCTGAATGACCTCAATGTCGTTCTCGCGTTCGAGCCGTTCCTGGATTATCTCCAGATGGAGCAGGCCGAGAAAACCGCACCTGAAGCCGAAGCCTAGTGCGGGCGAATTCTGCGGACTGAACGAGAAACTGGCGTCGTTGAGAGCTAGCTTGTCGAATGCGTCGCGCAGCGCCGAATAGTCCGTGTTGTTGCCCGGATAGAAATCCGAGAAGACCATCTGCATAGGGGCCTTATAGCCGGCCAGAGGCTTTGGGGCAGGTTCAGCGCAATCCGTGATAGTGTCGCCTATAGTGACATCGGCCAGTTCGCGAATATTTGCGATGACGTAGCCGACCTCTCCGGTTCCGAGCTTCTCGACAGGCGTCATCTCCGGTGTGAATTTTCCAAGCTCGGTGATGGTATAGGTTCTGCCGCCGCGCATGAAGCTGACCTTCTGCTTTACATTAAGAGAACCGGCAAAGACCCTGACGTAACAAATCACGCCCCTGTACCGGTCGCTGTGGCTGTCGAAGATCAGCGCCGCTGCCGGCTCCTCGCTCCTGTCGGGCGGAGGCGGAAGAAACGTGACTATCGCTTCGAGAAGCTCATCTACTCCCAAGCCGCTTTTTGCGCTTATCTTGAAGCTTTCATTGGCGCCGATTCCGATGATATGATCGATCTCCTCAGCGACCCTAAGCGGATCTGCAGCGGGCAGGTCGACCTTGTTGATCACGCTTAGAAGTTCCACGTTGTTTTCGATCGCCAGATAGGCGTTGGCGACGGTCTGGGCCTCCACACCCTGGCTGGCGTCGACCACGAGAAGCGCCCCCTCGCAGGCAGCCAGCGCCCGCGAGACTTCGTAATGAAAGTCGACATGTCCGGGTGTGTCGATCAGATTCAGCATGTACGTCTTGCCCTTGTGTTGATAATCCATCGTAACGGCAGATGCCTTGATGGTTATCCCTCGCTCGCGCTCGAGATCCATATTATCGAGCAGTTGATCTACCTTCTCTCGGTCGGATATCGTGCCGGTCAACTCAAGCATCCGATCGGCCAGCGTGCTCTTGCCGTGGTCGATATGTGCTATGATCGAAAAATTTCGTATGTACTTCGTATTCATCTTCTGTATTTTCAAAAGTCGCCGCAATGGTCAAGAGACAACGATCTGATCAAGACGTCACGTTGTTGGCGGATTTCGTGTCGGCCGGCATCGCCAGCCGGGACAGATCCAGGTTGGAATGCCCGCAAGGTCCCCGTATGTGCGAAAGGATCATTCGAGATAGGCCCATTTGGCATCGCTCTGGGGCCGGTACCAGAACTGCTCCCAGTACCTCTGATCCGTTTCAAAAACGTCTATCGGATCCCGGTTCAGATCGAACTGGCCGGGCAGAACGCCGAATCTCTTCATCTCTCGGACGTACTGTTTATTGGGCTTAAACCCGGGCGTCCCAAATCTCGGCACGTCATCCAATCGCTTCTTTTGTTTTTCGATAGCAGCCAGCAGGGTTTTATAGGCGACGTCGTCCTTGCCGGTGAACGCCGACGGACAAGTACCCCAGCCGCCCGCCTCCTTCGCAAGCGGGCCCAAAAGCAGAGGCGACAACTCCGGATGCGATAGATTAAGCAGGACATGGCCCGAGAAGCGGAAGTCGTCCTTCTGTACGATGCGTTCGTGGGGGGCCAGGTCCAACTCTTTGACGATCTGCCTGCGCTTGGCATCCGGCATTGTCAGAGGCAATTGAGGGGCCTCACCGTCGGGCTTATGACACGTCCGGCATCGCTGGTTCATCCCCGCAGTGGCGAAGACGGCCCATGTCATGTTGTCCCGGCGCTGGTCCTCGGCGTTGCGCAGCCCGGCGTACGTCCCGGCGTACGGCGCACCGCTTTCGAGCCACATCCAGACGGTCCGCCATTGATCGGGCGTGACGGTGACATCATAATGAGAACCCTCGATTTTGCGCATAAGCTCGCTTGCCGACGAGCCAATCGTTCGCGGCTTCTGGTTGCCGTAGCCGTTGCGACCGTCGGCAACCTGGTTGGTCGCCAGCAGTGTGAAATAGGCCATGGACCAGCAATAACCCAGGTCATCGGTTAGCGATACCTTTCCGGCACGATCCTTGAAATTGTGACACGAAATACAGTGCTCATCCAGTACGGGCTGTATGTGCTTTCGAAAATCGATCACGTCCGGCAGGCCCTCAAACGACTTGATCCTGCTCGGCTGGCGCTTTAGCGCCATAAGCGTATTGGGACCCGCCGAGGCGACAGGTGACTGCATTCGCTGTTCATGACATCCGACACAACCGAGCGTCTCGCCCGGCATGACATTGGTGAAACTCTGCATTCGCTTGACTGACATTCCGTCGGCATCCAGAGCGACAAACAGAACGGCTCTTCCCGCCGGGACCTCGAAGTACGCCGAGCCGTCTGGCTCAACGGGCACGGTTCCGAGGACACGTTCGAGCATAAATGTGCCAAGCCACGAAGTGAGGTCCATCCCCCCGCTGAAATTCACCGGCTTGGGCAATGCCTCCAGTACGAGCAACTCCTTGATCTCGCCCGGCTTGATCCCTTCCATGTTCCGGCCGCTATAGACGTCGGTCAGGACCATTCGCCCGGTAGGTTCGCCCTCTTGCCTGCGGTCTGCAATTATCTTCTCCCTCGGGCGCGGCCTCACAGGGATCGGCTCATGAATGTTGGCCTGGCCCTGGTACGTCAGGAGCGGGACAAGCTCGCCGGAATATGTCCCGAGAAGGATCTTCTTGTAAGAGGCCACCAGAAAATCGTTGCCGCCGATGGGCGCCGGATCATTGAATTGCGCCTTGGGCGTGATGCGACGTAAGCCCCGTTTGTCGTCCGGACCGTACTTGGCCTCCATGGTGCAGACATATCCGCGATGATCGGCTCGGCCATGCCCCGGCGAATCGATCACGAGCAATTGGTCCGTGCCCGGGATCGGTTCGGGCTCGATGTACAGAGGATAGTGCTCCTGGTTGCCGAAATAGGCGGCGACATTGGTCCCGTTGGGGTTCATCGTCCAGAAATGGTGATATCCCACCTGGGAACGATCCACGTATTCCCATCGGGTATAGAGGATGCGCCCGTCAGGCAGAACTGTCGGAGTATTGTCGTGTTCGAGATTGACAGATAGCGGGCGAAGGTCCCGCCCGTTTCGGTCGCAGCGGAAAAGTGTGCCGACCTGAGTCATCCAGCAGCCAACCCAGCGCTTGCTCCGCGTCGAGACAAAGACTATGTCGTCGTCAGGCAGGTAGGTCGCCTCGAAATCATCGTAAGTTGCATGGGTTATTCGCCTCAGGTCCGTGCCGTCGATTTGCATCTCGTACAAATTGTAGTAATCCGAGTCCGGCCGGCGGTAGGAAAACAGCACAGTCTTTCCGTCGTAATGGATCTGTGGATCGCGAATGCTGCCGCCTTTGCCATCGAACAGGACCCTGACCTTACCCTCGGCGACACCGAGCATGTACAGCATGCTCTCATCGGGCTTTCCGTTGCCGGCATAGGCCTTATGATTTTCGTCGTCGCAGTAGTATCCAATGTTGGCGTACCAATGCCCATCATCGTAACTGAGCCTTGTCGTGAAGATCACCTGGTCTATGCCTAATTCAGCGAGACGTTGCAGACCTTGCCTGTTCTGGATGATCTCTCGTGAAGCGAGGGGCAGAACATCGGCTGCATCAGTGACGGCCGCCAAACAACACAGCCCAATAGCCAAAAGCCCCGCCCTACTTTGTTTCACCATGACATACTCCTCATGTGCAAATGCCAAGAATCCTCATTCTTCTTCTGTGAGATTGTACCAGTTTTGCCCCGTTTTGGCAAATGTTGAGCAGCCGTTCAATCGGCAGCGCCCGCCCCCCGGATGGTTTCGACCCAATGCAAGGCCTTGACATTGGCGCCGTCGGCGATCTGATGGCGGCAACTGAAACCGCAGGCGACCGTAACCGTTCCGGGCTCGGCGCCGCGCACGGCCGGCAACAGGCGGTCCTCGCCGATTTGAGCGGAAAGCTCGTAGTGTTCCTTCTCGTAGCCAAAGGAACCCGCCATACCACAACACCCGGAATCAACCTCGGAAACGGAGATTCCCGGTACGCGTTCGAGCAACTGCTTCATGGCGCCGGTGCCGAAAAGCGATTTCTGATGGCAGTGGCCGTGAATGAGGATCTTCTCGTAGGGTGATGTGAATTCGCACTTGAGATTGCCGTCACTGACCTGACGAGCCAGGAACTCGTCGATCATCATAACGTTTTCCTTGATGCGCTCGCCCAACTGCTCATCGTCGATCAAATCTGGCAGATCGTCGGTCAGGGCCGAGCAGCAGCCCGGCTCGCAGACCACTATCTTCAGACCCTGCCGGATGTACTCGTCCAGATTGCGAAGAGTCCGCTCCCCTTTGGCTCTGGCGTCTCGGAGAAAGCCGTGGCTTATCCTGGGCCTCTGGCAGCAACCGGCACGGGCCAGAACCACTTCGTACCCGCAGGATTCGAGCAATTCCACGGCGGAGATGCCGATCTCAGTCTGGTGATAATTCATGTAGGTGTCATCGAACAGTACCACCTTTCTGCGAGCCTGTCCGTTCAGTTGCGAGTGCGCGGAAAACCATTTGGTAAACGGCACGGAAGCATACCTGGGCGGCTTGCGCCGGCTGTCAAAACCGGCGAGAAGTTGGAGAATCCCGCGGAACAGCCAGGTTTCCTGAAGAAAGTTCACTATCGGAGCTTTGCGCCCGGCCATCATTCTGGCCATCGTGGGTGAGCCGGCGATGATTCGCTCTCTGAGGCTAACGCCGTGCGCATCGTGACACTTCTGAAGAAACTCGCTCTTTAGCCGGGCCAGGTCCACGTTGCTGGGACATTCGGACTTGCAGCTCTTACACGAGAGGCACAGATCCATGACCTCGAAGACACGGTCGCTGGTCAGCCCGTCGGCTCCGAGCTGGCCCGTCATCGCCAGGCGCAGGGCATTTGCCCTGCCGCGTGTCGAGTGCTCTTCGTCTAGCGTCGCGCGATAGCTCGGACACATGGTCCCGTCGAGTTTCTGCCGGCACGCGCCCACGCCGGTGCACATCTCCACTGCCGCGGCAAAGCCGCCATCCTCGCGGTAGTGGTATTCGGTCGACTCGACCAGCGTCTTGTAGCCGGGCCCGTAGCGCAGGTCCTGATCCATCGGATTGGCGTCGATGATCGATCCCGGATTCATCAGGCCAGCGGGATCGAAGAGCTTCTTGGTCCGTCTGAAGGCATCGTAGACCTGGGCGCCGAAGAACCTTTCCAGGAATGGACTTCGAACGCGGCCGTCACCGTGCTCGCCGCTCCATGCGCCGCCATAACTCTTTATCAGGGCGAAAGCATGTTCGGCAATCGCCTTCATGAGGTCGATGTCCTCCTGGACTTTGAGATTAAGGACGGGTCTGACGTGGATCGTGCCGACGCTTGCGTGAGCGTACATGGCCACCCGAACGTCGTGCTGCCTGCAAAATTCCAACATCTGATCGACATAACTGGGCAGCGCCTTGATCGGAACGCAGGCGTCCTCGATAAAAGCAATCGGCTTGCGGTCGCCCTTGACGCCGAGCATCAGCCCCAGGCCGTTCTTTCTGACGGCCCAGACCTTCGCCTGCTCGGACGGCTCGGTTATCACGGGCCAGGCGTATCCGAGCTTCTTCTGCTGCAAATCCGCCGCAAGCCCCCTGCTTTTGCTCTCGGCCTCTTCGGCTGTGTCGCCAAAAAACTCCACCACGAGAATCGCTTGCGGGTCGCCCTGGATAAAACCGCACAGCGGTGCTATGCCGAGGTTCTTGCGGGCCATGACCACCACATCGGCGTCCAGAATCTCGACGGCAGACGGTTTGTGCTCCAGGATCACTTCAACTGTGCGAATCCCCTCGATCAGCTCGGCGAAGTGAACAGTGCACAACGCCTTGTGCTTCGGCAGAGGCTCCAGATTTAGCCTCGCTTCGAGGAACATGCCGAGCGTCCCTTCGCTGCCGACAAGAAGGTTCGTCAGGTTCCAGCGGTCGGTGTCGACAAAGGAGTCAAGGTTGTAGCCGTTGACGCGCCGCATGACTTTGGGAAATGCCTTGGCGATCTCGCTGCTGTTGGCCTCGATGATCTTCTTGAATCCGCTGAGAATCTCCGCCTCACGAGCGTTCGCCGATGCGGATCCGGCGCGGCGGTCATACTCTTCGAGCGTAAGCTCCTCCAACTCCAGAGTAGTCCCGTCCGAGAGCAGGACCTTGCCGGCCAGCACGTGATCGCACGTCCTGCCGTAGATGATGCTCTTTGTTCCGGAGGAGTTGTTGCCCATCATACCGCCGATGGTAGCCCGGCTGCTCGTTGCCGGATCGGGAGCGAAGAGCAGGCCGTGTTTGGCAAGCTCGGCGTTGAGTTCGTCCAGGACGAGGCCGGGCTGGACCCTCACCCAGCGCTCCTCGACGTTCAGTTCGAGGATACGGTTCATGTACTTGGAAAAGTCGACGACCATTCCGTGACCGACTGCCTGGCCTCCCAGGCTCGTGCCGCCGCCGCGGGGGACTATCGTGGCATCGAACGCTGAGGCGGTCTTCACCGCTGCGCGCACATCAGCTTCGTCGCGAGGAAGAACAACCGCCACGGGCGTGATCTGGTAGAAGCTGGCGTCGGTGGCGTAGATGCCTCGCGTGACCTCATCGAAAATGACGTCGCCCTTGACGCAATCACGAAGCGCACGCTCGAATTCTTCAAGTCTTGCCTTTTCCACTTTGCTGCCTCGAATTCGGAGTCCGTCAATGTTAAGTGCTCACAATAGAAATTTCCCGTTTTTGCGCGGGTAACTTGTGCCATAGGTAGTAGCTTCACAGTAGCAGACTATGGTTTTGCCCGCGGGAATTTACTAGCCTTCAAGGGTATCAGTCGGCAAGCTCGCGGACCCATATGTTGCGGTACCTCACCGGATTACCGTGATCCTGCAACGAGATCGGCCCCTTGTCGGCATGCGGCCTGTAGTCGGATATCGCATGGGGACCCTTCCATCCCGTGCCTCCCTCCAGCGCGACGTGATCGTGGACTACGACGCCGTTGTGAAGAACGGTGAACGTTGCCTTAGCTCTTTTGACGACATTGTCGCCCGCGAAAATGGGCCGATGGAAGATGATATCGTACGACTGCCACTCGCCTGGCTTTGCCGACGCGTTGACCAGCGGCACATTCCTTCCGTAGAGGGCCGCACATTGTCCATCGGGATAGGTATGATTGTTGTAGGAGTCAAGGACCTGGACTTCATACTCTCCCATGAGGAAGACACCGCTGTTGCCCCGGCCCTGACCGGAGCCTATTACGGTCGAGGGAGTGGCAAATTCGACATGCAATTGGCATGAGCCGAATTTGCGCTTGCTCTGGATGTAGCCGGCTCCCTTGACGGACTCCATATAGCCTTCCTTGACAATCCATTTGGACTTTCCGCCCTTGGTGTCAGTCCACTCCGAAAGATCCGTTCCGTCGAACAGAACGACCGCATCGCTCGGCACTTTGCCCGGCGTCACCACCGGCGGTGCCGGTCTGTTCACATCATGGATGAGCCACCTGCCGGTGTCGGTTCCAACATACTGCCGCATTGGGCCCTTCTCCTCGGCCGCTTCCTGGCTGGCGCAACCGGCCAAAGCTACGACCCCGCATACGACAACACTCAACAGAACTTTCCTCGCCATAGTCAATCCTTTCTCAAATTGCTGTGCCCTTTGTTGGCCCGCACCACTCAGAAGGCGAAGGCCCTAACGTGAACCGCAGATTATATACCGATCTGACAACGGCGCCAACAGTACGTTTCCCGCGGCGGCAGCCGGGGTATGACCTGTGGCCGGGAATTTGTTTGTGGCGCACTCAACATTGTGTTATACTGTTTTTAGGGTATTGATTATGGGGCCGCAGGAAGGAAGCCGTCATCGGTTACAGATGCCATCTGGAGGCTCGTTGCGCCATGGTTGCTCACAAATTCTCTCGCTTTAGTTCTCTGACCGCACTTTTGCTGATTTGTTTGTCGACGCCTGTTCGCCCAGCGGCCCGGGTCGATCTCAAGAAGGCCGGCCACGTGCTCAACCGCATCGCATACGGGCCATCCTCGGCCGATCTGACCCACGTCGGGCAAATCGGCGTGCAGGCATATATTGCCGAGCAGCTCGACCCGGCGAGCATCGACGACCGCAGTAACGTACGCCTTAAGCAAAGGGAAGATGCGCTTTTTGCTCTGAAGTTCCCTGTCCGCGAGAGGCTCCTGGTCATGAGCGGGCAGTTCTGGCGCTATCGCAAGGGAACAAGCCAACCGCATGCCGGCTGGAGACGCCTGACGTTCAATGATGCCCACTGGCTCAGGGGCCCCACCGGGATCGGCTTCGGAGACGGTGACGACCGGACGGTCCTCACCGATATGCGCCAAATCAACGACGATCCCGAGACACCTGAAAATGAGGGCCAGACCGGCTATCTCTCGGTCCACCTCCGTCACAAATTCCGCCTGGATGCCGAAGAGATCGCCGCGATCGACGATCTCATTCTGCGAGTGGATTACGACGATGGTTTCAAGGCCTACCTCAACGCAGCCGAGGTCGCCCGAGCCAACCTGCCGGCCGGAGATGTGCCCTACGACACAAGGGCCACTGCAAGCCACGAGGCGTCAGCGCCGCGGGACTTCGATATCAGCGACCACAAGGATTTGCTCCGCACGGGCGACAATGTGCTGGCCATCCAGGTCCACAACAGGAGCACTACGAGCAGCGATTTGAGCATGATCCCCGAACTTGTAAGCCGTCAGATTCTCCCCGGCCCCGCCAGCAGGGTGATCCGGGGAATCGACGAACTCCAGCAGCTCGTCCACGTGCGCGGGGTCTACTCGCAAAAACAGCTCCAGGCGGTCCTCGCCGAGTTCTGGGAGAACCATTTCACCACCGACTACGACAAGGTCGCCGAGTATCTGGACGCCCTCACGAATTCCGACGCGACCGATGCGATGCCCGGGACCCAGGCCCGGGCCGAGGCGGCTCAACTGGAATACCAGGAGTATCAATTCTTCTATGATAACGCCCTGGGCAACTTCAGGGACCTGTTGCTGTACAGCGCGACCAGCCCCAGCATGCTGATATATCTCGACAGCGTGCTGAACGTCAAGGGAGCAGCCAATGAAAACTACGCCCGCGAGATTCTGGAACTGTTCGCCTTCGGAGTCGACAACCGTTACACTCAGAGGGACATCGAACAATTGGCAAAGTGCTTCACCGGATGGGGCGTTTGCAAGGTCCCGCAGGATCAGGCACAGAGCTTCCCGGATTCAGCCTTTCTGCCTCCCACCGAGTGCGAAATCAAGAGCCAAGAGACCGTCTTGATCGATCTCGGTACCGGTTGGAGGTTCTTCAAGGGCACCCAGGAACCGACTCCCGCCGCCGGCGGCGGTCCTTCGGCTGCCTGGGCCGGCGCAGGATTCGACGACTCATACTGGTTCCGCGGCTCAACAGGATTGGGATACGGCGACGGCGACGACACCACCGTGCTCAGCGACATGCAAGGCAATTACTTCTCGATCTACCTGCGCCGTCGATTCATGCTGGACGATCCGGACCAGCTCGAGAACCCGATTTTGGAGATCGCCTATGATGACGGTTTCGTGGCTTACCTCAACGGCGACGAGATCGCCCGAAGCGCAAATATGGAAGGCCTGGGGGCACCGCCGGCCCACGACGCAGATGCTACACCCAATCACGAAGTCACAGCCGACACTGCGCGCATCAGTCTCAAACCCTTTAGAAGCATACTGAGAGCCGGAGAGAACGTCCTGGCGATTCAGGTCCATAACGGAACGCTCAACAGTTCCGATCTCTCCATTCTGCCCAGACTGTTTGATCGCCGGATTCTGCCCGGGAGCATCGAGAAAGGTGACCTCAACGGGGTATGGGCGTTCGGCTTCGATCCCGAGAAGTATGACACTTCCGGCAAGGTGATCTTCGAGGGCACGCCCTACCGGATCGTAGTTCCCGAGGGACGCGGGTCGGGCCGTATGGGGCTGACAGGCCTGAGGGACACCCTGAATATTGTCCAGTCCATAGCGAGCCATCCCTCGACCGCCGAGTTCATTTGCATCAAGCTGATCCAAAAATTCGTCTCGGACGAAATCACGCTTGAGACATACAGGGACGGCACGGCCCCGGCCGAACTTCAGGACCTCTTGGCAGAGGTGCTCGCAGCGTGGAACTCGACCACCCCCCCGGGTGACATTGCGACGGTGATGGGCGCAATTCTGGATCCGGTAAATCAATCAAGCCCTTTCTGGTCCGAGACCGCGTACCGGACCAAGGTCAAGACCCCCATCGAGTTTATCAACAGCAGTCTAAGGGCGCTCGACGCGTTTGCCAGCGGCAATGGGCTGCCAGAGCTGAACGAAGCTATGGGCATGCACCTGTTCACGCGGGATGATCCCGACGGATACTCGGAGCTGGGATTCGACTGGATCTCAACGGCCTCGATGCTCGAACGAATCGATTTCGTTCGCGACCTTTCACAGAACCGTAGAGCCGACTATCATTGGGACGCGCTTCTATTCATGGACGAGCGGAATCTGGAGACAACGCTGCAGATCGTGGCTTACTTCGACGAGTTGCTGTACCAGAACATGCTGCCCGAAGCAAACCGGAGCCTGCTGTTGGATTACTTGACCACAAATTCCGATGGCGTGCCGATGCGCCTGAATCGGCTGAACCCTCAAGCCTTCAAGGACCGAGTCGAGAAATTTGTCGGCCTGCTGCTCAGCATGCCGCAGTGGAACTTTCAGTAGAACAAGATCAAAGATATGACATTACAGCAAAAGGGATCAAAGATGAGTTGGACACGACGTGAATTTCTCCGAACGGGAAGTCTCACGGCTCTGGGAGGGGCCCTGAGTTTTGTCAAACCCGATATCTTCGAAGACGATGCTCTCGCCGGCAGGGTGGCTGCCGACACAAAACTAGTATTCATTTTCCAGCGAGGGGGCAACGATGGGGTCAATACGGTTATTCCGCATGGAGACTCCGAATACAACACTGCCAATCGCCCGACCTTGTTTATTCCGCGCACCAGCGCGATCGATCTGGGTAACGACTTCGCGGGCCTGCATCCGCGCATGGCGCCGATGATGGAGATCTACAACCACCGCGCTCTGACCGGAACCGACGGACCGGGCAACCTGGCGATCATTCATCGCGTCGGCTACGCCGAACAGTCGAAGTCACACTTTGACAGCAGACAGTACTGGGAGAACGGCGTGCCCGGGGATCCATCCTTCGAGGAGGGTATGATCTATCGCCAGGTTGCGTTGACTATGAATCCACTGGAGAACAACCTGGTCGCCGCGGCCATGTCCAACTCACAGATGGTAGCCCTCAAAGGTCCCCTGCCGGTCCCGACTATAGGTGACGTCGAGACGTTCTCCTTCTCGGGCGATCCGGCCGAGTCGATCAAATTCATCGGCCACTCACCGAGCACGCCGGAAGGGACAGACGGGGGCGGACTACTCGGCGCTTATGGCGGCCCTCATGATTTCGCCGGAAAGCCCTATCGGGATCTGGTGTACGGCACGGGCCTGGCGCTTGCCAACTCCATGAACATCGTTCAGGACGCGGTGGCCCAGGGCCCCTACGTTCCTTCGCCAGGTTCAGGTTACCCCGGCGGGGCCTTCGGCGACAGGCTCGAACAGATCGCCATGCTCCTCAAGAGAACCGACGTCCGCGTACTCGGCGTCAATATCGGAGGCTGGGATAACCACACCAGTCAGGGCAAGATATACGGCCGTCATGGGGACCTTCTGGCCCAGGTGGCGCAGGGCTTCAGGGCCTTCTACCGCGACCTGCGGGACCAGTGGGACAGGCTTCTGATTGTAACCATGACCGAGTTCGGGCGCACATCGAAAGAGAACGGCAGCCGGGGCACCGACCACGGCCACGCCTGCGTGATGTTCGTAGCCGGGGGCCGTGTCCGGGGCGGTGTGTACAACTGCGACGCATCCACATGGGCCGACGGAGACATGTTCAGCGCCGGGGGACGCTACGTCGAGAGAAAGACCGACTACCGGGCCGTTTTCGGAGAAATCTTCACGCGACACTTCGGCGACAGCGAGGACATGCTCGAGACGGTAATCCCGGGCTATTCACAAGCGGCCATCGACAATCCCGGAGACTTCGAGCATCTGAACTTCATTCGCCAAGTGTGAAATGGCGCGCGCTCATTCATCTTGCATTGACCAGCGGCTCGTTTCTTAATACTCTTGTTGCGAGCAGCGGCCAGATCCGCATCCCGTGGTGGCCGAGCCGGTCGGGCTGTGCTGACAGCTTCTGGATAGGAAATGAAATGATAAGAAAGAACCTGGCATTTTGTGTAGCGGCTTTTGCGGCGCTTGTTGTGGCTTCGAGACCTGCTGCAGCGAATGAGGCGATCTGGATGGAAGGAGAGGATTATACATCGTCCACCTTTGTTGAGACCCAGGGGGCCGGCACATGGTATCACAACGACAAGATCAACAAGGACCTTCTGTCTGCGGCTGAGCCCGGCATCTCCGGGGGCGACTGGCATTCGCACTACGTGAGCAATGACTACCGGGAAGCTGCAGTGGCAACGTATAGATTTGCCGTCACCGAAGGCGGAAGCTACAATTGGTGGATTCGCCTCAATCCATTCAGCAACCGCAACGGCGGCGGCGATTACAACTACAGCATCGACAACGGACCCTGGCTCCCAATCGATCTGTCGTATGTCACAAGCCGGCTCAATCTGGTCGACCCGGGCCTTGACATACGATTTGTCGCCTGGACCTTCGGTGACGTTTTCGAGATGGCAAGGGGCCCGCATACACTGAAGGTACGCATATCCGACCGCGAGGGGAGCGACAAGGAGGCACACGGCGGCATTGACGCGATGGCTTTCACCAACTTTCCCTGGGCGCCGACCGGAATCGTCAGGCCCGATCCAAATCCGCCGGCGCCGGGGCCAGAAGACTGGTTCATGTTGATGGCCGGTCCCGATCCACATTCGGCCGAGTCGATCATCGACATGAGTCATCTGATCGAAAAGCCCGCCGGGACACACGGCTTTCTCAAACAAAGCGGCAAAGACTTTGTCTTTGAAGACCGAACCGGCGTAAAGTTCTGGGGAGTCGACGCGAGCATGTCGTCAACGGTACAGGCGCAACATCGACAGGCGAATTTCTATGCCAAGCACGGCATCAACATGGTGCGCCAGCACCCCGTACAGAGCGTGCTGGGCCTGCTGACAACAGCGGGACGCACACGAGGCTTCGATCCCGAAAGACTCGATAGGTGGGACAGGTGGTTCTCAATCCTCAAGGACAACGGCATCTACATGACATGGTCGCTGTTCTACCCGCACGTAATAACAGAAGCCGACGGCTACCCGACGAATCTCTACAATGACCTGCCCGACAGAGGCGCAGGCAAGAGCACATCCGGAGTGGTCACAATGATGAGGGAGCTTCAGGACGCCCAGTGGCAATGGGAGCAGGCGCTTCTCAATCACGTCAATCCATACACTCGCCTGGCCTACAAGGACGACCCGGCGCTGGCGATCGTCGAGGTGCATAACGAGGACAGTATCTTCTGGCACGCGCCGCTCAACGACCTTGCCAGCTACAATAACGGCAAGCTCGACCGGCACGCGGCGATCCTGGGCCAACTGTGGATGAACTGGGTGAAGCAGCGATACGGTACAAACAGGAACCTGGCTGTCGCATGGGGCAGCGGAAAACGGCCGGACGACTCGGTCGACAATCCGAGGATGAAGATGTACGGCGCATGGGAGATGGAGGGCGACGGTCCGCGTCTGAACAAGACAAGAGAGAACAGGAGGATGGGTGACTTCATTCGATTCCTGGCCGAGCTGCAGCGCGACTTTTACCGACGGCGCGAGCAGCGGCTGCGAGAGCTTGGCTACAAGGCGGTGACAGTCACCACGGCGTGGAAAGCGGGCGGCCCCGCGGCCTCAGCAGCCAACCTCTGGACCGACGATGCGATGGATGCAATCGACCGCCACAACTATTTCGGCGGCGGCGCCGGCGGCCACAACATCAGCACAGGGGCGGTGGCCAACGGCACACACATGACCAAGGCAGGTCGCGGAATCTTATCGAGCGGCCTCTGGCAGGTCGAGGACAAGCCCTTTATCATGACCGAATGGACACAGTTGCCGCCCAACCAGTGGAAGGCCGAGATCGCCCCGCTGGTCGCGTTCTACGGGATGGGGCTCCAGGGGTGGGACGCGTCCTATCACTTCGCCGCTTCCCGCATCTACATGGGCAGCGGCTGGCCGAGCATGAGATCCTACGTCACCTGTACGCCGCATTATTTGGGGCAATTCCCCGCTCTGGCATTCGCAATCTATAACAACCATTTCGACGAAGGTGACATCGTCGCGGCACGCAGGCTCTCGACTGGTGAGATCTTCACCGGAATCGACGCACTGGGACAAAAGCACGGCCTGGTCGGCTACGATCAGAACGAACTGCTCGCCCACGCAGAGACGCCAGTAGAGGCGCTGGCCATTGGCCGCGTGACACTAAAGGTCAAAGACAGACAACGGCCCTCGGATCTTGGCAACCTGTCGGCCTACTGGGACCGCGAGGGGCGGACGATTGTCAGCAACACGGGCCAGCTCATGTGGGATTACGGCAAGAAGGTAGTTACCGTCCGTTCCGATAAGACACAGGGCGTCATCGGCTTTGCAGGCGGTCGAACTTTTGATCTGCCCGGCGTGACAGTCGAGTTTGGGCCGACGCCCTTTGTAAGTTTGCTTTTCACACCGCTGGACAATCGGCCGCTGATCGAGTCGGCTGAGATTCTTATTACGGCGATGGCGCAGGACAAGCAGTTCGGCGCAGTCTACAACGAAGACGGCACAAAACTGATCGAGACGGGCGGCCCTCCCCTGCTGCTCGAGCCGGTGCAGGCGACCCTTGTCTTCAAGGGTGCCGCGATCAACTCGGCAAAGGCTGTGGATGTTTACGGTGTGCCAGAAGATGCACAGATCGAACGCACAGGTAATACCTTCGCGATTGACGGTCGCTATGCCACATATTACTACGAGGTCAGACGCTGAGCGCGATGGGCAGCCTAATCGGAACCTGAATCGGAATCGGATTCGGCCGCTTCCTTTTCCTGCTTTTTGCGCTCGGCAAGCCAACTCAGCAGTATTCCCAGCTCAAACAACGCATAGAGCGGAATGGCCAGAGTGATCTGGGAAACAACGTCTGGCGGGGTTGCTATCGCGGCTAACGCAAACATGCCGATGATGACGTACTTGCGTGAATTCTTCAGTGCTGCAATCGAAACAAGTCCGGTCCTGTTAAGTACGAAGATGGCGATTGGCGTCTGAAAGCCCAATCCGAAGACGAGCATAAGCATGGTAACAAATGATACGTATTTCTGAAAGGTCCAGGTAGACGAGACACCTATGTAGTGACCAAAGCCAAGGAAGAATCGAAGGGATAGCGGAGCAACCACAATGAGAAAGAACAGAGCGCCGATGACGAACAACATCGTGGAGAAAGGCACCGCAATGCGGACGTACCGCCTCTCATTCTCATACAGACCGGCGGCTACAAACATCCACAACTGATAAAAGACCCAGGGTGATGAGATGATCAACCCTGCGATCAGCGTTATCTTCATATACCCTATGAATGCATCGGCAGGACCGATCACAATCAGCCTGCCCGCCGCAGAAGAGTGAACCTCGCCAACGGCTTCCCTGTAATTCGGATCGTCAACAAGCACCGCGACAGTATCGTTGTAGATTCTCTGCGTGTAGGTCACGACGTTCGGGTCTATCTCCGGGGCATTCGGGTCGGATTCGATTGCCCGGAGCATATTTGTGAAGAATACGTCTGACAGCTGAGTCCAGGGCGCCCGATACTCCTTCACCTTCTCCTGGGCATATCCCTTCATAATCCTGTCGAACGGCCCCTGAATGAAGGCAATTATTTGCCGACCAAAGAACAGGCAGATAACGGTCCCCACGAGCAGGCCGAGGATAGCAAGCAATAGCCTGGCGCGCAGCTCCTCCAGGTGGTCACCCAGGCTCATGGTTGTGTCAAGAGGGTCCCGAAGCTTCTTTTTCTTCTTCTTCTCTTTTCCCATATTGGGGATGAGGCCCACTCCGCAGAGGTGCCGGCCGGAAGGCGGGGTCAGCTCATGATGTCGTCGGGTTCATCCAGGCCCGCGGCGTTCCTGGTCTCCTTGGCCACGTCGTTGCCGATATCCTTGACGTCGTTGACGAATTCGTCCTTGGTCTCCTTGGCCTCGTTAATACCCTTCTTGAACTCGGTCAGACTCTTGCCCATGCTGCGCGCAATGTCGGGCAGACGCCGGCCGAAAATCAGCAGGGCGACGATAAGGACTACGAGCAATTCCCAATGGCTAAAAGCCCCGAAGGCTAACGTATAGTGCATATGGTCAGTCATTCTTTGGTCTCCTTATTCACCAAGTCGGCGTATCATAGCGCGACCTGAACCTCTCTGTCAATGATTCAATTCGCCAAATACTAAATTGACACAAATATCGCCGGACAAGTATAATTCATCGGAGTTTCAGGGTCAAGTGAATTACTTTAATTGGAGCCGGCCATGAACATCTCGCGAATTTTGCCTGCAATGATGTTGTCCGCTGCGTTCTGCGCCCCTGTCTTTGCACAGAGGACCGTCATTGTGCGCCCCAGGGAAATCGACGACGTCCTGACGAACCCCGGAATCGGCTTTATGACGTTCCAGAGGTTTAACGGCGACAAGCTCAACGAAGCCAAGGGCTGGACCGAGGGTAAACCTATAGACTATCAGGACTTCGACGGCGATCTGACCAACGAAGGCTACCCCGACACAACGATTGCCTACTTCAGAATCTACTGGAAATTCATTGAACCACAACAGGGCAAATACCGGTGGGATCTGATAGACAAAGCCCTCGAAACCGCACGCCGGCGAGGCCAGAGCCTGATGCTGCGCATAGCACCGTATGGAACGGGTAACCAGAACGACGTCCCCGACTGGTATCGCACCCTGGTCGGCGAAAAGAAGGATTGGAAGGAAAGAAAATGGCAGGTGGATCCGGAGGACCCGCGATATGTCGAGCACTTCACTGCTATGATAAAGAGCCTCGGCAGACGCTATGACGGGCACGCCGACCTCGAAAGCGTGGACGTTTCTATAGTCGGCGCCTGGGGCGAGGGCGCAGGCTCTTCCCTTCTGACGGCCAAGACCAGGCGCGCCCTGGTCGACGCCTATATCGACAACTTCAAGAAGACACATCTTGTCATGCTCCTGACCGACGAGAAGACGAACGGCTACGCGCTCTCGAGGGCAGACGTCGGCTGGAGGGTCGATTGTCTAGGCGATATGGGAGGATTCAGCCCGACCTGGTCGCACATGAACGATTATTATCCCCAGGCCATCATCAATTTCGGCACGGCGGAGGCCTGGAAGAAGGCCCCGGTGACACTGGAGGTCTGCTGGGTGATGCAGCATTGGAAGGACATGGGCTGGGACGTCGATCACATCATCGCCGAGTCACTCAAGTGGCATATCTCCTCCTTCAACGCCAAGTCTTCGCCGGTGCCGCAGGAGTGGTGGCCCTCGGTCAACAGCTGGCTGCGGGCGATGGGCTACAGATTTGTGCTTCGCAAGTTCACCTACCCGTCGGCCGTCAAGGGCGGTGAGAAACTCTCTTTCACCTCGTGGTGGGAAAACGCAGGCGTGGCGCCCTGTTACAGAAAGTTCCCGCTCGCCCTTCGCCTCAAAAGTAATGAGAGAACCGAAATCCTG
>Ga0209536_100006448_pt1 | contig 17947 bp, 19 predicted proteins | sample DeeMarSeWOR28_12_FD_187461 | JGI IMG/M metagenome (GOLD analysis project Ga0209536, IMG submission 187461) | Marine sediment microbial communities from White Oak River estuary, North Carolina - WOR-2-8_12 (SPAdes) (version 2) | ecosystem: Environmental > Aquatic > Marine > Intertidal zone >... | reverse complement strand
ATTCATCGTTCATACCAAACTCGACCGACGCATTACTTCCACAGCCAGCTATAACGATTATCGTTATTATCGTAAAAAGAATCTTCATGTATCCTCCTTCGAATGAGTCTACTCCTTTATTAGTGCTATGTCAATACAAATGGCAGAAAATAGAGGTACGTTACTCAACACTTGTCGCTGATTTGCCGCTAAAGACACATATTCTTGATCAAAGCGGCCAACATCAAGCGGCCGGCGATCTCATAATGTAATTACGTACCAGCTTCCCCAATCACGCATAGGAATGACAGGAGCATCCTATATGTTGACTCCAAAGGAGTATTTGCTATAATCACTGAAGGTAACGGTAATCTGTTATCTGTAATCCGGTATCGGTCAGGCGCCCGTAGCTCAATTGGATAGAGCGGCGGACTACGGATCCGCAGGTTAGGTGTTCAACTCACCTCGGGCGCGCTCCAATTCCGCTCAAATCTCTGATTTGATTGCGGAATTGAGAGTCCCGAATCTGCGTTGTTCAGACGAGGGAGTCCAATTCTGATTTGATTGCGAAATTGAGGACCCTCGTTCAAGCGGCAGCGAAGAACGGGGTTACATTATTATTGACATTGTGTAAAGGTGCGGGATTGGGATCTCTAGCGGAGACTGCCTCATCATGCTCCGCGGATTCGCAATGACAAAAGGATATTATGACTCTTTCATCTCTGACATCTTTCCATTCATCTCCGTAATCATTTTGGCGGAGCCATAAATGGACGACAATTTCTTCATGAAAGAAGCGCTCCGGGAAGCGCAAAAAGCCTTTGACAGGGACGAAGTACCGGTCGGAGCAGTGGCCGTTTACAAGAATCAGATAATCGGCCGGGGTCATAACCAGACCGAACAGCTCCAGGATCCGACTGCGCATGCCGAGATCCTGGCAATTACCGCCGCAGCAAATGCACTGAGTTCCTGGCGTCTTAACGGTGTTGAGATTTTCACGACCGTTGAACCATGCACAATGTGCGCTGGAGCCCTTGTATTGGCCCGCGTAAAACGTATAATATTCGGAACGCGCGATGAGAAATTCGGCGGTTGCGGCTCGATCTTCAATATTGTCAGTGAAAAGAGGCTGAACCACCAGGTTCAAATGACCGCTGGCGTCATGGAAAAAGAAGCCGCCTCTTTGATGAAGAGTTTCTTTGAAAAGAAGAGAAAGCAGGGCACGTAGAGGAATTTTGGGATAGGATGCAAGGAACTAGGAAGGTCCAGCATCCAAACCCAATAACGAACTTCCAGTTCGTTAGGAGAGATGGCCGAGTGGACGAAGGCGCGCGACTCGAAATCGCGTATCCCGCAAGGGGTCGGGGGTTCAAATCCCTCTCTCTCCGTTTGCCGCCTTCAGCGGCAACAGATCACGGCGATAAAACAACAAATCACAGCGATGGTTATCAGGTCGATTTCGTTCGGAAATGCCGAAAAAAAAAGAGGCGGGCAATGCCCGCCTCTCTGGCCAAAATTGTTTATTTACATTCCGAATGGTACTCTGATACCACCCTGAACGTAGAAGTAAGTTACAGCATCCACATCAATGTCTGCAGGGCTGTAAGTATCGTAATGAATTCCTCCCTCTAGATATCCATTGACAGGACCAAAGAGGCCCTCACACCCTACACCGCCCTTCAGGGTCATTTGCGAATAATCTGTCATTCCTGCATAGATGAAACCAACAGGGATATAGGGCTTGAACATACCTTGCATCGGTATCATGAAGCATATGTCACCATAGACTCCGGTACCGAACTTATAAGTGGATCCACCATCATCATCACTTATGATATTGTATTCGACCAACCCCATACGCGCTGCGAGCACAGGAATGATCGGCACCATAAGATCCATTACAACGGAAGGATATGATGTCTTCACAGTATCGTAAGGATTCAGCTTTTCGCTGATGGTGTACTGCATGCCAAGACCAATCGAGGCCCCATACAAACCTGTCAACAGACCTGCTGCCACTGCTATGGCAAAAAGTTTCTTCATCGTACCTCCTTTACACTTGCCGCATTATAGTAAATAATTGATTATTTGTCAAGGGGGTATTAAGCTTCACGGCGTCTTGAGTCTTTTAATCGTGGCCAAAATGACATCGGCATCCACAGGGTCGTCCAGATTGATGAAATAGAGCACCCATCTGCCCTTAATCTTCCGAGAAACCAGCACTTTCCTGCCATCACTGGAGACCTGCGGATTCCAGTCCGGCCACGTATTGTTAGTCAATCTGACAAGTCCCTTCATTCTCACATTATACTGATAAATCTCCCACTCACCGTTCATCTGTGATTTGAAAAACAAATTTTCTTTAACCAATGTCGGGTCGTTGTCATCAGCCGGGCTCGAGAAAAGGATCTCCTGTCCTCCACCATCCCTTCTCATCACATATACATCCTCACTGCCATCTCTCTTTGAAGAGAATACAATTGATTGCCCGTTTGCCGTGAAGCGAGGAAAACCATCCCAGTATCTGTTATCGGTCAAACGTCTTATCCGTCCGTCCTCCATGTTCACCGCATAGATTTCCCATTTGTATGGATCGTCCTGATTGGAGACATAGACCACCTCTTTCCCGTCGGGCGAGAATGAAGGAGCAAAATCCTGCGCAGCGTTGTCTGTTATCCTGCGCGTTTCCTCGGATTCAATATCGTAGAGATAAAGATCTTCATCTCCATCACGATCCGATACGAACACTATGAATCTGCCGTCAGGGGAGAAATCCGGATCAGTATTCATCCCACCCGAAATGACCTTCTTCAACGCACTGCCGTCCAAAGAAGCGACATAAATATCGGCCTTGTCCCTTGTGGAGGCCGCAAGCGCGATTATTTCACCCGAAGGATTGAATGTTCCCTTGAACTGATTCAGTCTGCGCATGGGAATGATGCTTGCCGGATAAGGCTCCAGTCCCAGTTTTACGGCAACAAGTTCCCTCAATTCCCGATCATCCTTGCGTGGCGATTTCGACTCGGCAAGTTTCAGATAGTGGGCGAGTGTTTGCTCAGTCGAATCAAGATGAATATACACCAAACAGAGATTGTAGTGAATCTCTGGTTCCAAAGGGTCTTTAACCAAGGCAGTTTTCAATAGACCGGTTGCTTTAGCGTATTCACCTTTGTTCAATGCCTGCACACCCAGATCAAGATCACTCTTGCGTGCACATGCAGATACGAACACAGCAAGCGCCAGCGCGATGCCAGCAAAAAATCTGATTGATTCGGGCAAGTTATTTTCTCGCATCATACTTCCTCATATTTCTGCATATCTTCTTCCCAACCTTAATGGCAGTGACCAAAGCCGAGCTTTCCGCACACCGTTTGCCTGCAATATCCAGCGCGGCTCCGCACAAGGGTGAAAGCCGGGCCACTGGCAGCCCCATTGTGAAATTTAAACCACTCCGCTTCGACTTTAGATATACCATCGCTTGATCATGATAGATCGCAATATATCCGTCAAAGCAGCGGTCGAATAATGTGTCGGCAGGGAAAGGCCCGCTTGCCTGGACTCCCTTCCGCTGTGCCACCCGGACCGCCCTTCGGATCTCCTCATCTTCGCCCAGACTGAATTCAAAGGCGTGCGGATTCACTGCCGCAACCGCGATCTCAGGATTCTCAATGCCGAAATAACGCCTCAAACCTTGATCAAAGAAGGATATCTTGTCGGCAACCCTATTGGCATCAAGCTGTCTGAAAATACGGCGCAGAGGTAAATGGATCGTAAAGAGCATGATCCTCTTATTCCGCCAAAGTCCAATCATGGCATAGTTAGGCGCCCCGAAGAAGTCGGCAAAATACTCGGTGTGGCCGATAAAGCCAGGTTTTACCAGGCGCATTGTTGCCTTAACGATCGGTGCGGTTATCACTAAATCCGCCCCTGACTCCAGTGCGGCATCGATTGACTGCAGGGCGATCATAGCAGTTTTCTTTGTCGAGTTACCATATTCAAAGCTGACATGGTCAGTGGCATCAATGATCGTCGACTCAATTGCTCGGTAGTTGCTGCGTAAACGCAGATCCTGCGCGGTCTTCTTAAGGATCAACCGGTTGCCGTAGACACGCAGGGTCTTCCGACCGGGCACTCGTGGCAATGCCCGTAAGACCAATTCTGGCCCGATACCAGCCGGGTCGCCAATAGTAATGCCGATATTCATGTCACCTGATATAGGCAAGAGGATTCACCGGAGCAGAAACAGGGGCAGCACACCTGCTCAAGCGTGCCTGCCGATCAAAAAATCTCTTCATAGTATTGACCTCTATCACTTTTTTTCACGTTTCCTGACGGGATGAGCAACACCCGATAATGCTTTGTAGCCTTTGCTGTTTCAATATCAATAACATCACCTATGCTGACATGTTTCGAAGGTTTTACGTATTGTCCGTTGATCCTGATGAATTGCTGCTCACAGAGAATTTTTGCGGCCGAGCGCTGCTTCAGCAGCAGAGTCTTGCACAGGTATTGATCAATACGCACTGCAAATTATAAGAATACGGACCGCGAAGTCAATGACAAACAGCAAAATATGCTAGATGCGGCCCAGCCCGCTACTGGTATGTATTGCGGCAGATATCTCTGTTCCTTCTGCGGTGTCGCGCCAAACCAATGCCAATAATGCTTCAAATGGCATATCCGGAAGCAATGAACTCAGGGGTTGACAAACCATATATTTTCACTATAATTTAATACTCAAAAGGAGGCAAATAACGACATCTTAGATGTTTGTCAAAGGAGGCCTTTAACGACAGCTTAGATGTTGGATGTCCCGCAAACTGGAACTAGGTATAACGCTTGGTGGAGATGCAGTACTGCTATGCTTGGCTTTTTTTGTTAGCTGGAAAGCATCAAACATCGATCAAACTTTTCTAAGCTCAAATGCAATCGCTGCGAATAGTCTGATTCTTGTGTACTGGCTATTCCTGTTCCAAACCGCCAATCTCTATCTGACAAGAACCAAGATCCAGCTAATGAACGAGCTGTATAAGATGTTCCAGGTCATTGTCATCGGGTTGATTATTTTCATATCTGCGGCCCTGGTCGCCCACATCGATTTCATCCGGGTGAAAGGATTCATACCTTCATATGCCATTATCATTAGTTCTCTTTTGATCTGGAGATTTTTCTGGCGGGGCCTAGTTGGTGAATATATCAAACCCAGACAGGGCAAAGTTGTCATCTTTCATAATGGTGACGCAACCCGCGAAAATAATCATTTCAATGTGGTTGAAAGGATCAGTCTCAGCAAATATCATAACTCGATACCGGATCATCTCCTGAAAAACAACAACATAGATGGTATATTGATCGAAAGCAACGGTGTCCATCAAAAAGAAATCCTAAAGCTGATTTCCACGTTTGCCGAAACGAAATACGAGATTTACATCTCACCCAAACTGTACCCGATCGTATATCAGTATTCGTTGGTTGAAAAGATCGACAACTCGCAATTCTTGAGGGTCGTTTTTCATCCCCTCTCGGCCTGGGACAGATTCCTCAAGAGAGTGATAGATATCGTGTTTTCAGTTGTTGCGCTGGTTGTGCTGTCACCGGCTTTGTGCCTTTTGGGAATCTTCATAAAGGTCGACACTCCGGGGCCGGTCTTTCACAGACAAGAAAGAGTCGGTCTCCGTGGTAAGAAATTCACACTTGTCAAATTCCGGTCGATGGTCAGCGATGCCGAAAGACACACCGGTCCTGTGTGGGCAGGGAAAAATGACACTCGGATCACACGGATTGGAAAGATAATCAGACCTTTCCGTATCGACGAGTGGCCGCAGATCATAAATGTCTTGCGTGGTGAAATGAGCTTTGTTGGACCTCGCCCTGAACGACCCGCTTTTGTCGATAGTCTGAGAGATAAAATACCCTTCTACGGCCTGAGATTGACTGTCCACCCTGGCATCACGGGTTGGGCTCAGGTCAAACATACCTATGACCAATCGGTCGATGATGTAAGAAAGAAATTGGAATTCGACCTGGAGTACATTAACAATATGTCTCTCCGGCTGGACATGAAGATCTTCTTGAAAACCGTACTCACGGTTCTGAAGCATGAGGGAGCCCACTAAGCAAGTTACTATGTGATTAAGTAATTCGGTAATTGTTACACACCACTGTCTCAGCATTAGATCATCCAAGCCAATCACCCAGCACCATACAAATTAGCTCTTGACAAGATAAGAATAATATCTATACTTAAGTCTATGAAGAATGTCGCATGCATCTTACTATGTTCGGTCATGATCTTATCTGCGCAGAGTCTTGAGGAACGCCTCGCTGAGAAGATACTGAGAATCAATGAAGACCTTCTTGAAGGCTACACTCAACCGCTGATCAATTGCTTCAGCACCGGGATTTCAACCGGGCTTTTCCATTCTGCCTACAGCCATGATCTGCTTGGTTTTGACATTGGCATAAGCATGATGTACATTGACATACCCCAGGATGCCAAGTACTTCAACGGCACCGCCCTCCTGTGTTCTCTCGCACTGGACTCACTTTCATATTATTTGGAATATTACGAGGTGGAGCTGGAAAGCCTGAGCACTGTATTTGGTCCGGGCGGCGAAATTGAGGTGCCTGTTCAGGGAAATGCGATTGGCATTCCGGTGAGCATACCAGCAGGATTTGACCGTTCATTCGCACCGCTGATCATGCCTCAGATCAACATGGGTCTATTCTTCGGAGCAGAAATTGCCGTAAGATACGTACCCTTCAGATTTCAGGGCTCACGGATGAATTTCTTCGGCATAGGACTGAAACAGGAAATAAATAAATTCCCGCTTTTCAGAAACGTACCACTGCCGATAGCCCTTGCAATTGGCGGCGCATACCAGCAATTTGATATCGAAACGAGTGACCGGAGCGTGATCGCCAAAAGCAGAACATGGAATCTCCAGGTGCTTGCCTCAAAGCGCATCGGACCGTTGGAACCGCTTGTGGGCTTTGGCATTGAAAACACCCGCGCGAACTTCAGTTACGTTTTTGAATACGAAATTCCAGATACAATAAGCGGCATACCCTATGAACGCATTACGGTCCAACAAGATGTCGCTGTGAATATGACAAATCAGAGTCGTTATCGCACAACTGTCGGGTGTTCACTGAACCTGGGTTTCTTCTTCTTCCATTATGATTATAACATTACGCCCTATGCAACGCACAACGGTATGGTGGGCGTGAGTTTCAGATAGTCCCTCAAGACCGCGCCGCACAAAAGATCCTTCCAGCCCAATGACCTGCGCTAGTGCAACAGGAGTAAACCAACCTCCAATGCCAGCGCGAGGAGGGCAAGCATTAACACAAGATTCGTAAGGTCACTGCCTGTCAAATGACGCGCTGGATCAACTTGCCGTACATTCAAGATTTCCGCCCTTCTTACGCCCAACACGCTTAAATCGCCTTCTGGCGGGCTAACGTTCACACATAGTGTCTCATTGTCCAGCTCATAAAACCCGGGCATCAAAAACGCATCCCCCGGGTTCAGGAATTGACCGTCAGGTGCTTTCACCATGCCATAAAATTGCATCTTATCACCGACCTGGTATTCCTTATGTTCTTTCGAGGTCAGACTGACGAGAATTCTCAGCATGATCGGCACAAATGAGTTTTTGTAGACGAAATTCGTAACCCGTGGATCCAGCAAACCGGTGATCAAACAGAAGTTATCGTTCACAACCAGATAGGGATCACCGCCCGCAAAGTATGCCAGTATGCCCTTCTCGGCCTTAACCCTGAAGTACTGAAAATACTGCACATCGCGAAGCGCAGAGCCTGGACCGAAAACCTTGAAGATGGCCTGTTCTTCAGGTAACGGTTCAACGGTCACGTAACCTTTGGGGAAGATCCTGTCTTCCACCCTGCACCAAACCGAGAGAAACTCCCTGAGATTGTCCCCAACCTCATCACCCAGGATTATGATAAGAGCTGCGCCTGGTTCATTCAAATGATTTGCCAGCTTGATCTTATCAACTTCGGATATCGTCGTCACCCCGTGAAGGATGATCACATCATAAACCCTCAAATCGACATTGCTTATCATCGGTTCATTGTCGACACTGAACGCAGCACTTGATCCGCTCGCTGCCGCCAGGGCGCGCACCAGATATGGCCCTTCGCCAACGACCAGCACTTTCAAGGCGCGTGGCAGCGACTTTGAAAAATAATACACGTTATCGACCTGAAGGCTGTCTTCAAAGATCTCTACCCTACCGGACAATAATCCTGTAGAAAGCACAAAATCGACTTCTTGATCACTATCCGCAGCAATATCGCATTCTTTTTCGAGGTAATAGTCACCAGCCGTCAAACCTATGCTTCCGGACCACGCACGGGACGAGTGGTTTGCTATGATAACCCGCAATTCGTATTCGCGTACCGGGATTGCAACAGGGTCTATTAAGACTACATTGGAAATGCCGACATTACCACCAGTCGGGATCCGGACCCAGTAGAATTTGTTCTCTTTTGCCAGTGCGACGGGGAAATCAACGAAATTAACACTCTGACCATCGCCAACATAAAAATATTCTTGCTCGTACCTGGATCCTTTGGCCGGCATTTGTGCCAGGACTTCAGCTATGCCTCCGGCGCCATAGCATAAACTCACCTTGGTCAAGGCTGCCAGCGCCGACGTTCTCGACATCCAGAACGGCTTTTCTTTCTGGTTTACGCACAAGGGAAGTATGCAGAACTCTGACCTGGGCGAATAAAGGTCAATGACCTGCTGCGCAATCACTTTCATATTGTCGAAGTTGTCGCCGTACTGCATGCTGTAGGAATTGTCGACGATCAAGCACACCGACGCTAATTTGCCGATTCTCAGCAGACCACTTTTCAGCTGGGGTCGCGCAAGTCCCAGAAACAGGAATGCTATTAGAAGGCAGCGCATTAAGAGTATCAACAATTCACGCAGCCTCAACCAACCAAAGCGTTGTGCTTCAGTCTTTTTTAAGAACTGCAGACTCGAAAAAGATATTCTTCTCAGCCGGCGCCGGTACCACAGATGGATCAAAACCGGCACTGCAGCAAGTAAGATGCCAAGCAGATACCAGGGATGGATAAATGTCATAACAGCCGGGCCCTTTTCTGCAAATACGTAAATAATGCCCTGTCATAGGATGTATCAGTATACAGAACCGAATGATCAATCCTGGATTCAAGCAAATGCTTGCGGTAGTATTCAACGAATTCCTTGAAGCGGGCACGGTACCGGTCCCTGATCAATCCAGGACTGACAACTAGTTCAGAACCATTTTCAAGATCTGTGAATATTGCCGATTCGATGAAGGGAAAATTTCTTTCATCCTTATCAAGAATTTGAAAAACGAGTACTTCATGCTTGCGGTGACGAAAAGACCGGAGTGCCTTGACCAGGTTGGATGGTTCATCAATAAGATCAGAGAGTACGATCACAAGCCCCCGGCGTCTTATTTTCTGCGCCAGTTGATAGAAAACGTCACTCATATTCGTTTCGCCAGACGGGGATGCATCGGCAATCATTTTTAGAATCATCATGAAATTCGTGCGTCGCGCCGAAGGCGGTACGATCTCCCGGATGCGGGTGTCGAATGTTGCAATACCCACATTGTCTTTCTGCTTGAAAAGCATATAGGCGAGGCTAGCACCGAGGTACTTTGCGTACTCCAGCTTACTGATCGTCTTTCCGTAGCCCATCGAGCCACTCTTATCCAGCAGAATATAGGCACGGAGATTTGTCTCTTCCTGGTATTCTTTGATGTAAAAACGATCGCTGCGACCAAATACTTTCCAGTCGATGCTCTTTAATTCATCGCCAGGCATATATTGCCGGTGGTCGGCAAATTCCTGGGAGAAACCCTTGAACGGGCTCGTATGTAACCCGCTCAGGAACCCTTCGACCACCAACCGGGCCTTGATGTCCAACCGAGCGAGCCGGGCTAGTACTTCAGGATCTAAATATTTCTTTGAAGTGCTCAAATGTTTTCAGTATACCGTCTTTCAAGACAATCGTGGGCTGCCAGCCGATCTGTGAAAAAGCGTGACCGTAGTCCAAAACATTCCGGAAGACCTCTCCGGGACGCGGTGCTACATGTTCATGCGCGATCTCCTCCTTCAGGATCATGGCAAATACATTGATCAGGTCGTTAACACTGGTCTCTATACCAGTCCCGATATTGAATGTATCCGGACTGCATTCCAGAGCATTAATGTTTGCAGCAACAACATCGCCGACGTAAACATAGTCCCGAATCTGCCTGCCGTCACCATAGATCGTGCAAGGTGCGCCCCTGAGAATCCGGTCAATGAAGATCGAAATAACGCCGGCTTCGCTCTTTATTATCTGCCTTGGACCATAAACATTGCTGTAGCGCAAGATCACTTGTTCTAAACCGTACAGCCTGGCATAAGTGATTATATAATTCTCAGCGGCGACCTTGGAAGCACCATAGGGTGATAAGGGACAGAGTTTCTCTCTTTCTTTGATCGGGTAATCTTTCGGTTCGCCATAGACAGCCCCCCCGCTCGAAGCATACACAAATCGGCGAACTTCGTGTTTCGATGCCATCCGCAGCAGGTTGAGCGTACCGAGGACATTTACCCGTGCATCGTATATCGGGTCCTCAACTGAGGTCCGCACGTTGATCTGTGCCGCATGATGATTGATTACATCGAATTTCTCGGTTCTGAATATTTCTTCTATATCATCATTGATGTCTTTTTCATAGAATCTCGCATTCGAGTTCAGATTACCGATCACGCCGGTCGAAAGATCATCGATGACAACTACGTCGTGTCCCTTTGCCACGTATGCATCAACGATGTGCGAACCTATGAATCCGCAACCACCAGTCACCAGGATCTTCATTTGTACCGATTATACACGCCGCGACACATTAGTCAACACGATCTACGTGCGATGATTAACTCAATTACCGGAATATATAAAGAGAAAAGGATGCTTCAGTTTCTTCAGACAAGGTGGTCTATTTCGCCATTGTTTTGATTTTGTCTTCAAGTTCGTCGATCTTATGCCGCAACTTCTCTTTCTCAGCGCGGGCGATCTTCACCCGGACACGGATCAACAGATAAATGATCACACCAAGCAACACGACCTGCGGTATGATCACCTGAATATGACCTCCGACAATGCCGAAAATGAGTGTTACAAAAGCCAGGATCAGTACTGATACTAAACCTTCGATCACTTATTCCTCCTCGTTATGTGAATTTCATACCTTACTACGTACTATTTCTTTCACCCTCATGAGTCGCGTCAAATCACCTCTTTCCATTTCGGACAGCTTCAAGTTTATAAACTTGATCGTCTCATCGATCGATGGTATTAGTATATACTCTAAGGCATTCACGCGGCGCCTTGTCTTCTCGATCTCGGTTGCGAGCAGTTCGAGTGTCTTTTCCAGCTCGGCAAGTTCAAGAAGGCGCGAGATGAGTTGATCGATCTTGAGCAGGGCAAGGTCAAGGTCTCCTGACGTCGACAAGAAGCCATAGCTGATCGACCATCCCGATATTTTCTTGGAGAATTTAGGGATCTTCAAATTCAATATGCGCTCGGTATGGTATTCGACATCAATGCTCTTGGTTACTGCCAGCAAAGCTTCATCGGTTGCCTTTGGCGCTTGCTTACTGGAAGCAAAATAGAAATATCCAAATGCCCTGCGTAATTCCTCTTCGATCCTGAGCCGTAACTCCCTTATCCGGTACACGAATTCAAGGATCCTGCGCATCAATTCATCCTGCTTGTCCTTAAGCAATTTGTGCCCTCGGCGGGCAACGTTGCCGCGCCTCTTCAGATAAAGAAGCTGCATTCTGGTTGGTGGAATGTCCAGCTTCATATAATGCAAACGCCTTTCCAATGCATGATCATCACGGCTCTGCTATTTGGCTTTTTTATCATAATATCTCACCAGATATTCGTCACGGATTCTCTTCATTTCAGAACGAGGTACCATGCGCAACAGGTCCCAACCCAGGTCCAATGTCTGCTCGATGGTTCGGGCTTCATATTCTCCTTGGGATATATAGCGTTCCTCATACTCCTGCGCAAACTTGAGGTAGATCTTGTCCATGTCGGAAAGGGCGGCTTCCCCTAAAATAACCGCGAGCTCGGCAGCTTCCTTGCCGCGCGCGTAACAGGCAATAAGCTGATTGAACAGGTCTGCATGGTCTTCGCGCGTCTTACCCTTGCCAATGCCCTTATCCTTCAACCTTGACAGAGATTGCTGCACGTCCACGGGCGGTGTCACCCTTTTCCGGTAAAGACCGCGCGACAGAATTACCTGTCCTTCCGTGATGTATCCGGTCAAATCGGGAATGGGGTGCGTTTTGTCATCCTCGGGCATCGAAAGTATCGGGATCAAAGTAATCGAACCCTTCTTGTCTTTTATGCGCCCTGATCTTTCATATATGCTGGCAAGGTCCGTATACAGGTATCCAGGATATCCCCTGCGCCCTGGTATCTCTTTCCTCGCCGCCGATATTTCACGTAGCGCTTCGGCATAGTTCGTCATATCGGTAAGCACGACGAGAATATGCAAACCCTTGTTGAACGCCAGGTACTCGGCGACTGTAAAAGCAACCCGCGGCGTCGATATCCGCTCGATTGCCGGATCATCTGCCAGGTTGAGAAACAAGACTACCCTCTCCAATGCACCTGATTTTGTGAAATCTTGAATAAAGAAATTCGCTTCTTCAAACGTGATACCCATTGCCGCAAAGACAACTGCAAACTCCTCCTCCTTACCAAGCACTTTGGCCTGCCTGACGATCTGGGCTGCAACCCTGTTATGAGGCAGCCCCGAGCCGGAGAAGATCGGCAGCTTCTGTCCCCTGACCAGCGTATTGATACCGTCGATAGATGAAATGCCAGTTTGAATGAACTCATTGGGATAGTCACGTGCCGTGGGGTTGATCGGTGCGCCATTCACATCGAGCAGCGCCTCAGGAATGACCGCGGGACCACCATCCTTGGGCCGGCCAAGCCCGTCAAACACTCTGCCCAACATGTCGGATGAAACTCCAATGCTCAAGGTTTTGCCCAGGAAACGCACCCTGCAATTCTCGACATCAATACCCGTCGATCCCTCAAAGATCTGAACCAGCGCCTTATCTCTATCGACCTCGAGAACCCTCCCTCTTTTCTTAACTCCGATTCCAGTGTAGATCTCAACCAGCTCTTCGTATTTTGCTCCACTAACACCCTCGACAAGCAAAAGCGGACCCGCAACGTTTGATATACTGCTGTATTCCTTGATCATCTTCCTTCTCCTTGTCCCTTTGTCTCCAAATCTCCCTGTCCCCCTGTCTCAGTATCTATCTTCTCATTGTCTCGCTGTCTTCTTGCCTCTTTTCTCTCTGTTTTCTGGTCGGTCTCTCCTCTCCACGAATCCCGCTCTGCCGCTCTCTCCTTATCTGGCCCGCTCTCACTCTCTTTGTCAGTACCGTCGCCTTTGATCATACGGTCAAATTCGCTCACAACTTCGTCTTTGATACCATCGATCTTATCCATTCCCGACTCCTCAAGATATTTCATACGCGCGATCCGATCACGGACATCCATTTTAACAATATCGTCAAAAGCAACGCCTCTCCTCAAAGCTTCACGGGCTTTGTTGTAGCTGAACATGCAGACCGAGAGCATCTTGTATTGTTTCTTGAGCGAAGCATACGTATCGATCTCATGGAAAGCATTCTGATGGAGAAAATCTTCACGAATTGAACGGGCGCCTTCAAGGATCAGCCGGTCCTCCGGCGACAGTGCATCAACACCAATAAGCCTGACGATCTCCTGAAGTTCCGCTTCCTGTTCCAGCAGCTTCATCGCTTCCCGCGATAGATCTATGAAATCCTTCTCGGTTCTCTTGTTCAGATCTTCAGCCACATCATCAATATACAGTGAATATGAGTTAAGCCAGGAGATTGCCGGGAAATGGCGCTGGTAGGCAAGTTTGTCTTCAAGGCTCCAGAAGACTTTCACCACGCGCAATGTGGCCTGGACAACCGGATCCGATAGATCCCCACCTGGCGGTGAAACGGCGCCGACGACACTGAGTGCGCCTTCCCGCTCCGGTTTGCCCAGTGTCTTCACGCGGCCGGCCCGCTCGTAGAACGAACTCACTCTAGCCGCGAGATATGCTGGATAACCTTCTTCGCCGGGCATTTCCTCCAGGCGGCCCGAAATCTCCCGCATCGCCTCAGCCCAGCGTGATGTAGAATCGGCCATCACGGCAACTGAATAACCCATATCACGGAAATATTCGGCGATTGTGATCCCGGTATAGACCGAAGCTTCGCGTGCCGCAACCGGCATGTTAGAGGTGTTGGCAATGAGAACCGTCCTTTTCATCAGCGGTTCACCCGACCGTGGATCTTTTAACTCAGGGAACTCAAGCAGCACATCGGTCATTTCATTGCCCCGTTCACCGCAACCGATATACACGATTATCTCCGCATCCGCCCACTTTGCCAGCTGATGCTGGATGACTGTCTTGCCCGATCCGAAAGGACCAGGGCAGCAAGCAGTGCCGCCCTTGGCAATAGGAAAGAAAGTGTCGATAACCCTCTGTCCGGTCGATAGGGTCAACGATGGCGCCAATCGCGACTGGTAGGGTCTTGGAATACGGACCGGCCACCGCTGCATCATCGTCAAGTCAGATTTTTCTTTTCCCTTTTCAACCGTGCATATCACGTCAGTGACCAGGAAATCGCCTTCCTTGATATTCTTTATCTTGCCCTGCACGCCCGGCGGCACCAGGATCTTGTGCAACACCAGTTTGGTCTCCTGTACTTCGCCGATACAATCTCCAGGTCCGACTTCGACCCCAGTCTTCACGGTTGGTTTGAAATGCCACTTCTTATCTCTCTCCAAAGCAGGGATCTCAATACCCCGCGTGATATAGTCGCCGGTATCAGCTTTTATAATGTCCAGCGGCCTCTGAATTCCGTCAAAAATCGACTCGATAAGTCCTGGACCAAGTTCAACAAACAAAGGTTCATCCGTCATATATATTGGTTCACCTGGTCCGATACCAGATGTATTTTCGTACACCTGAATGGAAGCAAGTTCGCCAGCCAGACCCACGATCTCACCGACGAGCCGCTCCTCACTCACGCGCACAACATCATACATCTTGCTTCCTCTCATTCCTTTTGCCACCACGAGCGGTCCAGAGACTTTCGTGATTTCGCCTTTTCTCATCTTTCCTCCAAGAATATATCAGCGCCCACTGCCTTTTTTATCACTCCCCGAATCCTTTCAACCGCCAGCTTCGTTTTGCCCCTGCCCGAGGGAATAGGTATTAAACAGGGAAGTGTTGAAGTGCGATATTTAGTTAGAATATCGGCTAGTTCCTCGATGAATTCTTCAGTAAAAAAAACTATCTTCGTACCTTCCTTGATCAAATCCTGAACAACTTTTGCGCACTCACCTTCTTTTACATATACCACAGCTGCCCCGGTTGCCAAGAACGGCATAACCGTCTCGCGCTTGCCAACTATTGCCAATGCTTTACCAGACATCTGGAATACTCTCCTTCAGATCATCAACCGCAAGTTCATTAATTTTACCCCAATAAACCTGACGCAATTTTTTTGTTTCACTCATCTTGAAGTGGTAGTAACCAAAGAGTGGCTCGACCCCAAAGGTCAACCGCCTCGCTTGCGTTAAATATCCGAGTCTATATTCCTCAATGAGCCTTTCCAGACGCAAGAAAGAATCATGTTCTTCAAAAAATGATCCCCCTTTGTCCACGACACCAGCATATGGAGTATTAAAGAAATTGCGTCCAAGATTTTCCTGGGCAACCTCAAGGTTCTCAATGAGTAACTTGAGTTCCAGGCGCCCGGCTGGTATGTATACTTGATTCAGAATCAAGCGCTTGTTCTCGAACTGCCTTGCCCTGAAAAAACTCCTTATATTCTCCAGCTCAAAATTCATCCGGAAATAACCTTCAAAAAAGGGCAGTAATGCCGCAGTTTTGAGCAGATACTTGCACAGGATTTTATCTAGATTCGTCGATAACACGAACGGATCTTTTTCGACCGCATACCGCGCCACCTCGTCCAGGACTTCTGGCCAAGATTCCACGGCGTTGGTATCCTGAACATAGAGTAAATCCTCACCGCCCTCTTTCAGTCTCACTTTCAGGTTGTGTATTTGCTCAGGCCAGTCCAAGAACCAATTAACCTCTTCAGTGAGGCAGTAATTGCCGAAGAAGACCCGGATAGCATGCTCTTCGCTTTCGATCCCTGCTACAAGATCGCGCTGTACAACATACGGTGTGTCAGAAAGAATTGTGCTGTAACTCGACAGGGCAGTCGCGATCAAACGATCAAAATGCCCTTTGGTCAGCAGCCGCGCTTCAAGGGCTCTTATGATACCGTTCACGTATGCGTATCTTGTATCACCTGTGCTCTGTATCATCGCGACTCAATTATCTTTATTATCTCTAAATTCTCATCCAGGGTCACCATAAGGATACGATCCAGCGAAACGCTGTCCTTAGCCTCGACCACTTTTGTGAATTTTAGACGGTATATATGCCTGAGCTGTTTAGGTACTCCCATATCGAGTTTTTGGAATATCTCGTCCTGAGGACCGATATCCTTCTCCGTGATCCTTGGTTCAATGTCTTTGAATTCCGGGTATTCCCGGGCGATCTTCTTTTTGATCTCTTCAATACGGTTCCTATTAATCTGCATTAGGACTCCGTTTATTGCCCTCACGCCCCCTGATCGCCGGATCGCCATAGAGCACGAACTGCAGCAGCGTCTTCTGGTCGTCGTCATCGAGAAACCCATGCCGCCTGAGTGCCTTACGTGCAAAATCCAGTTTAGCATTCCTCAGGCTCTCGCCCAGGGTCAAACCCTGCTGGACATATTCAAAGAAATACTTGACAAGCAAATCGGCTTCTCCAGCAGGCGGTTGCACCGGACCATAGGCAATCGTTGTTGAACCACAGAAACCGATGATTTCTTTCTGTTCAAGCATAGTCAGGCTCATTGCGTCATCTATGGTTTTATCGACAATATATGCGCCATAGCAAGCTTCGGATGCAACTACACCCGTCGCCTCATTTATGTTGGCGGGCTGAATTGCCACGGGATATTCATTCTCCCTCTGACCGTACCAGCTGGACGAATTCCTGCTGCCGTGTACATTGAAATAAAGAAAGTCCTTGTGCTGAAGCCAGCCTGGTTTGAACTCATCGCTCGTGATCGGGGGTGATGTCTTCAAATCCTCCGGGTTACCAACCGCCCGGTAGACCTCCGTGGAAGCACGCAGCCATACATGCGCGCTCAGCCCGAATGATTTGGCATAAGAAGCCTTCTCTTTCCCGAGTTGCCTGGTCATGAAAGATACGCTCCGGCCATCCGGGATCCGCGCACAAACGCGCTCAGGTATCGTATAGTTTTCATCGCGCGAAGCGTACGGACTGTCCGACAGAACCCACTCATCAGCATCGTCACACGGGTTGGGCAGACGGAAAAAAGGAACCACTTCGTCGCCACCCAAGAGGAGCAAGAAATCGATTTCACCTATTTTCCTTTCAATCTGTAGAACATAGTCTCTTATCGCCTCAGCCTGCTTTTTTGCCCGCTTGAGCCGATACTTGCCAGGCATGTCATAATAGCAGAGTAATGCCTGAAATTCGTTCTTTGATTTAATATATTCATTAATCGATTTTTCTAAGGGACGGATGTCTCCGATCTGCTTCTGCAGCGCCTTTTTGCCGCTCAGAATAAGCATCCGCATTGCTGATTATATAGATTTTCAACGCTAAGTCAAGAAAATCGACCCATTTTGCTGTTGACATCAGGGATCCAACAGCTATAATACACACACTCGGGGCGTGGCGCAGAGGCTTAGCGCGCATGGTTTGGGACCATGAGGTCGTGGGTTCAAATCCCACCGCCCCGATTC
>Ga0209536_100006447_pt1 | contig 17949 bp, 13 predicted proteins | sample DeeMarSeWOR28_12_FD_187461 | JGI IMG/M metagenome (GOLD analysis project Ga0209536, IMG submission 187461) | Marine sediment microbial communities from White Oak River estuary, North Carolina - WOR-2-8_12 (SPAdes) (version 2) | ecosystem: Environmental > Aquatic > Marine > Intertidal zone >... | reverse complement strand
GGCGTGGACGCCAAATACGAGCTTCACCCGGGGCTCGTGCTCGATGCCACGTTGAACACCGACTTCGCTCAGGTCGAAGCAGACGACGAACAGGTGAACCTCACGCGGTTCGATCTCTTCTTCCCGGAGAAGCGTGAGTTCTTCCTCGAGAACGCCGGGATATTCGAGTTCGGCGACCGCGGCACCTTCGAGCCGCCACCTTTTCTGTTGTTCTTCTCGCGACAGATCGGTATCGCTGAGGACGGTGAAGTGCCGGTACTGGGAGGCGTTCGTTTGACGGGCCGAGTTGGCAGACAAACGGTCGGTATCCTGAACGTCGTCACTGACTCCGCGTTCGAGGAGCCACGCAGCAACTTCGCCGTGGCACGTGTGAAGCGCGATATCGGCGGCCGCCATTTCGTCGGTGCCATGTTGACCGACAGACGTTCCGCCGGGGGATGGAACACGGCAGGGGGAATAGACTTCTCTTTCTGGCCCAGCGGCGCTCTCAATGTGCAGGGTTTTGCCGCCGCGACCGCGACCTCCGAGGATGGTGGTGATGACGTCGCCTACAGGTTGGCGGCAGACTACCAGCTGGACCGCTTCGGAATAACCGCCCAGCACATCACCATCGGGCCGGACGCGACCGCTGATGCCGGCTTCATCACCCGAGAAGACATCCGCCGCAGCGACGGTGCGGTACGGTTCACGCCACGGCCCCAGGTCCTCGGCCTGCGCAAGATCGATATCTACACATTTAGCCAGTTCATTACTCGCACAGATGGAGTGCTACAGGACTGGGCAGTCGGACCCGCAATCAGCCCTGAGTGGAATTCCGGCGAGAGCCTAACCCTGTTCTATCAGCATGGATTCAACCGGATTGACGAGAGCTTCGAGCTATCGGACGAAGTGGAGGTGCCTCCTGGCGATTACGACTCGTGGCAGCTCGGCTGGTTCGCCAGCACCAGCCGCCACCGACCGATCATGCTCGGATCCGACGCTATGCTGCAAGGGACGTTCGGAGGTCACATACACACGCTGAACTCCACGGTTACGGTGAATCCGAGCGCTAACCTGTCGCTCAACCTGCGGTACGGTCGTAGCTGGGTCGATGTAACCGGTGGATCGTTCACGGCGGACGTCGCGTCCTTGCGACTTTCGTACGCTTTCTCAACCCGCCTCTTCGCCAACGCGCTGCTCCAATACAATGACCTGGACAACGCGGTCTCCGCGAATGTGCGGGTCAATTTCATCCACTCACCGGGTAGCGACCTATTCATCGTCTTCAACGAGCAGCGGGGCTCAGAAGACACCACGGGCGGACTGTGGGATTTGAGTGACCGCGGGGCCGTCGTAAAAGTGACGTACCTGAAGCGGTTCTGACGATCGTCTGGCACGCAATCGGTCGGGAGCGATCCGGCGTGCCGCCCGCCGCTTACCAGCCAACTCCTACCCCCCTACATTTCTCCCGTCTCCAACCCAGGATCGAACATGTCGCTGCCACACCGCTTTGCTGCCGCTGCTGGCACCATCGCGCTGACCCTTCTGCTGGGATGCAACAGTCGCCAGTCTAGCGAGCTACAGAGCCGCCTCGACCAATACGCCACCGTACAGCTGACGGCCGATCTCACTCAACTGACAGCGCAAGAGCGCGAGATGATCCCGCTGCTGATCGCCGCAGCGCAGCAGATCGACGAAATCTTCTGGTGGCAAGCGTATGGCGACAAAGCTGCGTTACTCGCTACCGTCAACGACCCAGCAGCACTGAGCTACCTCAGGATCAACTATGGTCCTTGGGACCGCTTGAAAGGGGATGAGCCCTTCCTAGCGGGAGTTGGGCCCAAACCAGCCGGCGCCAATCTCTACCCGGCCGACATCTCGAAGGAGGAGTTCCAAGCTGCCGTCGAGACATCTCCCGACCAGGCGGCGGCGCTCCGCAGCCTGTATACGCTGGTCAGGAGGCGGGAGAGCGGCTCCTTGCACGCCGTGCCATACCATGTGGCGTTCGCGGACCGTGTCTCAGCGGCGGCCGCGAGGCTCACAGAGGCAGCGGCGTTAGCCGAGGATCCTGGGTTGCGCCGCTATCTGGAGTTGCGTGCCGAAGCGCTACTCACCGACGAGTACCGCGACAGTGATCTGGCCTGGATGGACATGAAGGACAACACGATAGACGTGGTGATCGGCCCGATCGAGACCTATGAAGATGGCCTGTTTGGCTACAAGGCAGGCTACGAGACATTCGTCCTGCTCAAGGACGAGGAATGGAGTGCGCGACTCTCCCGCTTTGCAGCACTGCTCCCTGGGCTGCAGCGAGGTCTTCCTGTGGACGACGCGTACAAACGTGAGTCACCGGGAACGGGAGCGGACCTGAACGCGTACGACTTGCTGTACGTTGCAGGCGATGCCAATGCGGGATCCAAGACGATTGCCATCAACTTGCCCAACGACGAGACGGTCCAACTGGAGAAGGGGACCCGTCGGTTGCAGCTCAAGAACGCAATGAGAGCCAAGTTCGCTGAGATTCTGGTCCCGGTCGCCAACGTCTTGATTGCGGATGACCAGAGACAGCACATCACCTTCGATGCGTTCTTTTCGAATACCATGTTCCACGAGGTTGCCCATGGCCTCGGCATCGCGAACACCATCAACGGTCGCGGTACCGTCCGCGAAGCTCTCAAGGAACACTACTCGGCAATCGAAGAGGGCAAGGCTGACATCTTGGGCCTATACATGGTCACGAAGCTGTTTGAACAGGGCGAGCTCACCGAGGGGAACGTACTCGACAACTATGTGACTTTCTTGGCGAGCATATTCCGGTCGGTCCGCTTCGGGGCATCGAGTGCGCACGGCCGCGCCAACATGGTGCGCTTCAACTTCTTCGAGGAACAGGGAGCCTTCACGCGAGACGAGATGACCGGTACATACCGGGTCGACTTCGACAAGATGAGACAGGCAATGGAAGCCCTGTCGCAACTCATACTCACTATCGAAGGTAACGGAGACTACGACGCTGCCGGTCAGTTGCTGAACGAGAAAGGCGTGATCGGATCCGGACTGCAGAGTGAATTGGATCGTTTGGCAACACTGGGCATTCCCGTCGACATCGTCTACGAACAAGGAATGAGTGTATTGGATCGATGAGCACCCGGCGGCAAGGAAACGGTGCGCGGTGGGCCGAGGGCATCAGCTCTACTCAGGTGCAGCGGGGATACCCACTCACCCCTCACCGCTCATTTCACTCAACTACGGGAAGGAATAGGCCTATGCGACGTCTTCTCTACGGTTCTGTCCTGCTGCTGGCCGCAGGCTGGGGAGCCGGTTGTGCTCGAGGTCAGGCACAGACCACTCCCACTCCACAACCCGACTCTGCAAGTCGGGACCAGTCACAGGCAAAGATCAAACCGTACGACCAGGTGATCACCGAGAAAGCGGTCACAGACTCCGGATTGTTCCACGTACATCGCATCGATGAGAAACTGTACTACGAGATCCCGAACTCCATGCTCGAGCGTGAAATGTTGCTGGTCAGTAGGATCGCACGCACCGCAAACAACATCGGCTATGGTGGGGAAGAGAACAACACAGAGACGGTCAGGTGGCAGCGGAATGGAGACAAGGTGTTCTTGCGTATCGTCTCGTATGTAAACGTGGCGGATTCAACACGACCAATAGCCGAGGCAGTACGCAACTCAAATCTAGAGCCAATCGTACAGGCCTTCGACATCCAGGCATTCAACACCGACAGTTCGACAATCGTGATCGAAGTAACGGACTTGTTCACCAAGGATGTGCCTGTCCTGGGTTTGAGCCAGTCACGCCGAGACAGCTACAAGGTGCGGCCGGTCGACAGCGACCGTTCCTACATTGCGTGGGCCAAGAGCTTCCCGGAGAACTTGGAAGTTCGCAATGTACTGACCTATCCGGCGTCCGAACCGCCGTCGAATGCCACGTCAGGGACGATCACCCTCGAGTTCAACCACTCAATGATCCTGCTGCCCGCGGATCCAATGATGCCACGGCTGTGGGACGAGCGGGTGAGTTATTTCAGCGTGCAACAGACTGATTACGGATCGGAGGAACACCGAGCAACTCCGCGACAATACATCGCGAGATGGCGCCTGGAGCCGAAAGACTGGAACGCATTTCGTCGTGGGGAGCTGGTGGAGCCGGTGAAACCGATCGTCTACTATATCGATCCGGCCACCCCGGAGAAGTGGCGTCCCTATCTCAAACAGGGAGTCGAAGCCTGGAACGTGGCTTTCGCCGAAGCCGGTTTCAGCAACGCGATCGTCGCCAAAGACCCTCCCTCACCTGAGGAAGACCCCGAGTTCAGCCCCGAAGACGTACGCTACTCGGTGATTCGCTGGTTCTCGTCACCGGTTCAGAACGCTTACGGGCCACACGTGAGTGATCCTCGGACTGGAGAGATTCTGGAAAGCGACATCGGTTGGTTCCACAATGTGATGCGGTTGCTCCGGAACTGGTACTTCATCCAAACCGCAGCAGCCAATCCTGAAGCTCGCCACGTGAAGTTCGAAGACAGGGTGATGGGTGAGTTGATTCGCTACGTGGCCACGCACGAGGTCGGACACACGCTCGGGCTGCCTCACAACATGAAGGCAAGTTCGACCTATCCGGTCGACTCCTTGCGCTCTGCCAGCTTCACCTGCGCCATGGGAACGACCCCATCGATCATGGACTATGCGCGGTTCAACTACGTGGCCCAGCCAGAAGACGAGGGTGTCTGTTTCATACCGATCATCGGTCCTTATGACAAGCATTCGATCAAGTGGGGCTACCGGCCGATCCCGGAGGTTGCTTCACCGGATGCCGAGAAGGAGACACTGGATCGATGGATACTGGAGCATTACGACGATCCCATGTATCACTTTGGCGATGGCAGTGCCGTCGATCCGACCTCTCAGACCGAGGCCGTCGGGGACGATGCAATGCGCGCGAGTGAGTACGGCATAGAGAATCTCAAACGGGTCGTCGCCAACCTGATCGACTGGTCGTACCAACCGCGAGAAGACTACAGCGAACTGCGCGAGCTGTACGGCGAGGTCATCGGGCAGTGGAGCCGCTACATGGGACATGTGGCCGCCAACGTCGGAGGCGTGACCCAGACGCGGAAGACCTACGACCAGCAGGGTCCCGTGTACCAGTTCGTGCCGCGGGAGACGCAGCGAAGGGCTATGCTTTTCTTTGCGCAGCAGGCGTTCGCGACTCCGACGTGGATGCTAGATGACAATATCCTCAGCCGGATCGAGAACATCGGTACCGTGGAACGGATTCGCGGCATCCAGGTCCGCGTAGTGGAGCAGATTCTGGATCCCGGTCGCATGCAGCGCCTCATCGAGACGGAGGCCAGAGCCGGCGACGCGGCCTACTCGCTAGGGGACATGCTCGGTGATTTGCGTGCCGCAATCTGGACTGAACTGAGAACCGGCCGCGCCAGTGACGCTTTCCGCCGCAACTTGCAGCGGGGCTACCTCGAGCGGATGAGGTACCTCATGACAGAGGAGCCGGCAACGCCAAGCAGCCCGTTCGCCAGAGCTTTCACGACACAGGTGGACGTATCACAGTCCGACATCAGGCCCTTCGTGCGAGGTGAACTGGTAACACTGAGACAACTGATCCAGCAGGCGATAAATCGCAGCCCCAATCGGGCTACAACACTGCACTACAGAGATGCGATCGTGCGGATAGACGACATACTGGATCCGCAGGAGTAACAGGGAGCAGAGTGCAGAGGGCAGAGTGCGGGTGCTGCTCAAGGGCTGGTCAGCACCCGCTCCCTGCTCCCTGCTCCCCGCTCTCTGCTCCCTCTCTCCACCTCCACCCTGGCATCATTGTAACAAGCCCCTCCGCCTACGACGTTCACAGCGGCCGGACACAACGCCGTCGCCGTCATTCCGTTGCGTGACGACTTCCGCCAGGCTCCCTTGGGAATAAGCACTACTCCCGGCCGCACCTTTGCCGTTACGTGGGCAGCGCAGACCACTTCACCCAGTTCATTGAACACCCGAACCTCGTCACCGCTGGCTATGTGACGGGGCGTGGCATCGGTGGGATTGATCGAAACCGTGAGCTCTGGGAAATTGAACTCACCTAGAGTACTGGAGATCAGCTTAGACGTGGCCGGGCTCACCAAGCCGAGCGGGTAGCCGCTGCTCTCCAGCGGCCGATAGGAGTATGGCTCGTCACCCAGGGCGGCCGGACACAAGTCTATCTTGCCATCTGAAGTCAGTGGCAGCACGGTGGCGAATTGAATCGGCGTGCGATCGGGGAACTCATAGCGCTGTGGCCGCCCCTGCGCGAGCAGCGCGGGATCAGCTGCGACACCGGCTAACTCGATGGCACCGCTCACGCGTTGTTGGCATGTCTCGTCATCCCAACGAAATGCGTCGTCGGTGAACCCCATAGCCCGGCCGAGTGCAGCAAACACCTGAGTATTCGATCTCGCCTCGCCGCGTGGTGCCAGCGCTGGTTTGACCCCACCGACGATGTAGTTGCCATAGGAGACCCGAATATCACGGTGCTCGAGGAACGTAGTGGCGGGAAGAACCAGGTCGGCGTACATCGCACTATCGGTCATGACTTGATCAGACACCACAGTGAACAAGTCTTCTCTGGCCAGCCCTCGGAGCACTGCGTTCTGGTCAGGTACCGTGACCGCAGGGTTGCAGTTGTACACGAAGAGGCTCTTCACCGGTGGCTCGCATCCATTGCACAGCACCTCACCGAGCTGCGTCATGTTGATGACACGAGTGCTCCAATCGGACACGTCGCACAGCCGCGCAATGGACGCCCGGACCGCTCCGCTGTTACTCAGGGTATAGCCACCCCCCCGCACGCCGAATTTCCCCAACAGAGCTGGCAACGCCAGGATCGCCGCCACAGCCTGGCCGCCGTTGCTGTTGCGCTCCACACCCCAACCGCAGCGAATCACTGCCGGGGTGCTGTCACCGTATACCCTGGCCATCCGCTCGAGCTGCCGTGGCGCAATGCCAGCTTCTGCGGCTGCCCGCCCAAGCGGCCAGGAGTCTGCCGCCTCCAGCAAGGGATCGATGGACTTGGCATGCCGACGCAAGAAGTGATCATCCAGTCGTCCCTCCTCCCGTAGCAGCTTGACAATCGCCAGTGCCACCGGAAGGTCGGTACCCGGCTTGACCGCGAGGTGCAGATCCGCCTCCGCAGCCGACAAGTTCCTGATCGGATCAACAGCCGCGACGAATGCTCCCCGTTTCTTCGCCTCCCGCAGAAACGGCACCAGGTGGATGTTCGACGCCTTGGGATTGGCACCCCAAACGATGATGCACTTCGCGTGCACGTAATCCTCAAATGCCACACCGGCCATCTTGCCGTACATTCCCACTGCCACAGCAGTCGCCGGTGCTGCACACACGGTCTTCGCCAGCCGCGAAGCACCCAACCTCGCAAAGAAGAGGTCGTCGAGAAATCCGTCGGTCATGAGGCCGTTAGAGCCACCATAGTGATACGGCAAGATCGCCTCGCCGCCCCAGCGGGCCGCAACGTCCTTGAGGCGGCCAGCAATCACGGTGATTGCCTCATCCCATGACAGCGGCTCGAACTCGCCCCTGCCCTTCTTCCCCACCCGTCTCAGCGGGTGCCCAATACGAGAGTGATGCGTTACACGCCTGCTGAACCGCGCGACTTTGCTACAGATGAACCCCGCAGTGACCGGATGTTCTCGGCTCCCTCGGATCGCCTGCACCGCACCGTTTTCAACTGACACCTCGAGAGCACAGCTGTCAGGGCAGTCCAGTGGACATGTAGTAGTAGTCGTCGTCGTCGTCATATCGGACATGTCGCGGAATCTGAGCTGAATGGCGGATGGGCGAAAGGTGGCTCTGCCGAGACGGCAGCTAGCCATGCGTCCGGCGGCGCGAGGACCGTTGGGATCACCTTCCTTTGGCGGCAACGGGTCTGCGGCCCCAGGGGCTGCAACTGCGTACCAAGAGAAGGACCCCCGCCTGGCAGGAGCCGAGCGGGGGTCCTTTGCCTAGTTGTCGCCGTATCGGCTAGTTCCTTCTGACCCTGACCCGCTGTTTCACGTCGCGCTTGATTTCGTCCCGTAGCCGCAGCATGTCATCACGTAGCCCAGCAAGATCGCCGCAGGCCTCTGTATCACTCATGTGGTCACACGGCAGATTGTGTTGCTCCAGCATCAGTGCCAGTTCCTCGTCGAGCCCATCGAGCACCATGCTGCCGAACCGCACCAGGCCTGCGGTGTCGGTTACGCAGTTTATCACCTGCTTCCATCCTTCCAGCGGGAAAGCGTCCTCCAAAGCCTGCGGGTCGATCATCAGCTGGCAATCGCTCAGTTGCGCGGCCTTTGCCACATCAGGAATACTGACTACGATGTGCAGGCTGTCCACCTTGCGTGGCTCTTGTCGCATGATCACGATGTCCTCGAACCTGCCCACCTTGTCTCCGTCCACATAGAGCGTGGAAATGACGGGGAAATCCGCGACGTGGAGCCGCACCGGCTCCGAGCTGTGCTCCCACTCCTGACCCCACCCTTCCAACTCGTGGACCATGGCAGAACCCTTACGAACACCCCAGGCAACGCCTAGCCCCACCACGAGGATGAGTGGCGCACCGATGCTGATCATCAGTCTACGAATCGGCGTCATGTCATAAGCTCCGGGAAACCAGTGGGGACTGCTCATAAGCCCTTACGTAACAATGTGTAGAGGGGTTTCAGTCCTGTTCCGAGCCGGCAGGAGCACGGTCAAACACGGTGAGGGATGGTGAAAGACGGTGAAGGACGGTGAGGGTCGTCCACTGACCGCTTACTTCCCAAAGAACGCTTCCCCGTGCCATGAGTCCGCTGCCGGGGCCTCCCATCGTCCTGCGCGCAACGCACCCACACTTGGTACGGTATTGTCAAACACAGTCGTGCTCGGCCCCACAGCCGCTGATCGAGCCAGCTCAGCAAACTCGCCCCGCGACGCCAAGCGCACGCCCTCTCGATCACGGAAGAACACCGGGGTGTGGTCAGTCAGGCGCAGGTCCAAGTCACGTTCCACTTGCCTCAGACACCTTACCAGAGCATCGATCGAGCAGCCCGATACCCCTGTCGCAGCCTCGTCAACTGCCACAAGGAGAAACTGGCCGAGCCGCCATTCGCGCGACGTGTGAAGGGGTGAACCGTGGGCCGCCCACGTTGCTAGGAACTCGTCGACGGTGTTGAGCAGCCGCTCGCTTTCGGCGGCGCTAAGCGGTCTGGAGGCCGGGAAGACCCAGAGCCGGGCGTCATCTGGTAGCTCTGCAAAATCAACGAGAGGCATGGGCAATCACTCCTGACGAGCATGGGTACAACTGAGCGAAACAAGATAGCCAGAGACCCTCCAAAAGCAGAGTCCCTGCGTTTTGCTTGACACACGTACTCGACGACATTTACGCTACGATGTTTATCCCAAGGTGATCCGGAGGTGTGGATGACGGCGCGGCTGGTGATTCTGACAGGAAGTCGAGCAGGTACCGCCTACGATCTGGGAGCCGAAGACGTGACATTCGGGCGCCAGGCCGGCCGGACAATCACTTTCGGGTCCGAAGATGTACTCGTGTCAGCTCGGCACGCGACACTCTACTACCGCAACGGACGCTTCGTGATCAGGGACGACGGGAGCCGCAACGGGACCTACGTCAACGGAGAGTCGATTCGAGAACGTGAGCTGGCTGATAAGGATTTGATTCAGTTTGGGGCCGGGGGTCCTGGCGCACGATTCCTGGTCGAGGTTGGCACTGGAGCACCGCCGACGCTCGATCCTCAAGAGATGGCCGAGGCAATCGAACTGCTGAAGCAGACCAGACGGCGGGACAGTGATACGGCACCGGCAGTATTCGAGCCCAATCCCCTAACCACCACTCGTGAACTCGTGGTCATGGCCGTGCGGCGGGCGAAACGCACCCGCCGTCTGCTCGGCGCCGTTGCCGTAGTCACACTGATCGGTCTCAGCACCGTTCTCGTTCTCCAGCAGTTGAGCAAGGCCAATCTCCAGCAGACCCTAGCGGCCCTATCCGCAACCTTGGCAACCGAGCGGGAGTCCCGCTCGGCGCTGGAGGAAACGCTCGCTCAAGTGCAGAGCCAAGCCGCGTCACTGAATGCTGCGCTGGCCCAGGAGCAGACCAACCTGAGGCTGGGTCCGAGCGCGATCCGCGACTTCAGCCGTGGCGTGGCCCTGATCGTGTTTACCTATGGCTTCGCCGAGGAGGGCGGCACCAGATTCCTGCGCTACGACGTGGATGACGCGGGCGATGTCGTGATGACGATCCGCCCGGACGGTGGCCTGACTCCGAGCATCACGTTCGGTGGCTCTGGGCCGCCACTGCGACGCCAGGGTACTGCAACCGGATTCCTGGTGGACACGGCGGGGTTCTTGATTAGCAACAGGCACGTTGCAGTGCCTTGGGAAGAGGACGAGCAGCTCGGCCTCATCCGCTCGCGGGGACTCGACGTGGCCGGCCGTTTCATCGATTTGCGTGCCTACTTCCCGCCCGGCGACGAGTCCCGCCCACTGGTAGTCAGCCAGATATCCAACGAGGCCGACGTGGCGCTACTCAGGGTATTGGGGGACGCACCGAACCGGCCCGCGCTTCCTCTGGCACCGGCCAACAGTGAGCCCGTTCCCGGGGATGAGCTGTTGCTCATCGGATATCCAACCGGTGTGCACAACCTGCTGTTTCGTGTGAGTCGGGAGGATCGGGCTGATATCCTGAGCACGGCTGGAGACGACGCCCGCCAGCTTGCCGAGGAGCTCGCCAACCGACGGTTGATTCAGCCCCTCATCACCAGCGGAAGCATCAGTGACACCACGGGAACGGAAGTCATCCACACCGCAGCCACTACGGTGGGCGGAAGCGGTGGCCCCCTGATCGACGCGCGCCAGCAGGTCGTGGCCATCCACTACGCCAGTGTGCGCTCTCCCTCCCCCGGAGATCCGTTTCAGACCCAGCGCGGCGTGCCGATCCGGTTCGCTTGGTCAATACTGCCCCCAGCGCTCAGACGACGGCTGCTGCCGCAGGAGCCGTAGCCCCGCTGCAGGGACAGCAATACGACAGTCTTGTCCCGAAAAGGGGACGGTTTTGACACGGTTTCAGTTTTTAAATAATTGACAAATAAGGACTTACGTTATGGCATGCATCTCGCTATGATTCAGTAGCGGAGCGGACTGTCCGCTCCGGTGTGCGGCCGGAAATGGCACGAGAGGCCGCATCGATGCCTGCCGAAGTCTGGCGGGCTAGCCTCCCGTACCGCAGTTTACAGAGTCGCACACGGTCAGCCGACGGAGAGTGGAGGTTGTTATGCTGAGCGTCGCACTACTGTCCCTCCTGGTCCCCACTAGCGGGGCAGTCAACATCACCGCAAGCAGCGCCGTGCTGCAACAGGCGGATCCACCCGTGCAGGTCTGGGTCAACAAGAAGGATGCCCAGCTGGGCGATCGGGTGAAGGTGCACGCGCGCGCAGAGATGGACGGTTATCTACTGGTCCTCCATGCGGAGCCGGACGGACGTATCAGGGTCCTGTTCCCTGTAGATCCGATGTTCGACCATTACGTTAGGGGCCGCGACAAGTTCGAGATCCGTGATCGGGGCGACCGCGAGGCGTTCCGGATCTACAGTTCAAGCGGTATCGGCACTCTGTATGCGGCCTACTCACGGGATCCCTTCCGGTTCGATCAGTTCGTACGAGGCGACCACTGGGATTACGGGCAACCCGATACTTGGTGGGTGCTGGAGGACGCCGAGGCCGAGCTGACCGACCTCGTGCTGCAGATGGCATCGGGAGCCTACTTTGACTACGACATCGTGCAATACAACGTGTGGGATGTCAGTGTGGCTTCCAACCAAGCTGTGAACCTGACACTATACGGTGGGTATCCCTCACACGCCTATTCGCTATACGGGTACCCGTACTACAGTTACGGGTTCTGGGATGACTGGTACTGGGATTGGCGGTTCGGCTTTGGCGTGCAATTCTATGGGTGGCCGTCCTACCGGTACATACGCAACCGTTACTACTACTCTTGGTGGTACGATCCCTGGTACAGCCCGTATGGTTACGGGAGTTATTGGTACGGCAACAACTGGTACGGCTACGATTACTATTACGGCTGGAACACACGCCCACGGTACTACAGCAACTACACGTACACCACGCGCTACGTGTTGCCGGATGCGCGACTCAGATTCACACCGCGGACGTCACCGTCCAATGCCGCGAGTCGGACCAGGCGTTTGGCAACAGCGCCGAGCGCGGGTGTCAGACGAGTCGCTACCAGCTCGAGTTCGGGTACTAGACGTCTGGCGCCGAATTCGGCGGCAACCGCAGGCTCGAGAACTGACGCCACGACTCCGCGTCGCACGATGCCAGAGGTCAGCCGGCGTACTTCCAGCCGTGACGTGACCGGTGCAACGGCTCGCAGAACGGTCGACGTGACTCAGCGCACCGCCGAGTCGTCGCGGGAGCGAGTGGCACCGAATGCGAGCGGAACCAGGCAACCAACGTCCGCCCGGCGAGTAAGCCCTACGACCCGCACTACGACTTCGTCGCAGGCGCGGCCGTCAAGCGGCAGTCAGGCTGGCCGTCAGACCCCGACTGCGCGCAGGGCCACCCCCGTGACCAGCAGGACGACACCTTCGTCGCGTTCGACTTCCGCGACGGCGCGTCGGGCTACACCTACGACCAGCAGGTCGATACCTTCAGCGCGTTCGACCTCCAGGTCAAATCCGGCGACGCGGAGCACGACGCGCCCCACCACCGTGCGGCGCCCTTCCCCTGCTTCCAGCAGCGGCAGCGTGCGATCTCGTCCGGCACCGGCCCGGAGCGCACCGGTGCGCTCGAGCGCACCGGCTAGGACGGCACCAAAGGCCAGCAGGCCAGCCACGAGCTCCGCTCGTAAGCCGACGACGTCATCCGCTGCTCGCAAGCCGGGCTCCTCGACGAGTACCCGGAGGAAGCCGTAGGGCCTGAGCTAGATCTCCCCGGCTGAAGACGGCGACTCCGCAACCACAACGTGGTTGCGGAGTTTCTGTTCTCGAGGGTCAGCGACTCCATCGCTTCAAGTCACACACCTCACTCCACGTCACGGTCTTGGCACCCTAATGGAATCGGATTTCGAGCCGATACTGATAACATGAGGATTCTCATCGCTGACGACGACCGGGTAGCACGACTGCTACTCAAGACCACACTCGAGTCATTCGGCCATGAGGTGATCGAGGCGGGGGACGGGGCAGAGGCCTGGAGCCGATACAAGGAGGAGGCAGTCCGGCTGCTCGTCAGCGATTGGATGATGCCGGGGCTCAACGGCTTGGAACTCTGTCGCGCAGTACGGAATCATGGCCGCACGCCATATACCTACATCATCATGCTGACCGTGCTCGGTGGAAAAGGAAGCTACCTTCAGGCGATGGATGCTGGAGCGGATGACTTCATTCGCAAGCCGCTCGACTCCGACGAACTGGCCGCACGAGTGCGGGTCGCTGAGAGGATACTCGGATTGCACACGGAGGTTCGTCAACTCGAAGCTCTCCTTCCGATATGCTCCTACTGCAAGAAGATCCGCGATGAACGGAACAGTTGGCACGCGATCGAGACCTACGTTCAGCAACGAACCGACACGTCCTTCTCTCACGGCATCTGTCCTGAGTGCTACGAGACCCAAATCGAACCGCAACTCCGCAGCATCAGCGGCCCAGCGGCCTAGCTAGGCGAACCTTGCGGGTCGCTGCTGAGCCTTTGTACTGGAAGGTGACTCTATGACCGACTCTGTGAGAGCACAATCTTTTGAGAGCACACAACACCAACCTCCCATCGACGTGGCAGAGTTCTACGGAGCCATGCACGAGGCCGGCCTCACTGAAATCATCAATGAACTGATCGAGACGTTTCTAGAAGACGCGCCCAACCGGTTCAACGCGGTCGTAGCTGCCGTCGAGGGAGCTGGCGCTGAGGAAATAAAGGCAGCAGCACACGCATACAAATCGCCTGCAACCTACATGCGGGCTCACGAACTCGCCTGCCTGCTGCACGAGATAGAGACCGCCGGAGAACAGGGTGACGCGACGAGGGCTAGCGATCTGCTGCCCTATCTGCGTCAAAACCACGAGGCCACAGTCGGCCAATTGCATGCGATGCTGGAGGGCAACGGGAGGATGTAGCGTTGCGAGCCCGTGGGGAGGGACAGCTGTGCGAGAGTCGGCACTAGGAGGGCGCGGGATCACCGCGCCCTTTGTGCTACTCGATCACCAACGTGATCGTGCGTGCGTTTCCGAACGTGACGCCGCCGTACACGTTCCTGATTTCTTGAATCAACTTCTTGTCGGATGAGCGGACCTGGACTCCGAGCAGTGCCGGGGTCGCTCGGCGCCGGGGCAGTCCCTGCGGGGTTGACCACCTACGCCAGCGATAGCGCACATCCTTGTAGCTGAACTCGAATCCTTCGGGTAGCGAAGCAACCAGTTCGGGTGGGACCACTCCCCATCCACGGTTCCGTGGGAAAGTCTCAGTTATGGCAAATTGGTCAAACGCTGCCACGCGGATTGCGTTGAAGTCCGCGATTACCGCCGCCGCGTCGGCTTTCCTCTTCGCGCCTGAAAGCGCAGGAATGGCGATATTGGCGAGAATCCCGATTATGGTCACTACCACCAACAACTCAATCAGTGTAAATCCACGCCTGTTCATTGCACGATGCCTCCCTGTAGCCTATCGAAGGCATTCCACAACGGATCTAGGTCCTCACCCGAACGGTAGGTGATCTGCGTGGATCCTACGTAGGTAGCTAGAGTATAGGTCGAACCGGATCTTACGTATTCGACGTCATCCTCCTCTAATCCGATCTCTTCCAGAGAAGCAGGTAGCGCCGTAGCTGAGTCCATGTAGCTCTCTATCTCTTGGGCAACGAGATAGATGACGAATCGGGCGGCGTCGTGCTCCAACCCGGCCGGAAACACCTCTGGATCACGTGACATGCGGAACACATTCCAAGCAGTCAGCAGAATGAAGACCGGAAGCAGCACCGCCAGCGCAGGAACCCAGGAACGTCGCTTTACACGTGGAGCAGGCCTAGCGGCTTCCTCGGCATCGCGCTCCATGATCTCCGTCACGTACTGAGCACGCGGCTCATCGGTTGACGATCGTTTGGCTTGTACTTCCATTGCAGCTCCCCGTGGCACGAAGCGGTTCAGCCACCCGCCCGTCGGATGGCAGCCTTCACACGAGCAACAAAGCGAGGTGGATCGATTGGCTTCCGGATGTAGTCGTCAGCCCCCTCCTCCATCATCGCTATTTCCGATTCAACATCTTCCGATCCTGTCAGCACCACGACAGGTAGGCCGGCTGTTGCGACGGAACGCCGGATGTGCTGTAGCACTTCGCGCCCCCCCATCCGCGGCATGCTAAGATCGAGAACGACAAGGTCAATATTCTTGCCATTGTTGATCTGCTCCAAAGCCGCCATCCCGTCGCCAGCCTCCGTCACGAAGCAACCATTCTTTTCAAGCAGCTTTTGCGCCAACCTGCGTACCACAGCATCGTCATCCACCAACAGCACGTGGGTCCGGTCACTTGGCGTTGGCAGTGCGTCCGCCTTCTCGCCCAAAGCCCGCTCCACTTCCTGCAAGGTCGTTGTCCCGTCGCGCACTTTGTCGAGTGCCGCCTCCCGTAGCGGTCGCATCCCGCCAGCCATCGCGGCGCGGCGAAGTTCACCCGCGCTGGCACCGCTCGAAACCAAATCGGCAAACTCCGGTGTGACCGTCACCGTTTCCAACACCGCCATACGACCCTTGTAGCCCGTGTTACCACACTGCTCACACCCGGATGTCCGCACCGTCTGGGTCACACCGTAGGCCGCGGCGAGTCGCTCTTCCTCCGGCAACAGCGCTGCCGAATCGGCTCGCGACGAGCAATGCGGACATGCGACTCGCAACAGCCGCTGTGCCACCAATCCCCGCACGGATTCGCCGATGGACGACCGGTCGAGCCCAAGATCACGCAAACGTGCGACCACACCTACGGCCTCATTGGTGTGCAGTGTTGCCAGTACGAGGTGCCCCGTGAGACTCGCCTGAACGGCGATCTCGGCAGTCTCGAGATCCCGGATCTCACCCACCAAGATCACGTCAGGGTCCTGACGCAAGATCGCCCTGAGCGCGGACGCAAAAGTCACTCCTTGTCGCGGCTCGACCTGGATCTGCGTTATGCCTGGCAGCTCGTACTCAACAGGATCCTCGACGGTCATGATGTTCACTTCGCCGGTCGCCACTTGTTGTAGCACGGCGTATAGCGTTGTCGTCTTCCCGGATCCGGTCGGGCCCGTGATGAAGAGGATGCCTTCCCGGTAGGAGAGCATCCGCTGCAGTTGACGATACTCGTGGTCAGGGATACCCAATGCATCGATGGCAGGTGAGCCCTCAGGGTCCAAGATGCGGAGCACCGCCTTTTCTGAATCGCGCGTCGGCACTGTCGAGATACGGAGATCGTACATCCGCCGCCCCACTCGAATGCGCGTCCTACCGTCCTGAGGACGGATGCGATCGGCAATATCCAGCTCTCCCATGATCTTGATGCGTGACACAACTCGGTTGAGGGCGGGCATCGGTAGCTGCATGTAGTGTCGCAGCACACCGTCCACTCGAAACCTGACCGTACCTCCAGTGCGGCCCGGTTCCACATGGATGTCGCTGGCCCCCTGCTCGACCGCGTCGCCCAGGATCAGATTGGTGAGCTTCACCACTGGTCCTGCCTCCACCTCTCCAACGGCCAGTTGCTCTCGATCTGCCTGCTGCACGAAGTCGACGCTATCGCAGACCTCGCTGTCAACGTTGGTCAGGAGATTCTCGAGCACAGTATCGGGGCGGTAGGCCGTGTCGATAGCCTCCTGCAGGGCAGTCGGGCCAGCCACCTCAAATACGGGCGTCCGTCCCGACGCGAACCCGATCGCCTTCTCGGTATCAAGATCGGTCGGGTCACTGGTGGCCACGACCACTTGCCGATCGTCATCTCGCAGCGGGAACACTTGGAGCCGGCGGGCCACTTCTTCGGGTATCAGTCTGAGCGCCTGCGTTTGAGCCTGAGCCAGGTCCGCGACCGCAAGATGGAAGTGGCGCGCCACGTGAGGAGCGAGTTCCTCTTCCCCAACCTGGCACGCACCGCCGAGCGCTGCCCACACTCCAGCGTTAGGAGTCCCTGGTCCGATATCCAGCGTCGCCGCAGCCTCTAGCCCGGCTCGGCTGGCTACCTCGACCAGCCAATGCCTTGGCCTGCCACCACTAGTCATCACGATACCCCAGCATAGCAGTCACGCTCCCACAGGTTCGACTAGCTGTCCCAGAGCGCTCTATCGGCATCGGGCTCCGATCCTCGACCGTTGGTGGTACCGCAACTCGGGCAGTCGTATCGCAAAACACACTGTCCCTGCCGGGCGGCGGCAAGCGTCTCATCTCCTCTCCGCAGCCGTGACGTCCACCGTCAGCTCACCCAGGGTTATCGGCGTGCTGTAGGGTCCGGGACCGCCAGCGCTGAGAAACACATCATGTGTATAAAGGCCAAAAGCATCAATGAGCGGAGCAAACTCGTTTGCGAAGGGGCTTCCCCACACGAACTCGACGATGGGAAAGTCCAACCCAATGAGAACGTCCGCGTAGTCTACCTGTGCCAAAACCGGATCGATGCTTACCTCGAACGTAACGTAGTCCCCGGTAGGTTCCACCACGTCTGGCGAGAAGATCAAATTACAGGTGCCAGGGCAATCCGGGATGTGCCTAGATGGCGACACTCTCAGATCGTCAGCCGAACCTGTGCTCGTGATCAATATACCGACCAGGAGTGCCGGTCCACGGAGAGATCTGACGGATTTCATGGCTCCGCCTCCGCTGCAAGAACTGCCTCTCCGGCGTGTGTTTCGTCACCGGTCAGTATAGCTAGGGTTCGAATTCGTT
>Ga0209536_100006446_pt1 | contig 17954 bp, 13 predicted proteins | sample DeeMarSeWOR28_12_FD_187461 | JGI IMG/M metagenome (GOLD analysis project Ga0209536, IMG submission 187461) | Marine sediment microbial communities from White Oak River estuary, North Carolina - WOR-2-8_12 (SPAdes) (version 2) | ecosystem: Environmental > Aquatic > Marine > Intertidal zone >... | reverse complement strand
GAAATTCTCAATGAGTATCATGGGGAGATTCACATCCGCAATTTTGCCGCCATTCTAGAAACCATGAAAAATCGGCTGCAGGCCGAGTCGGCCCACCTGGAAATTACCTTCCCCTATTTCATTGAAAAAAAATCGCCGGTTTCGTCCGCCTCAGGACTCATGGAATACGGTTGTCGATTGGGTGGGTCTTTGAGTGGTGAAGAGGGACACGATCTGATTGCCGAGATCAGCGTCCCGATTACCACGGTCTGCCCCTGCTCCAAGGAAATCAGTGATTTCGGTGCCCACAATCAGCGTGGCATCGTCAGGCTTGCAGTACGTTTCAAAAAATTCGTCTGGCTTGAAGAACTTATCCATGTCATAGAGGCTGAGGCATCATGCGACGTCTATTCCGTTCTCAAGCGGCCTGATGAGAAGTTTGTAACCGAGAAGGCGCACCAGAATCCCAAATTCGTGGAAGACGTGGTTCGAGACATTGCCTCCAGGCTGGAAGCGGATCCCAATATAACCTGGTATTCAGTGGACTCGGAGAACTTCGAATCCATCCACAATCACAGTGCCTACGCATTTATCGAACGTTATAAGGAGGAATCCCTCCTTGCCGAAGATGACAAGGAAGAGGTTATTAACGGGGATCAAATTCAGTGACAGGTGGTCTGCTTCGCCATCCAGACTTAGGTACTTCTTTGACTAGCGGACTTCCTTTAATTCCTGGATCTTATCCAACAGTTTCTGAGCCCTGGCCAGGTAGCTTTGAACCTGTTTGTAGTCAGGATCAATATCGCTCACTAACCCCCACTCTTCGATAGCCTCTTTAAGCCTCTGCTCTTCGAAATGCTGAATCCCTTTCAGATAGTGTACTTCCTTGTAAGCATCCTCGGCCCGCGTCAAGTATTCTTTGCAAGCAGTCCAATCTTCGTCAAACACAAGCGCCTTTTGAAACTGGCTGCGCGCCTCCAAGTACTGGGCATGATTGAAGTGAACTTCTCCCTGCCTGTAATGAGCCCAGGCCATATACTCCCGGACTTGTTTTCTATTGGGATCGGTGTTCAAAACCTTCTGAAATTCGTGTAGGGCAGCAAGGTACTCCCCCTCTTCCAGCAGACTTACACCTTGCTCTTGATAAATTTCAACCGGGTCATAGCCCATCTCTTGCTCTAGAGCAACCGAAGAGTCATCTGACAGAAGATAGGACATGAACCCTTTGCTACTGCTATCCGTTTGTCCTCCTGCCTCCGGGCTGCCGCCCTTTTTGGTCGCTGCAATTGCTCCAACTCGTTTGGTTTCATACTGACTGAAGCGCACCCCCTCGATCTCAGGAATTTTCAATTCCATACCTGCATAAAGCTTGGCGGCGTCCTCTAGATCGTTGAAGCGAGCTATGACGCCAAATTTACTCTGATCGTGGTAATATTTTTCAGCTATAGCCGAGAGAAATTCTCCCTCCTGCACTCTGTGCACCAAGTAGCGGCGATAGGGAGGTGGCCCGGAGGGTTTCAATAACTCCACTACCTCGGGAAAATCGGGCCACAACCGCAACGCCACAAGAAACTCATGCCGTGCCTCACCATATTTGCCCTGTTCATTAAGTGCGAGACCTCTGCGGTAATGTTTTTCCGCCTTGCTACGAAGAGAATCTTCCAACCCTTTCTTTTTGACCACAATTACCGCCAAAGCCGCTTCGTAGGACTGCAAAGCCTTGTGGGGCTGGCCCTTGCGTTCGTATTCCAGGGCCCGCTCCAGCAGGATTCTCTCTAGGCGAACCCCCGGTGGTTCCGCAACTTTCTGTTTCTTTCTCAGGGCAGCGCATCCGCCCAGGGTAAGAGCTGAGAAAGTAAAACAAAGTAGAAGCGGGATCAGACGATACTTCATGGCAGCGCTTCTCCACGAAAAAACTTCACCAACTGTTCGAATGCATGTCCCTTTCCAGGATTCATCACCTGATTTCGCCCCACTCTGAATGGATCAACAAAAAACGGGCTGGCCCCACGGGTCACGGTCACCCCTCCGCGATATCCCGCCTCCATTGCCATGGTGATCACCAGGTTGTTCCAGCGCCCATATGGATATGCGAGCCAGACTGCCTCCTGTCCCAAATTCTCACGAATTAGTTCTCGTGGAACTCGCAATTCACGTTTAATTCTAGCTAGATACTCGGCCTCACTCTCCCCTTTTCCCCTTTGAGTTAAGTCCGCATGGGTAATGGTGTGGGCCTCTACTTCAAAACCTGCTTTGGTCAACTCCCGCAGCTCATCCCAGGTTATGGCGTTCGGACTGCCGCCAATAAAATCCGTATAGATGAAAAGGGTCGCCTTAAAATTGTACTGCTTTAGTATCGGATATGCCAGCTCATACACTGACCGGTAGCCATCATCTATGGTAATGGCTACAGCTTTTGCGGGCAGCGGCTCCTGGTAGTCGATAAATTGTAGCACTTCCTTCATGGCAACTGTGCGATAGCCCTCCTTTTTCAAAAAGGCCATCTGCCGGGAAAACTCTTCGATGGGCATACAGAGGGTGTTGCTGCACTGGTTGCTAAAATGGTGATAGGTGAGAATGGAGACTACCTGATAACCGTCAACAGAGAGACCGCCTGGATTGGAAAATTGCAAGGGGATTACCATCACCTGGCCCGGCTCGAGGGCCACAAATTCATTGGCCTCCTCTATTATCCATGCCTTCTCTGGATCTCCATAAAACCGTCGGGCGAGGTCGGCAAGTCGGTCTCCTTTCTTGACCACATAAACTGCGACCTGCTCAGATTGAAAGAGTGCCCCTTGCTCTTCTGGCACCAGTGGTCTTTTGCTTGCTCCAAAACCCAGCCAGGATGCATCTGCCCCGGCTGCCAACAGCCAGCAACAAACTAGGATAACCAGCATGGTAGCAAGTTTGACTAATGCACCCCTAAGGCTAGTTTTATTCTTCCCCCTGCTCCGTCCGCGCTCTTTGGTCCACAACCTCATATATCTTCACCGACTCCTTCCTACCTTTGACCTCTATGGCACCCCGAGACCGAAGAGTAAACTTCGGATTTGCAGCCACCCTCAGATAGGTATGCTCACTGATGAGGATTTCATCGGGTCCGGCCACACCCGTGAGGCGGGATGCCACGTTAACATTGTCTCCGATTACTGTATATTCCATGCGCTTGCTGGAACCGAGATTGCCAGCAACCACCTCCCCGGTGTTAATGCCGATACCAACCTGGATAGGATTCGCCATTGTTGGAAACATCTGATTTAGCTTTGGCAGATGCTGTAGCACTTTTACCGCGGCCTGCACAGCCATATCTGCATGGGCGGGATCTGGCATCAGAGCACCAAAAACCCCCATGACCGTATCACCCACAAATTTGTCAAGATACCCGCCTTGCTGGATAATTATATCAGTTACCAAGGTGAAATAGGAATTGAGCAGATCCACCACAGCGTCCGGATCACTTCTTTCTGCCAAGGTAGTAAACCCTCTGATGTCCACAAAGACAATTGTCGCTTCTAGACGAGTCCCCTTCATCCATTCGTCGTCTGGACTGGCCAGTATGCGGTCCACAATCTCCGGGGTGACATAGCGCCCAAAGGAGGTCTGAATCCTTTCTTTCAAGCGCAAGTCCTCGGCCATCCTGTTGATGGCCTTACCCAAGTCCCCCATTTCATCGTTGCGGGCGAGGTTCACCCGGTAGGCGAAGTTGCTTTTGCCGATCTCTTCCACTGCTACCACCAGCCTCTGAATAGGACGCGAAAAATAGAAACTCAACACCATGCTCATGGCAATACCAGTTACGGTGATGGCAAGGGTCATCATCAGAATAAATACTTTCGCTTTGACAATGCTTGCCTCGATGTATTTCTTGGTCAAACAAAGGTAAACTTCCCCGATCTTAAGTCCCTGGTACAACACGGGGGTGGAAAAAAGCAGACGGTTCTCTTCTCCTTCTTGGAAACGCCTTAGCTGTAGCCCATCTTGTTCAAAAACATGATGGCTTTCCGCCGGCACCGCATAGCTGTTGCCCACCTGGTTGATATCGCTGTGCGCCTGAATAATCCCATCACTGTTGAGGACCAGAGCAAAAACCACCTCTTCATTCTTAGCAATGTCGGAGACTAACTGATATAGTGGCAACCCTGCCTCTTCTAAAAGATCTTCAGGACTATTTCTCGCTGCATAGCGAGACATGGTGGCGCCGAATTTAATCAACTGGTTGGTGAACTGCACTCTTTGCCGTTTGAGAATACTAGTGCTGATGGTGGCCACGATGGTAAAAATGGCCAGAGTTGCCAGGAGGGAAAATTTGGCAAAAATGGGTATGCGCAACCTTTTGAACAATCTTGTCGTCATTTATAATTGCCAACGCCTCAAGAGGACACGGCGACGCGGAGAAGTGTTTAATGACAGATCTCCGTGTCTCCGTGTCTCCGTTTCCCCCCGTCGATCCCTCATCGTATCTTCAGGGTAGCCAGAGACAGCAGAGCAAGAATACCTGCAACAATCCACAATCTGATTACTACCTTGGTCTCGGCAAAGCCACGGTGCTGCAGGCTATGGTGCAATGGGGCCCGATAAAAGATTCTCCTTCCCAGCCAGCGCACACCAACTTTGTCCTGAATTTGTGAGGTCAGCGCCTCTACCAAAAAGAGGCCTCCCAGCAGGGGAAAGAGTAACTCCTGTTTGAGCAGGACGCTTAGAACCGCCACCACCCCACCAATGGCGAGAGAACCAGTATCACCCATAAATATCTGAGCCGGGTAGGCATTATACCAGAGAAACCCCAGACCAGCTCCGATGAACGCAGAAACAAAAACTGCCAACTCGCCAGCTCCCCGCAGATAAGGATACTGCAGGTAGCCTGCATAAATTGTATTGCCCATGACATAGGCAAAGACACCCAACACCCCGGCCACAAAGATGGATGGAGTAATTGCCAATCCATCCAAACCGTCGGCGATGTTCACTGCATTGGCAACCAGCAGCATAAAAAGGAAAATAAAGACCCCGTAAAAAAGCCCAAGATCCCAGAGGGGTCTCTTCATAAATGGTATATAGAGCTGCGTGGCTATCCCCGCTCCCACGGGTGAAAGCGGCCCCAAATAGATCATGATGAAAACCAAGGCAAAAAGTCCTTGAAGCAAAAGTTTTGTTATCTCTCCCAACCCCTCTTGCCCGCTGCCGCGGGAACTCTTCAACCAGTCATCCCAAAATCCGATACCTCCAAACCAAACCAGTGCAGCAAGGCTCAGAAGTAAAAAGGGATTGGCCAGATTGGACCACAGCAGAACGGACACTGACATAGCCACAATGAGCAACACTCCACCCATGGTGGGCGTGCCGGCCTTTTCAAAGGCGGAGGGAATGCCGGTTTCCCTGACTCGATCCAGAAAATTCCGCCTGTGCATAGCGCGGATGAAGCGCGAACTCAAAAGAAAGACGATCAACACGGCGGTCAATGCCGACATAATCGAGCGAAAGCTCAAGTAATTCAGCAACCGAAGAAATCCGAGTGCATCGATCTGACTCTGGAGCCAACGACCAATGTGGTAAATCATCGCTTCTCCTCATTAACGTGTCACAAGAGGCAACTCCTCCTGTATTGCTCTTCACTCTGAAGCGCCGATGATTGTCAGTGGTCCGTTGTCAAAGACACAAAGCGCAGGGCCCGAGTCTGGAATAGTGAAATACTGAAATAATGGGCGAATCTGTTTGACATGACTAATCATGCTATCCTGAAACATATTCTCCTAATTGCTCCCCCCATCGTTCCAATATTCCAACACTGCAATATTCCCCTTTGCTGCCTCCAACCTCAAGCAAAGCGCTCCTCCAACCTCCAACTATTGACTGCATGCTTGCCGCTGTCAGCTGCTAGCTCTATCACCCCATGCTCCATGCCTTCAATGCAACGGACCACGGACAACTGACTACGGACGGAATGTTTCTTCAATGCAGTTCTAGAACCCTAATCCTGACCTTTATCCTCTTCGCCCCCTATGCAAAGTGAGTGAAGCTTCTGGTAGGTCTCTTTTATGTCGAAATAGGAGCGGAAATCAGTGGTTGTAAGAATAAAGCGCGAAATCTCACCGAGCAGCCAGTCGCGATCCATAACAACGCCCCGCTCTACCAACATGGTGACACCTATAAGGGCTGCCTCTCGAACCTGCCAATAGTGGTGCTCTCTCATTCCCAGCAAGACCTTTACCACTTCAAGATCTTCACCTACAGCACCTAATGCCAAAGCGACCTCCCTCACCACCTCGAAAGACCTATCTTTTAAAAGGGCGAGGAGTTTCTCGGTCACTGCCTGTTTCTGGATGAGTTGATCAGCGAAATGGCCCATGGTCCTCGCAGCCTGCGCCCGAACTTCATAGTACCGATCTTCCAGACCCTCGAATACCCGAGCTTCCACCTCCGGCGCCCACTCATTCAATATTTGCAGAGCGATTAGTACATTGCGCCGGATAAAGCCCACCTGCCGGTAATCTCCACCAAAGATCCTTTGCAATCGACTTGCCGGGGTTCGGTCCGCCAGCAGATGAAGAAGCGAAGAGAGCTTCTTTTGATGTTTGAGTAATCCTATTAGTTTAACTCCCAGATTGCGTTCCGGCCAACTGGGTGAGGTTAATAGAGACGCGGCTCGATGACGGTAGTAGTCCAAATCGTCAGCACTCCCTATCACTTTCTGGGGATCATACTCATCTTGTTCTTTTTGCCAAGCCCCCCTGAGCTCCACCAATAACAAATTATCGCTTAAGAGCGGTTTGGGATCCTTTTGGGAACTATCGTTCATTGAGCTGTTGGCAAGCGAATTTCCTTGAATCTCTGAGGCAATACGCTCTGCAGCATGGTGGTTCATGAAAGCACTAGAGCTCTTGCCCATCTTCTCCAATCGATCCGGTGCATCGAGCAGGGAAATAATCTTCATTGCCAGCCTCTGACCTTCAACTTCCTCCAATAGCGCCCCCTCTTCCATGACGGTGTCTTCGAAAATTACTTCCGCTCCACCCGCACGTTTCATGGCGCGGGCATTCATCACCTGATGGTTCCCGGGCAAATTGGCTTTGGGAATAATGAGGGCCGACTTGCCCATTGCCGAGATCTCATTGATACTGCCTGCCCCGCCCCTGCAGACCACCAAGTCGCTTACTGCATAGATGTCACCAATATTGTGGAAATAGTCTTGGGCGTAATAGAAAGATTCTATTTGCTCTCTCTCTTGCTCGTTGTATTGGCGCTGCAACCGTTGTGCCGTGTCCTCCCAGGCATGGTATTCCTCTGTGTTCATCAACCCCACACCATGGATGACAAAAATGTCATTCCGGCGGGGCAGGAGATAGCCAAGAGCATCCACCAAGGCCCGATTAATGGTTCGGGCCCCTTGGGAACCACCAAAGGCAAAAACTACCTGTCTGCCGTCAGGTATCTGAAATGACATGGGCTTTCCCCTCTCCGAGCCTAACATACTGGTAATGGAATGCCGCACCGGATAGCCGACCACCGTGCCATTTTCAGGAAAAAAACTATTGGTTTCCGGAAAGGTGAGCAGTACTCTGTCGGCCCGGCGACCAATCAGTTGGTTAAGTTTTCCAGGCACGCTATTCTGCTCGTGGATAAAAACCCGGGCCCGACTCATGCCGAGGACTCGCATCAGGGTGTTGGCGAAGATAACTGGGGCGCTCACGTACCCTCCTGTACCAACGATCGTCCCGGGGCGAAAGGTTGCAATATGGTAGAAGGACTGTAAAGTCCCCAGCGATAAGGCAACAACAAAGCGCGCCAAGGCCAGGCTCGGGTGAAAACCAGGAAAGCCATAGGCTGACACGTATCGCATGGGATAACCGGCACGAGTAACGATAACTGATTCGGCCTTTCCTTTTAGACCGACATATAGAAATTGCACATTCGGATTCTTCTGTTTCATGGCCTCAGCAATGGCAAGCGCAGGGTTCACATGGCCACCGGTTCCGCCTCCAGTCAAGATGACTCGCTCTGTGGCAGCGGCCCCCCTGCCTCGAAATCGGCCCCAATATCCCAGGGTGAGAAGAAACACGAATATACCTGCAGTAGAGGCAATCCCGAGGGCAGCAACCTCACCCCAGTGGAATATCACCTGAGGTAGTGATGCCAACAAAGGATTTGCACTGAGTCGCGGAAACAGAAGCCAAGCCGTCGAGCCACCCGCTCCACTGGCAATGGTGGTGAACAGCAATGTATCTCCAAGATCCTGCCAACCAATACCCTTTTGCCCCAAACTCCGTAGTTCAAAATTGAAGGCACCGAACAGAAGCGCACCGTTGAGACTAAAGGCTATGGAAGAGGCCAGCGCTAGCCCCCCATGTTTAAGCTCCGTTCGTACCAAGAGAATACTCAGCCCTACGTTTACCAAAGCACACCCGAGTGAGGTGTAGAGGGGAATTTGGTTTTTGGCCAGGGCCGGGTAAACGCGGCTATAAAGATTCCAAAACCCCATGCCCAAGAGGCCCAAAGAGTAAAAGGCAAAGGCAAAAGCCGTGAGATTTACTGCTGATCTGTCAAAAGCACCGCGCTGAAAGGCCACTGAAGTGATGGGCCCTGCCAGCACCAGCACGAACACGGTAAGGGGGAGCATGCAGACTATATTGTAGCGAAGTCCGGTGATGACCGTATTTCGGAACCCATGCCAGTCCCCTTTCTGCACCTGATCATTGAGTTCCGTGACTCCTGCCCGCCCAATAGCCAAACCAATGATCGAGTTAGGCAACTGGACAAGCCTTTGGGCAAAATAAAGTGCGGCAATACTACCTGGCATCAATATGGAAGCAAGAACTCTATCCACCACCTCCACGGTCTTGCTGGCCAAAGATTGCCCGAAGATCCAGCCTGATTGCTTCCCCACCTCTTTAAGTTCAGGCGCAGGCTCGCCTCGGGCAGCCATGTAGCGCATGTCTAGGTTGCTGCGGCGTGAAGACTTAATGAGCACGGGAATCTGGATGAGGAATTGCAGAATGCCCCCCAAAACAAACCCAACTGCCATGCTATACATCCCTAGATATGGCTTGAGAGCAATTATGCCGACTATGACTCCGATGCTGAGCATCACCGGGGCCAAAGCATAGGTGGCGGTGGCATCTAGGAAAAGCAGGAGTCCGCCCACAAAGGAGGCCAAACCAATGACTACCATGAAAGGCAGGACAAAATAAGTCATGACCTCAGCCTGATGCAACTCACTGGCGGTGAGACCGATGAACAGTCGAACTAGTTTTGGCGTCAGCAGATATAAGAGCCCCATTATCAACAACAGCAAAAGCATCATGAGGTTGAAGATTCTAGAGGCCAGGATCCAGGCTCGCCTATACTCACCGGCGGCAATCAATTGGCGGAAAGAAGGTAAAAGGGCCTTTTCCACCATGTCCTCACCCAGAATCCGTCGAAAAAGGGTGGGAATGGTGAAAGCAATGGCAAAGAGGTCGGTGGCTCGAGTGGCACCGAAATAACCCGCGATCACCACCTCCCTTACAAACCCGAAAACTCGGGAGATTAGGTTGCCCTGTACCATATCGAAAAATTTTCTAAAAAAGGATTTCCTCATGAGGCTCCCGCGTCCCTTGCGATCTCGGCTAAATTTCGCCGGGGGTAGGTTCGAAAGTCCTCGTATACCTCAAAGTAGCCACGGACGAGCAGATGCGCCGACACGGAGACAGGGGGACAGGGGGACACGGAGTTAGTTATCTGACTAAGAGGAATAGTTGGGGATAAATAGATGGGAGGATCTTTTCGGATTGTAATAGGCAATCTCTTCCGTGACCTCTTTATCAAGAGTACCCCCCCGAGGAGCACGATAGACGAGACTGATGTCAGATTGCAGGTTTTATCGCCGCGCCGCCCTCTCTCCGCGTCGCCGCGTCAGCCTATAACCATTCTCTGTTTCCTTCCTCAGACAGTCCCCGGCTGTTTGCACCAGCCATTCTCTCTAAGTACCCATCTCCCAGCAAGTAAGAACATCCTGGGCGGCAATTGCCCCGATTCGTAAAATCTTGGGAGGACGAGTAGTTACGTCGGCAATTGTAGAGACTTTGGTGCCGGGCGTCAAGCCAGCTTCAAGAATGGCTTCCAGGTCAGATCCCAGCTGAGTCAAAACTTCACTCGAACTGCGGCAACTCGGGGATCCTGACAGATTGGCACTAGTGGCTGTAATTGGTGCACCCACAGCTCGAACAAGTGCTTGGGCAACCGGGTGAGGGGATATTCGCACGCCTATCTTGCCGGTAGCGGCGATAAGTTTAGTTGGCAAATGCTTTGCCGCAGCAAAAACAAGGGTGAGGGGACCAGGCCAAAAACGTAACGCCAACTGATGCGCTTCTTTGGGGATAGTTTCAACCAAGCCAGAAAGCTCGGACATTTCCGCTATCAAAATGTTAAGCGACTTATGACCCGGTCGTTTCTTGAGCAGAAATACCTTCTCGATGGCTTTGTCATCAGTAGCAAGGGCGGCCAGTCCGTAGAAGGTTTCGGTTGGGAAGGCCACTACAGCTCCGTTGACAATGAGCTGGGCGGCCTGTCTGATGACTTCCTCGCTTCGGGAGGGATCCTGGTCCACTTTCAGTATAAGTGGCATCTTAACAATCAATACCTAAACCACAAAGATCACAAAGGGCACAAAGGCAAGTTACTATAATCTCACAAATACTTTGTGCTCTTTGTGTCCTTCGTGGTTCAGTTCCTGGTTTGTCCTGACTAGGGAGTGGACAACTTCTCGTGCAGTTTGTCAGCTTTCTCGGCCACTTTGCTGGCTAACTCTTCCTTATACCGCTGCAGTCGCTCCTGCAACTCCTTGTCAGCCACTGCCAGAATCTGCGCTGCCATTATGGCCGCATTTCTGGCTCCGGCCTCACCCACTGCCATGGTGGCCACCGGCACCCCCGCAGGCATCTGCACGGTGGCGAGCAGCGCATCCCATCCCGCCAAAGGAGACGATGCTATTGGAACACCGATCACTGGCAGACTGGTCTCCGCTGCCAGGAACCCAGCCAGATGAGCAGCCCCGCCAGCCCCAGCTATCAGCACTTTAAGACCCCGCCGGCTGGCATTGTTAGCATATTCCAACACCCTTTGAGGTGAACGGTGCGCCGATGCCACGGTGATTTCTGCAGGAATATCGAAGTTCGTCAGTATCTCCAGGGCTTTCTGCATTACCGGCAGATCTGAGTCACTTCCCATAACGATACCCACCAAAGGACTCTGCGGAGAATTGGTTACGTGCTGCATGCAGGCTACTCCTTACCTAGCCCGGATATTTCATGAATGGCCTGCTGCGACAGCGGATATGACCGTCCTTCTCTCCGAGCTGTAGGCTCTACGAGCCGGAAGCCGGGCGTCCTCGGGTGTCGGAGCCTGCGACGTACTTTTCAAGTACGCCTCGGGTCCAATCCCGCGGTACCGCGGGACGGTTGCCCGGTGGCACAGACTTCTCCACGGTCTCGCGACAGCAATTCATGAAACATCCGGGCTAGTATCCGAAGATTGATCTTTCTGAGGCGGAGAAAAGGACCATCTATGGATGGAAACTACCTATATCGCTGCGACAATAGATCCCATCGAAGTGCACCTTCTCCATCTCTTGGTACGCCTTCTCACGGGCCTCTTCCAGAGTCTTGCCCCGACTGACTATGCACAGAACCCTACCACCGGTGGTGATAAGTTGACCCTCGTCCCCGAATCCAGTCCCTGAATGAAACACCAAGCATTCTGGATCAACATTTTCGAGTCCGGAGATGGGTAAACCTATTCTGTAGCGCTCCGGATATCCCTTATACCACCCCTTCTTGCCTTTAACTCGGCCGCTCACGGCGATGAGGCACAGTCGATAATCCGGGTTCCACTGGGGGGTAATTTCATGGAGTCTTCCCTGAACGATGGCCTCTGATAGGTCCACCAGATCGTTCTCCAGCCTTGGCAAAATAACCTGGGCCTCGGGATCTCCCTGACGAATGTTAATCTCCAGTACATAAGGAGTTATGCCATCCTGCTCTTCCACCAGCATCAGCCCGGCGTAGAGCGCCCCTTTGTAAACGACGCCGGTCTTGTCTCTGAAGCCCGTAATCAGCGGCTGGATCACCCGGTCCATGATACTCTGAGTCATCTCCTCGGTGAGCCAGGGATGGGGAGAATATGATCCCATGCCGCCGGTGTTCTTCCCCTCGTCATCGTCCCGGGCCCTTTTGTAGTCTTGCGCTGCCACCATGGGCATCACTGAGTTCCCGTCTGTGAAACAAAAAAAGGACAGCTCGCGACCGTAGAGTCGCTGCTCTATTTCCACTTTATTACCCGAGTCACCGAAGATGCGCTTTTCCATCAGTAGGTGGATGGCATCCTCTGCCTGGACCACATCATCGCAGACCAGAGAGCCTTTGCCTGCGGCCAAACCATCTGCCTTCACCACCACAGGATAGCCCACGCTACGTACATAATCCCGCGCCTGATCAGGATCGTCGAAAATCTCAAATTCCGCAACCGGTATGGAGAGATCCCGCATGATCTCCTTGGCATAACATTTAGAGGACTCCAGTTGGCTTGCGGCCTGGTTCGGCCCAACAATGGCCAGTCCTTCCTTCTCAAAGAGATCGACAATCCCAGCCGAGAGAGGGCTCTCCGGTCCCACAAAGGTTAGATCGATCTTCTCCCGGGCTGCAAAAGCAACCACTTCATCCACGGTGCGAGCATCAACGCATTCGGCCGTTTGCGAAATCCCGGCGTTACCGTGGGCCACGTAGAGTTTTTTCACTCTGGGACTCTGGGAAAACTTCCAAGCGATCGTATGATCGCGTCCTCCACTGCCGATGACAAGTACCTTCATGCACTCCCCCACAACAATATATTTTAGTGATATTGGGACATATAAATAAAAACTTACCCTTAGCGAATGGCAAGCAGACCCCCCCGCCAAGGGTTCAGAGTGGTAACTGACGCCATCAAGTAATCAGCTGCCATTCCTTGCTAACTGACGAACTATAAAGAGATTTTTCCTTGTGACTATCGCAGGAAGGTATCAAAAAGGCCAAGACGAGTCAAATTGAAAATGCTCCAGCTCGCTTGGTTGAGCTGCAGAGCGAGCTCTTTGAACGTAATGGTGGTTACAATCGCTATGAGTACCTAGTAAAGCAGTGTGTTATAATAACGTGATTTGTGCTGAAATTATTTGCCATCCATATCCAGAATCTGCTTGCCCACTGGCCTACATCAAGCTTAATTGGGTCGACTCCATCCTGGATGCAACCGTAGAATTGGGTGCAAGCGAAAAAAACAACCAGAGGAAGCCCATGGCCAAACCAACATATGAAGAACTCCAGCGCAGGGTGGAAGAGCTGCAAAAAATGGTCAATATCCAAATTTCTCCTCAAGAATTCTACTTTGACACCAGAGACCTAATTTACTTCAAAGGATACAGGGATTGGTCTCTGGATCTGTACGATAGAAAAATCGAAGATCTCACCGGCTATGAGCTGGAGGAATTTCTGGATAGAAAAGTGAAGTGGCTGGATATTGTCTACGACAAAGACGAAAAGATAGCCCGAGAGGCAGTAAAACAAGCCCTAAAAAAGGACAAATATTACTTTGCCGAATATAGAATCGTTAAAAAATCCGGCGACTTGGCATGGATAAAGATAAGAGGGTTTATCACTACCGATTCAAATGGCGACTTCTTATCGGTGCGCGGTGTTTTGAACGACGTCACCCTGGAAAAATATGGCCAGCTTACCTTCGAGTCCGAAACCGGTGGTCTGGCCTGGACCAATAGCCTCAGAGATGGCCTCTACATCATCTCTAAAGACCACAGAATCGTATTTATGAATCAGACCCTCATCGATCTAGTGGGCAACCACATGGGCGAGGTGTGTTATGAGGCCTTGTTTGACAGACAGACTCCGTGCCCCTGGTCAGTTATGGATAAGATCGAAGAGGGCGATGTTTGCTTTATTCAGGAATATAGACTACCGAATTCGAGCAAGATATTCCAGGTCAGAAGTATTCCTATAAAGCTGGAGGACGGCTCCATCGGCAAATTGGGCCACCTTAAAGATATTACCGAAACCAGAAAACTTGAGCTCGAGGTCGAGGAATTCGCCGGCAGGCAGCGGGCCATTGAGGACGCAGCCAACAGAGCCGAACTGGGCATTTTCATCCTTCAAGACCATGAAGGACTGGAGGCACGACTTCGCTATGCAAATCAGGCCTTCTCCAGGATCACCGGCTACCAATCTGATGAGCTGATGAACAAAAGCTTAGCTCATCTGGTCCATCCGGAGAGCCTGCAGGAGACTATGGAGCGCCACCGCCGCCTACAGCGAGGTGAAAGCTTGGACCAGGCCTTCGAGATCGAGATGATCCGCAAAGACAGAATGCCAAGTACAATGTATGGAAGTTTCGCTTTTTCCATGCACGAGGGCAAAGCGGCCACCATTGGCTTTCTCCGGGATATCACCGAGAGAAGAAAAGGGGAGAAGGCTCTGTGGCGCTCCCAGAGACTCGCCTCCATTGGTAGACTGGCGGCAGAAATAGCCCATGAAATGAACAACCCTTTGACAAGCGTGCTCACTTTCTGCAAACTGGCGAACAGCATCCTCCAGCAGGAGCCTTTTCCGGAGAGTCGGGTGTCTGAGTTGCGAGACTACATTTCCTATTTAAACAGCGAAACTGAACGATGTGCCAATATTTCACGGAATCTGCTGGATTTTTCTCGCCAGAGTGAAATTGAAATTAGAGATAATGACATTCACGAGATCTTGGATAAAACCCTCACTATCTTGAGCCATCGTGCCGGCTTGGACGAGATTGAAATCCATACCGATTATGCCGCTGAGCTGCCATTTCTCTCATGTGACTTCAAGCGATTACAGCAGGCATTTGTAAACATCCTCTGGAACGCCATAGAGGCAATGCCACAAGGTGGAACGCTCTCCGTTGCCACCAAGTTTAACCAGGAGATGGATAGAATAGAGATTCAAGTGACTGATACCGGCTTGGGCATCTCAGAAGATGACATGGAAAGGATTTTTGAGCCGTTCTTCACCACCAAAGCCGACGGCAAAGGCGTTGGGCTTGGTCTTTCCGTGGCCTACGGTATTATTCGCCAGCACCAGGGCGAGATCCATATCCAGAGTGCAGTGGATGAGGGCACTCAATTCACCATTCAGCTGCCACCGGGTCTGAGCACGCTTTCCTTGGAGGATCAGAAAGAGAATGAGTTCGTCTTCACCACCGCAGCTCACACCAAATAAAGAACCCGGGCTCAAAGGACCCGGCTTTGGTCCGCCCCCTGAGGGGGCTTCAAAGGTCTTTCCTCTCTTGCGGCAGTCTGCTGGAATGATGGAGGCTATGAAATCTCAAACTCCAAGCACCAAATTACAAACAAATCTCAAATTCCAATATTCAATGACCAAAACACAAAACGGGTTTAGAATTTCGAATTTTGGTCATTGTGATTTGTTTGATATTTGTGATTTGTTATTTGGAATTTCTATTCCTCCAGTATTCCAATACAGCTCGCAATCTTTACCGGCAAATCCATTAAACTCTGATCTGATCCAGAGGACCAGGTTTTCTAGAACCAAATAGAGGAGGTAAACCCCCAATCGTAACTCTTCTCCAACAGGTGAATCGATGAAGGAAGATGCCCGGATTTTAGTGGTTGATGACGAGCCAATGGTCTGTCTTGCCCTCACCAATTGGCTGGAGGAGGAAAATTATTTCGCCCAGGCGGTTCAAGACGGTCCCCAGGCCATCGAAGCCGTACGCGAAGAGAACTGGGATATCATTTTGCTTGATCTTAGAATGCCAGGCATGGACGGCATGGAGGTGCTCAAACAGGTCAAGGAAATTGCCGCCCAAACCGTGGTCATTATGATGACTGCCTATGCCTCCATCCCCGGTGCGGTCCAGGCAATGAAAGAGGGCGCCTACGACTATATTGTCAAACCCCTCGACGTGGACCAATTGACCCTGATGCTGAAAAGAATCGTTGAACATCAACAATTGATCACCGAGAACATCCTGCTTCGCAAGCGGTTGACTGAGCAGTACGAGTTCGAAGACATCATTGGCCGAAGCGAGGCCATGCAGGAAGTCTTTGAAATGATCAAGGCCGTAACCGACACCAACGCCACTGTACTGATCACTGGGGAAACCGGCACCGGCAAAGAACTGGTGGCCAGGGCCATTCACAGCAACAGCTCCCAACGCTATGGCCCCTTTGTGGCCACCAGCTGTGGAGCTTTGCCCGAAACCCTACTGGAGAGCGAGCTGTTCGGCTACGAGAAGGGAGCTTTCACCGGTGCCGACCGCACCAAGAAAGGACGGTTCGAGCTCGCCCATGGCGGAACCCTGTTCCTGGACGAAGTGGGCGACATCAGTATGAAGACTCAGATCAAACTGCTGCGGGTATTGCAGGAGAAAAGCTTCAGCCGCTTGGGTGGGACAGGGCCAATCAAGGTAGACGTCCGACTCATCTCCGCCACCAACCGCGACTTGGTGGCTGCCATAGAGGATGGTTCTTTCCGCAGCGATCTTTATTACCGTTTGAATGTGGTCAGTATCCAGCTTCCCCCGTTGCGGGAACGCAAAGATGACGTTCCCTTGTTGGCGGCACACTTCATAAACAAATATAATGTAGAATTCAACAAGAAATTTGACCGCGTGGACCGGAAGGCCATGGACTTCATGATGGATTATCACTGGCCAGGCAACGTGCGTGAACTCGAAAACGTTATTGAAAGGGCTCTAGTAATTGATCAAGGGCCAGAAGTGAAAGTTGATCATTTGCCATTCTGCAATGTTGAATCAATCCCCACCGAGGACACCCAATCGTTGCAGGAAGTGGAAAGGCTCCACATTGAGAAGATGCTCCAAAGAAACGACTGGAATATAGCCAAGACAGCACGTCTGCTGAATATCGACCGCTCCACGTTACACAAGAAAATTAAGAAGTTCGGGCTGGAAAGACAACAATAAGCTATCATGAAAAACAACCCCCAATTCATCTACTTGATACCCTTGGGGGATGTAGGTGATAAACATCTTGAAATCATCGCAGAAAGCATCCAGGAGCAGTTCGGCCTGCCAGTCAAGATTGACGCCAATCAGGGGCTGCCCGTCTATGCCCTGGATGCTGATCGAGAACAGTACAACTCCAATATGATTCTGCGGAAACTGATCGACAACGCAGCGCCCGATGCCCTAAAAATCCTGGGCGTGACTCATGTCGACCTCTTCAATCCCATCTTCTCCTTTGTATTTGGAGAGGCCCAGTTCAAGGGCATAGGTGCCATTATCTCCAGTTATCGTCTGCGCGGCAATCCCGACAGCGATTCCAAAATCGGCTGCCCTCCGCTCATAAGCCGTCTGGAAAAAGAGGCCATCCACGAATTGGGCCATACCTTTGGCCTTAAACATTGCGCCGATCCGGATTGCGTCATGCAGTACTCTGTCGGATTGGAGTGCGCCGACCGCAAGTTCTCCTACTTCTGCCCTGCCTGTCGTGAACTCATGATCTGGCATCTCGGCACCGACCTTTTTCTGAAGGCCTAGCCCGGATGTTTCATGACTATCCATGAAACACCCATATCATGTTGAAATAACAGTAGAATTTAAATTGCCCCAAAAAGCAGAATGTATTTTACTACTGGTCAACCTGCCATTATCCCGCAAGCAAAGGACTTCCCTCCCTCGAAAGACTGCGTCACAGTTATTGTTTAAGCCTTATTTGTCATTTCGAGCGAAGCGAGAAATCTTTTATTCTTAAACACTTGTAGATTAAAGATTCCTCGGCTCTCGCCTAGCCCGGATGTTTCATGAATTGCAGTCGCGAGACCGTAGAGATGGTTGTGCCCCGGGCAACCACAGGGTGTTGGACCCGAGGCGTACCTGAACGGTACGTCGCAGGGTTCGACACCCGAGGACGCCCGGGAGGATGGCCATATCCGCGGTCGCAGCAG
>Ga0209536_100006445_pt1 | contig 17957 bp, 14 predicted proteins | sample DeeMarSeWOR28_12_FD_187461 | JGI IMG/M metagenome (GOLD analysis project Ga0209536, IMG submission 187461) | Marine sediment microbial communities from White Oak River estuary, North Carolina - WOR-2-8_12 (SPAdes) (version 2) | ecosystem: Environmental > Aquatic > Marine > Intertidal zone >... | reverse complement strand
GCACTGCCGATCTGTGAATCGGCCCCAAACGGGCGCTGAGTGCCGATCCAGACAGTGGCCCGGTCGCCCTCGACACTCGCCAGCGCACTGTGCGTTTCAGCCGGAGCATGGGCAACATAGGGTGTCAGATAGGTTTCATCGAAAAGTTCCGCGGAAAGACTTTTTCCCTTTTCCAGGTCGCCTTCCCTCTCAATTTCATTGTCGCGTGCTGCCGTGTTTAAAAGCGTGTCGTGGATTGTCTGATGATCCACCCGTGCTTCGGGAATTTCATATTCGGCTTTTATGAGCCCAATCGCTTTTTCGGCTACATCGGGAAGTGGATGAACCACTCCGACGAAATCTCCGTCTTCGAAAACACGCGCATCTTTAATCTGCCTTGCTGCCGATGTATCGACCTTAATTAACTTTGCTCCATGTGCCGGAGGTCTGAGCACTTTTCCGTAAAGCATTCCCTGGAGACGGATATCACCGGCGAATAGGGCACTCCCGGTAACTTTATCCATAAAATCAGTACGCGGAAAAGACTTCCCGCACACCTTGAAATCATCGGCTTTCTTAAGAGCGGGCTTGGGATCAAGGTGCCGCTCTATGGTCTTTCCTTTGGCGAGCGCTCCATAGGAAACCTTCCGGGATGGATCCATTTTATCGCAGATTTCACCGTCGACAGCAACAAGCCGTTCTTCGGACACTTTGAGATACTCGGCCCCCAGCTGGATAAGGACTTCCCTGGCTTCGGCACCGGCGGCCCTGAGAGCCGGACCGAAGTTTTTTATGCTGCGCGATCCGTTGGTCCCGCCATCCCACGGGCATAATTGAGTGTCACCCATGATCATACTGATAGAAGAGAAGGGCACCTCGAGTTCCTCCGCCAGCATCTGCGCGAGGGAGGTGATAATTCCCTGTCCCATTTCTATTTTCCCAACATAGCAGGTAACGTTCCCTTCTTCCCCGATCTTCAGATAGGCGTTGAAATCTTCCGGGTATTGCCGGAACTGGAATCCGCGTTGCTGTCCATAAAGAAACGGCCCGGTCGAAAACAGGATATAGATACCGGAACCGAAAAGCTTCATGAATTCTCTGCGCCTTATAGGGCCTCCGATGTCGGTCATGATGCATTCCCTCCTTTCATCTCGCCGGCGGCAGCTTGGATGGCTTCAATGATCCGGTTATAGGCACCGCAGCGACAAAGTTCCCGATCCATGCTCTCAATGATGTTCTCACGGTCAAGAAGTTCGTTATTCAGCAGCAGACCATAGGCCTTCAATATTATTCCCGGAGTACAGAAGCCGCACTGAACCGCACCATGCTCGATGAACGCTTTCTGCAGCGGATGCAGTTGCCCGTTTTCCGCCAATCCCTCGATAGTCAGAACCGTCTTGCCGATGACATTCTTAACAGGATAAACGCAGGATCGTATCGGTTGACGGTCGATGATTACGGTACAGGATCCGCACTGGTTTTTACCGCAACCGTATTTGGTTCCGGTCAGCCCAAGATCGGTACGCAGCACCCAAAGGAGTGGTCGTTCGCCGTCCGTAGTCAGGTCTATCGGGCGGTTGTTGAGAGTAAATTGAATAGACTGATCCATATACACCCCCTTCATCCAACTTTCCCAAACAGTCTCATTTTTATATTCCGAATAATAGTCAGCTTAAGACAAAGTGGGAGGAAATGACACAGATTTTGTAACCAAAAGTTGCGATTGGGGAATAGGGAATGGTCTTGAGTTTAAAGTTTGAAGTTCTGAGTTCTGAGTTCTGAGTTTGAAGTTTAAACTCAGAACTCAAAACTTAGAACTCAGAACTCGAAAGGACGGGTTATCAGCTGCTACTCACGGCCTAAACTGCCCACTGCGTTTTTACTCGTAGCGCAATGCTTCGATCGGATCCAGTTGTGCGGCCTTGCGTGCGGGCCAGACGCCGAATATCAGACCAATGCCTATGGACACAGTCAAACCGGCAATAATGGACCAGAGAGGGATGTAGGAAGGTATAACCGGAAACAGTGCGATAACGAGGGAACTTATGCCCAGAGCAAAAAGTATTCCCAACAATCCTCCAACTCCGCTAAGAGTCATGGCTTCGAAAAGAAACTGCAGAACAATGTCCCTTTTCCTGGCGCCGATCGCTTTTCTGACACCGATTTCCCGAGTCCTTTCGGTGACGGACACCAGCATGATATTCATCACGCCTATGCCGCCGACCAGCAAACCCACACTGGAAATGGCAATAGCTCCAATACTTAAGGCCATCATGATGGAATCGATCTGTTCGCCGATACGTTCGGACGTCGTCAGATCAAAATCATTATCCTCTGAAGGTTTGAGGCGACGCCGCTGCCGTAGGAGACTTTCGACTTCATCCTTGGCTTTATCCCTGAAACCGGACTTGGCCTGAATAAACAAGACAAGCATCTCTTCCGATGACGACATTTTAGTGTAAGTCCGATAAGGAATAATAATGGAACTGTCGTTTTGACCACCCAGTAAACTGCTCTTACTTTTTTCCGTCACTCCGATAACCGTAAAAAGGTGTTCATTGATGAGAATTTGCTTTCTGATCGGATCCAGATTCTGAAACATGGCTTCAGCCGCATCCGGCCCGATGATGACGACTTGCATCCGATGGAAATCTTCCGCCTGGGTGAAAAAACGGCCGTTCTGAAGCTTGACATTCGCAACGGTTCCGTAATTGGCCGGGACACCCATAAAATTCGATTCGCGAAGAGTATTCCCCCTATAGGATATCTGTCGTGACACGAACGATGCACCCTGCCAGCTAACATCCGCGACCGATGGGCACAGCTCCTTGATTGCCCGTGCATCTGCGGATGTCAGAGGCTTCCGTTTCCATTCCTCCTGAGATCGTCGTCCGACGCTCATCGTGCTCATATGGAAGGCGTAAATGTTGTTTGTCCCAAATTCTTCAACCTGGGTAAGAACATCTCTTTTCAACCCCGTAAGAATAGAGCCGATCAAGACTACCGTAACTATTCCGATTATGATTCCAAGAACGGTAAGAAAAGACCGGAATTTGTGGCTCATGATTGTATCGAGAGCCATGGCAAGGTTTTCTCTATATATAATCATCGGTTCCTGTTTAGGTTAAAAATAGAAGCCCGCCGTTTTTTATTCTGTTCTACTCTCTTGTCAGAGCAACGATCGGATCGAGTTTTGCAGCTCTATAGGCCGGGTATATGCCGGAAATCACCCCTATGCCTCCTGAAGACAGAATTGCGAATACTATATAGGTAAAGGTGACATACATCGGCATTGGAGTGGTAATCTCAATAATGATACTGACGCAATAGGCAAGCAAAATGCCGATAACGCCGCCGAGCAATGCCAGAAGTGCCGACTCCACCAGAAACTGGAGAAGAATGTCCTTTTTCCTCGCGCCCAGAGATTTCCGCATGCCGATCTCCATCGTTCTCTCGGTAACCACCACCAGCATGATATTCATGACAACTATCGCCCCGACAACCATTGAAATAGCAACAACGGGTATAACGGCAACAGTAATCAGACCGGTGATCTGGCCGATGGTATCCTGAATCTCCTGGGTTGCAGAGATGCCGAAATTGTCGTCCTGATTCGGCTTTAATTTACGCTGAACCCTCATAATCTGCCGGACTTCATCCTGGGTGTATGCGTAACTTTCATCGGAATAAGCTTTCACACGAAAGGAAATAGATTGACGTGTACCGTATTTTTTTAAAAAGGTGGGGTAAGGAATGTATATATTCGTATCCATCGAATTCCCCATCATTCCGCCTTTTTCCACTTCGACGCCTATTACCCTATATTTGTCGCCGCTTATTCTTATATCTTTACCGATGGGATCTACGGATCCAAAAAGCTCATCACGGATTTTGGAACCGATGACGGCCATAGAAGTAGCATGAGATACATCAAAGGAGGAAAAAAAACGTCCGCTGGCAAGCTCCAATTCCTGAATTTTGGGGAAATCCTCGCTGATGCCTCGAATGTTGGCATCATCATAAACCAGGCTGCCCCGTTTAACAGTATCGTTCCGGCCTATATTGGGGGATATGGCATAGCACCCTTCGCATTTTTCCTCAACCGCATCCATTTCTTCAAGACGAACAGGCTTATTCTTCTTTATCAGCTCAAGATAATCCTCGTATGAGGTCACCCTCGCAATACGGGTGACGGTAAAGGTGTTGCTGCCAAGGACGCCTTCCAGGCTGCTGGAAATATAATAGCCCAGACCCTCAATTGCGGCGCCGACCGTAACAACGGCGGCAACGCCTATAATGATGCCGAGCAGGGTAAGAATCGACCGCATTTTATGGGACCATATGGAATCTATGGCAATATTGAAAGCTTCCCATACGGCAGCGTATGCGCTCAATTTTGAATACTTCTTTTTTTGAACAGACCCTGTTTCCGGTGATGCATCAACAGAAGATTTCATATCCTTTATCTCTTATAAATCGAGATTGAAAAAATTGCGCAGATTAATTTAATACGATTCAACAGGAGGAAATGTTCTGGGTTTTAAAATATCCACCTATTTTTTACCGTTTATTTGATGGTTCGCCGGTACGCTCAGCTTGAAAGTCATTTCTGTGCCATAGGGAAAAGTTTGAAGTTCTGAATAACTCCAAACTTCAAATTCCAAACTCAGAAGCCGGGAGCTCAGAACTCAGAACTTAGAACTCAGAACTCAGAACTCAGAACTCTTAAATAGTTTAAGGGGCGAACACGAGGTTCGCCCCTACTATTAACTATTAACTGTTAACTATTAACTCTGTGAAGGCTCAATCATTGCAGAAAGAGCAACCAGGCGTTCCCTCAAATTGATATCACTATCTACAGGTACCTTCAGCCTGAAACCAGGATAATTCCTTGGAGTGCTGAGTCTTGTCAGCGATGGATTCAACCGTTTCAGCTCAACAACAGTTGTGTGCAAAACTTTCGCAGCCGCACGCAGGTCGATCGGTTTCGAAACGGCCACTTCAACATATTCAAGCGGAGAATCGAGATGAGTCGGAAGTCCGTATATTTCAGGATTGCGGGCCAAAATAATGCTGGCATAGATTAAGGGTACGTGGTTTTTAGTTTCCTTGGGCAATCTTTGACCTGAATCGACCAGTTCCCAGAAATCATGGATCCCGGAACGCCTGATCAACCGTTTGATCCGAGCGCCACCCCAATTGTACGCGGCCAGAGCCAGAGTCCAGTCCCCGAACGTTTCGTGAAGGTCTTTCAGGTACCGCGCTGCAGCCCGGGTGGATTTTTCCGGATCGGAACGTTCATCCACATCTGCCGTCACCTTTAAACCATACTGAATGGCCGTATCCTTACTAAACTGCCAGATTCCTTTTGCTCCGACTTTCGAATAAGCCTTCGGTTTGAAACGGCTTTCTACATGCGCCAGATACATGAGATCGAGCGGAACTGATTCCTCGCGAAAAATTCTCTCAATTATCGTCCTGTATCGTCCGGAACGCATCAATCCGTCAACAAAAGACCTTCGACCCTCGTTGAGCCAGTAATACAGTGATTTTGCGACAGTTTTGTTGAGCGTAATCGGGATTTCATAGCTGGTCCCACCTAAATGATGGATAAACTCCTTTTCGAGTGAAGGGCTGATTGTCAGCGGTATCAGATTACGGTTTTCTGGATTACCGTTCGAATCTGGGGCGTAAAGAGATTTTTCTTCAGGAATTCTCTGAATTAATTCCTGAAAAAAAAGATTGAGATGCTGCGTCGAATTCCTATCCCAATTCGGAGATAAAAGCATGTCGACTGCCTCGTTAAAGCAGACTCGTGCCTTTTCCGATTCTCCGGTCTGAACCAGATCACAGCCCTCGAGATATTTTTCATGAGATGCCTGCAGGACCTCGGACAGACCCCTTGGGACATAGGAATTCCCAAGAATATACTCCATTCTGTCGAATTCGCGATTTGTTTGGGCTGTAGTAAGGGTTGCGGAAAATGTGACTGAATTATACTCACTGTTGATTTCAGTGGTGAGAAGAACACAGCACACAAGTATCAGGATTAAGCCAGACCGGAATTGATTCATAATTATTTGGACCCTAAGTATTAATTTGGAAATTCAATACCAAACTCTTTCCCCATGGATTCCAAACACACAAGCTAAAGCTGCTTTCTCGGCTTGCTTTACATCCGCCTTCAAACCTGCTCTGAGTATTCTCTGCATGACACATTATCCACTCAGTGAAAAAAGCTTTTTCTTGCATACCGGATTTCAGAATCGGGCCAATACAGCATTCCAAATTCTTGAGCCCGATTTCTTCTGCGGTGTAAGATTCACCGCACCGTGAATTTTGGAATACTGATTAGTTGCTCTGATTCTGCATTGCCGGTTTAATCCGGCCTGACGTCATCAACAACTTGGCTTCAGGCAATACTTCTAAAGCCTTCAAAACCTGCCTGTCTCCCTGAATGCCAACTTTATAGCCTTCCTGGAGACCAAAAGACGAGTTATAAACCTCCTCCTTTATTCGTCGCTTTATATAAACTGCACTATCGGTAATGTCTTCTTCCTTAAACTCGATATTACGACTGCGTAAAAATTCTTTAAAATCGGCGAGTATTCCTTCTGTTATTACAAGCTCCGGAATAACGTCGGGGACCTTGTCTTCCGATTTCCCTGTTTCTATTTTCTTCAGTTGTTTGGTAAAACTTTCGGCTGCAGCCACATCGCCCGATATCACCCGGCGCGCATATTGAAAAAAGACATCTTTTGCGGCCAAAATCCCTTCGAAACGGTCCAGTTCCTGTGTCGGCTCCACTATATCCGGCGTAATTCCCCCACCGCCCATAACTGTGCGGCCGCTGTCCGTTTCTCTGATTTCCCTCTGGGAATCATCTAAGGTAGAACCGGTACCATTTTCATTCATGTAATAGTACTCAAATGAAGATACGGAATAGTCGCGCTGGATCAGTCTTCCACTGGGGGTGTAGTATTTTGCCGTAGTCAGCGCCATTCCGGTGTTATTTTCGAGGGTATAAACCGACTGAACAAGACCCTTTCCGAAACTGGTTTCACCTAAAATAAGCGCGCGGTCATGATCCTGCAACGCTCCGGCTACAATTTCAGATGCACTGGCGCTGTGTCGGTTAATCAGGACCACCACTGGGATCTTGATCTCTTCTACAGTTTTGGAGTGGTAGTCCCGCCCGGATCCTACAGCGCGTCCCTTGGTGGAGACGATAATTTCACCGCGGGGAAGAAAGAAATCTGAAATTGCAATAGCCTGATTCAACAATCCGCCGGGATTGTTCCTTAAGTCGAGAATTAATCCCGAAAGCTTTTCTACACCCAATTCCTCTGCTTTTTTCCTGAACTCTTCGTCTGAAGACTCAGCAAAGCGTTCAATTTTTATGTAACCTATCCCTGGGCGGATTTCAAATGCATAAGGAATCGTATACGTTGGGATTTCGTCCCGTTCCACCGCAAATTGAAGCGGTTCGCTGATACCTTGACGTTCGACGGTAATGTTGACCGTTGTCCCGCGAGGCCCTCTCAAGTTATTGACAACTTCGTCCGAGGTCCAGTCGTCGATCGGCACCCCCTCGATATGCGTAATGACATCCCCTGCACGCAATCCTTTCTTTTGTGCGGGTGTGCCGATTGCAGGCGGTTCCACAATGACAACCCTCCCGCGGTCGCGGTATTGAGGACGAACGCGTATGCCGAGACCATAGTATCTGCTGTGCTGATCCTCTCTCAAGCTTGCGAATTCTTTGGGGTCCAAAAAGTTCGAGTGCGGATCCAGGGCTCGAAGCATTCCTTTTATCGCGCTGTAAACCAGCTTGTCGGCACCGATATCTTCTGCGTAATTCATCTGGATTATGTGCAGCGCTTCGGAGAAATTATGTAGAAATTCAGTGGATGAAATCTCGTCTGCGGGTTCGGATATCGCTGAAGCTCTGTTGCCAAAGAAGCCAGCGGCCAGTGTGGAGCAAAGCATCACCAGGCATAAGGCAACGGCAAATCTACGTTTCATAAAGGTTTGGCTCCAATCCCTTTTCCTAAACGCGAAAAGTATACCATGCAAAGAACAATAGTGACAAGATTCCGACCTTCTTGCAACCCTCGTTTCAATTTAAGACCTTCGGAGAACCTCTGGCATTGAAGTAAGAATTAGCGCTTTCTCAAGCTGGATATTTATGTATATGGACATATTTTTTATAATCAATTTTAGGGAAGCGCTACAAATCTTGACTTACAGTATGGGCTAATTTAGACTTTCATCACGGTTGATTTACGATGAATGCCGGGAAAGCGGGTGCTGTATGGGCTCCTTGGGAATGCCGGAAATTGTAGTAATATTCATTATTGCCCTGATCATATTTGGGCCGCGAAAGCTTCCGGAGCTGGGAAAAACCATCGGCAAGGGCTTGGCCGAATTCAAGAAAGCCTCCAACGAGTTGAAGCAGACCTGGGAGGATGAAGTCCGTCTCGACAAGGAAAAAGAGGCGATGAATGAAATCATTGAAGATGTGAAAAAAGACACTTCCCTGACAACAGAACCCCCAGCAAATACCGGCACCGACTCCGTAGGGTCTGAAAAAAATAAATGAGTGATAAAACTACGGAGTTGAAAAAAAAATCCGACTCGCAGGAACCGGATGAAGACGAATCCGGAAAAATGTCGTTTCTCGAGCATCTCGACGAGCTGAGAAAACGCCTGCTTCACATTGCCGCATATCTCCTCGGGGGATTTGTACTCTGCCTGTTTTTTCGTGAGGAAATTTTTAATTTCATTTCCGTCCCGATCAAGCCACACCTCCCTAACAACATGCTGGTTATTACAAAGGTACAGTCAGGCTTTCTCCTCTACATGAAAGTCGCGTTTCTCGGAAGTGTTTTTTTAACCGTACCGGGAACCCTGTATGAGGTCTGGAAATTCATCGCGCCCGGGCTGTATAAAAAGGAAAAAAAATACGTTCTGCCTTTTCTTTTTTCCTCAATCATTCTGTTTCTCCTGGGTGGAGTCTTCTGTTATTACTCTGTCTTGCCGTCAATGCTAGAGTGGCTGCTTAATTTTGCAAAGGCATTCACTCCCTTGATTGAGGTCACACATTATTTTGATATCGTGATAATGATGCTCATCGGTTTCGGACTAATCTTTGAAATGCCCATCTTGATCGCATTTCTTTCACTGTTCGGCCTGGTCAGCTCGAAATTTCTTCTTAAAAATTTCAAATATGCGGTGCTTATCCTGGTCATTATCGCCGCCCTGCTGTCTCCCACAGGGGATCCTGTCAACCTTACGATATGGTCAGTACCGATGATACTGCTCTATCTTGTCAGCATCGGCGTCGCCTTTGTAATTGAAAAGATTAAAAGGAAGAAGGAATCTGCATAATCAGTAGTACACTTTTCCTCCAAATATTCCGGTAAACGGGTACTGGAATGCTGAATGGCAAGCGGGAATAGTTCTGAGTTCTGAGTTCTGAGTTCTGAGTAAAAGAAATGCAACAGAACATCCAACTGAAAACCCAGAACTTAGAACTCAGAACTCAGAACTTTAAGAGGATACGTTATCGATTTCCCGATTGATATACGCGTCCATCGCTTCAAAAAACTCCTCGACAGTAGAGGCACTGTGAATCCGGGCTCTGAGGTGGGCGCCCTTGGGAAATCCTTTGGACAGGCAACCGCCGATTTTTTTCATCTTTCCCAGTGCTACCGGCGGGGGAACCTCATTGCAGACTCGACGAAGGAACTGCGACATAAAATCCGCCCTCTGTTTCAGACTCACCTCTACAAACGGTTTTCCGCACAGATAATCCCAGGATTGTCGAATCAGCCAGGGATTACGCAGCACTCCGCGCCCCATCATGACGCCATTCACGCCGGTTTCCTCGAACATTCTTTTTACATCCGCCGGTGAAAAAGCGTCTCCATTGCCGATAACCGGGATGCGCGCCTGCTGCTTTACCTCTCCGATAATTTCCCAGTCCGCTCGACCGCTAAATAAATCACAGCGGGTTCTACCGTGGATCGTCAACCCTTCGATGCCGCAATCTTCAGCAAGCTTCATCACTTCAACCGCATTGATCGAATTACGATCCCAACCGGAACGGATTTTTATCGTCAATGGAATCCTGATCGCTTTTCTCACCTCTTTTATAATCTTCTCAAGAAGGGGCAGGTCGCGAAGCAGGTTGCTGCCCCCTCCCTGTTTCACAACTTTCTTGACCGGGCATCCCGCATTGATGTCCACAATATCTGCGCCCATTTCCTCCACCATTGCCGCCGATTCAGCCATGCGCCCGGGATCGGAGCCGAAAATCTGAATGGAAATAGGCCGTTCCGCCTCAATAAAATGAGTGAGGTGGGTCATTCTGGCATTGTGTCGGGTCATCCCTTCTGTACTCACCAGTTCAGACACCACCAGACCGCACCCGCCCAGGTCTTTGATCACCCGGCGGAAAAGGGAATCGGTGTGCCCGGCAACAGGAGCCAGGACAAGCGGGGGATTGATTGGAACATCGCGGATCTTTAACATAAAGGAAGTATTATACCGGATAATAAAATCTGTTACCTTAAATAGGCAGGCCGTTTAAAGAGAGAGTTGTAACAGTTAACAGTTCTGAGTTTGAAGTTTGAAGTTTTGAGTTTTGAGTTTTGAGTTGATGGTTATAGGGAATACGTAGGTTGAAACCGGATTTTGGTAATCCATTCTTCTGGCTTCTGACTCCTGGCTTCTTGCTTCTTGCTTCTGGGTTCTGGGTTTTGAGTTTTGAGTTTGAAGTTCTGAGTTGATGGTTATAGGGTTGTTAAGAGCATGGTATATCCGCCGGGCCAGGGGAAGTCAGGGAATTACCTGATGAAATTATGGAGAGAGTACCTGGAACAATACGCCGACAGGGAAGGCGATGTCGAGGGCCAGATAATCGTCGGAGCGAATTACACCGTTGAAATCCTGACAGCACTTTCCCGCACCCTGGACGGTCAAAAACGCTATAGGAACCTCATCGATCAGCGCATCACTCTCTTTCACGAAGGAACCAGGCAGGCGGGAGTTTTCGAAGATCGCCTCCTGAATGCGACATTCTCAATCTACAACGGCCTGAATACACTGGCCCATCAGTTTAGTGAAGGGAACCCACAGGCCGCCACCATGATAAAGAGCGTTGACGAACAGGCTCATTTAAGTGTCGGTTCCGGGACACAGGCAAACCGATCGGCGGCTGCCATGCGCGCCGGCTTTGCACTGGTAGGCCTGATGACCATCGCACTGAATGAGCAACAGGCAATGACTGATGCTATCCGTCAGTTGGAACAGCGCTTTGCGGCCTGTGCACAGGTCGCTGTGTCGGACTGGGATAATCTGCTGAATGCTTTATACCGGAGTGTTGAAATGATGCAGCTGCTGGCCCTTTTAACCGATCCCAAACTCAAAGACCAGATCGCTCAAATCGCCTCCCGCTTTCAGGAAGAAGATCAATCCAATGAGATTCCAATCAAAATGCGCAATGGATTCTGCAGGTTTTTCGAATTAGGCCACCTTATCATTACCCGTGTGGATGCAATAGTGTGAGAATTCCGGCTTCTGAGTTTGAAGTTCTAAGTTCTGAGTTCTGAGTAAAAAGACGTATGAATGTGGAACATCTGACGTTCGACTTGAACGTGGAACGTAGCAGTTTCTTTTAACGTTCAACGTGTCAACGTTCCAACGTGCAACTGTTTTTTTTACCGGGGAACCCAGAGAACCATTCTCGGTTTCACCCCGATTTCTTTCGCCAGATCTTCAATTCTTCCGTATTTCATGCACGCGGCCATACAATGTTTTACGCAGGCGGGTTCGAAGCCCTCCCGCGTCAGGTGCGGGCAGAGCAGGCAGGTTTCGGTCGGAAAAGGGAAGTAGGTCAGATACTCGCTTCCATCGGGCCGTGTCTGTTCAACCTCAAATACTTTGATACCCCGAATGCCTACCTTGTGCGTATATTCCTGGGCACAGGCCAGCTCGCAGGCATGGCATCCGGTACAATATTCGTAATCGATCAACAAACCGAATTCCGGCTTCTTCCTATTCATGTTCTTCATTCCGCTCCTGGGCGTAAAGAACTCCGACCTCCGGTCGGAGCTTCTTACCAGGGAAAAAACCATGAGGGCTTCGCCCCCAGACACCCGATTGCCATTCATCCCAAGCCATAGTTTGGGTCATTCCGGCTTTTCCCCTTAAAGTTTATAAACCCTGCATAAGAGGTTTTTCAAAGGAGAGCCGAGTCCGTCCTTACCCTGACTGCCCATTGGAATTAATTGATTGACATTCGATTTCCATGCGCCGAACAGCGAGGGCTCCGCGCCCTCCTCCTCGGGAAACCACCATCCATGAGCTACCATGACCATTTGCGGCAAAACAGCTATGGTAACTTTTGCCTTGAATTTCTGTTTTCCGAGCCAGTTTTCAACCCACACCCATTCCCCATCCGAAATTCGGAGGGAGGAAGCTGTTTCAGGATGGATTTCGACCGTTGGATCCGGATCCAGCTCGCGCAGCCACGGAATCATGCGATGTTCTGCATTGAAAAAGGCAAACGAGCGCCTTCCGGTAGACAGGATCAAGGGATACTTCTCGGCCAGATCCGGTCTGCTGATGGCCGTAAAAGGCGGTTCTTCATAATGCGGCAATGGCTCAAGACCCCATTCTTCGCGAAGAGAGGAATAGAGTTCCATTCTCCCGGATGGTGTTGTGAAACCGGGCTGCCCGTCCTTTCTAAGCAGCCCTTTTTCATGCCGATGATAAGGTGCACTGGGATTCCCTTCCGGAGGCAGGGCCCATTGCTTCTCCTGCAATTCCTTAAATTTTATGCCGGAATTGTTGAGAATATCGTCAAAAAGGCCTTCCACAGATTTCCACTTCAGTTTGGGATCGAACCGCTTTGCAAGCTCAAAGTTTATTTCAACATCCGGTTTGCAGTCCTCTACCGACATTGCCTTATTAATGGACTGCAGGGGAACCCACCAGCTCCGGACGCTGTCTTTTTCCAGAAATGTGGCGGCGGGGAGAACAACATCTGCAAACTGTGTCGTCGGGGTCATGAACAGGTCGACAGCCACTACGAAATCGAGCTTCTTGAGTGCTTCTCTCCATTTTTTGGGTTCGAATCCGATTCCGGCAATTAAATTTCCGGTTTGCATCCATATGCCCTTGATCGGGTAGGGTTTTTCGGAAAAAATCTGGTCCAGGACCGTATCGGTCTGAGCCCGCCAGATGAATTTCCTGAAGGGACCGTACTTGTCGACGCTGATCCTTTTCAGATCCTCCTCTTTGGAAGCCAGCTTAATGACGCCTTCCGCTCCGGGCAGGGCATAAGACACGCATTCGAAAGCATTCCGGGCGACAACATTACCTCCGGGCACTTCAAAATTGCCGGTTATACACCAGAGTGCAGTAATTGCCTGAGCGGTTGGAGTTATTCCGGGAGTGGAATCGATCGGCAGGCCCCAGTGGATGGATGCCGGTTTGCTTTTGGCGAAAAATCGGGCGGCCGCCTGTATTTCCTCTCCGGGAACCCAGGTAATTTCCTCGACCTTTTCGAGCGGATATTTCTTGACCTCTTCGCAAAAGGCATCCCAGACCGTACCGCACTCGATGTGCGTGTTGTTTGTCAAATTGAGGGAAAATTTCCCATCCAAAGCAGCCGTAACTTTTCCGCTCTCATAGTCCGCTTTTGCAGAATCCCATACAACGGGCTTTTCATCCCTGGCGTCCCATACAACGTAGTTTTCACGAGAACTGCCCTCTCTGATGTCTGATTCCCGCAGCAGTTTTCCGGTATCGGTCCGTATGAGGAACGGTGCATTCGTCCACTTTTCCACAAACGCGTGATCATACAGATCTTCATGAATTATCGTATGAAGGAAACCCATTGCAAGCGCACCGTCTGTACCGGGACGGAGCCGGAGCCAGTGCTTTGCCCTGGAAGAAAACCATGTCAGCCGCGGGTCCATACATATGATTTCAGTGCCCCTCTTCATCAGATCGATGAACCAGTGCCCGAAGATGTTGTCGGGGCAGGTATTTGGAATGTTGTAACCCCAGATTACGACACATTCAGGAACACGGTATTTCGGATCGTCGTATCGTTTTTCCAGCCACTGTGCGGCGTCGGGAACGCAGTAGTCGCCCAGAACGGTTTCCACTGCGGCAATCCGGGGGCTGTAGCAGGCGTTACCGCTCATGGCGAACATGACATTCGGGCTTCCATAGGCATAGGCCAGCATGCAAAGCCATGAGCTGATATCCCTGCCGGTCCCCATGCTGAAAATCATGCTTTCGGGGCCGTACTCTTCCCGAATGCGCCCCATTCTTTCTTCAATCAGGTCGTATGCTTCATCCCAGGAAATTTCCTCCCATTTCCCTTCGCCCCTTTTACCCTTTCGTTTCAGAGGGCGGGTGAGGCGATCCGGATGATACGCATACTGAGTCATCGCCAGGCATCGCGCACAAAGACGTCCCTGGCTCCAGGGGTGATCCGGGTCTCCTTCTATTTTCACAAGTTTGCCTTTACGAATATGGGCAAGCACGCCACAGGTTCCATGGCAACCCGGTCCTGCCGACCATACCGTGGACCGGACTATCTCCGTGTCCTCAGATCTTGGTTTTACCTTGTATTGAGTCACAGGCCTCCAGATGTAACAATCCTTTTGAAATCCTCTATGACTTACCGACCAGTGCGCGGGCCACGGATACGGCAGACCCTGCATTTTCTCCATATCCATCCGCTCCGATTTCATTCGCAAAGCTTTGAGTAACGGGCGCTCCTCCAACCATGACCTTAACCTTTTCGCGAAGTCCTGAGCCGTCCACCAACTCGAGGATCTTCTGCATTTCAGGCATGGTTGTCGTTAAAAGCGCAGAAATAGCAAGGATATCGGCATTATGTGTCTGCAACGCTTCAATAAATTTTTCAGCCGGAACGTCAATTCCTATGTCATGCACTTCAAACCCGGCTCCTTCGAGCATGTAGGAAACCATGTTTTTCCCGATATCGTGCAGATCCCCTTTCACAGTACCGATCACGACCCGTGCTGTCGGCTGAACCCCGGACGCCGCCAGCAGCGGGCGAAGCGGCTCAAGCGCCAGTTTCATCGCGCGCGCCGCAAGGAGCATTTCGGGGAAAAAGAATTCCTGCGCCTCAAAACGCCTCCCCACCTCATCCATCGCAGGGATCATCCATTCGTTGATCAACTCAACCGGATTGGCCTGTTCTTTCAGGGTCTGCAGGGTAATCTCAAGCGCCAGTTTGTCATCGCCATTAATAATTGCGTCTCTTAATTCGGACAGCTCGTACATTCAGTTCCGCCTCCGTAGGAAAAAATCGCAATCTGAGTCTATCACGTCCCGGAAACCCGGATCAAAATCATTTAAGGCGTTATTTTGGAGTTCTGAGTTCTGGGTTCTGAGTTCTGAGTGACAAGGTGATGGCTACAGGTTTCTCCTCTGTAAATTCAAACTGTCAACTTTTAACTATTAACTGTTAACTTTAAAGCCAGGACCCAGAACTCAGAACTCAGAACTCAGAACTTAGAATTGTTTCCCTTTCCCCTCAAACGTTCCCGTGCTATAAGACACATTCTGTATGAACGGAGTTTCCAATGAGCGGTATACCGGTTTTACATGTCGAGGCCGACTGCATCGCACGAGGCTGGGAAGAATCCCTGTTAGAGCTGAACCGGAACGGTCGCGATATCCGAACGCAGTACGACAAGGACGCCGACCCTCCCAGCAAAGACTGTACAATGATTCTGACAATCACCGATCCACTCAAGGAGCCGATGATACATAAAGACTTCCCCGGAGGCCCACAGGAACTCCAGGAATATGTGATGGAGGTATGCGAGGGAATCAAGGATCACCTGATTCGAAATCCGGAGGATCCTGAAGACACCCGTTGGGAATATACCTATCATCAACGGATGTTTGCCTACGATGTGCCCGGGTTCAATCCCTTCGACCAGATTGAAACCATGTGTCAGAAACTGGCGGAAGTGCCCCATACAAGACGCGCTCAGGCGGTCACCTGGAAGGTTTGGGAGGATATCGAATGTTACGATCCGCCCTGCTTACAGAATCTCTGGGGGCGCATCACGGAAGAAACCGGGAGGCGTTTTCTGAATCTCAACGCCCGGTTCCGTTCCAATGACGCTTACAAAGCCGCATTCATGAATATTTTTGCCCTCGTACAACTACAGAAAAAAATGGCGGAACGGATTTCGGAAACATCCGGGCAACCGGTTCATGTAGGGCGTTACTGCCATTTTGCGGACAGTTACCATGTATACAGTTCGGATTTTCAGGAATTCGAAGGACGATTTCTGGGAGCCCTGCAAAAACGTACGTTTGAACAGCGCACGATGCGGTATGAAATATTGCGGGAAATGATGGAAGAAGCCCGGCCGGTGATTCTGGAAAAGGCAAAGAATATGGGCAGATCTTCCAAATGATGTCAAGTTTCTAAATCTGCATATGCAGTTTTTCTTTGAGGAGGAGTCCGATGTCTGGACCATTAACAGGTGTTCGAGTGGTAGAAATAACGATGTTTCAACAGGGGCCGATCGCAGGCACACGGCTTGCAGATCTTGGCGCCGACGTTATCAAAGTCGAAGCGAAGGAGGGCGACCCCGGACGAGGCTTCATGCGCGTTATTGGAGCACAGACCGGCCTGACGGGGCACAACTTTTATTTTGAAAGCAACAACCGCAACAAACGCAGTATCGCGCTGAATCTGAAGGACCCGAAGGGGAAGGAAATTTTCCTGAAACTGGTCGACACCGCCGATGTCTTCTTGACCAATATGAGTATTGACGCCCCGGCCAAAATAGGCCTGGGCCCGGACGATTTAATGGGCCGGAATCCCCGCCTTATCTATGCGCATTCTTCAGGTTGGGGAAGAAAAGGTCCCGACGCAAGGGCGCTTTCGTTCGATTATACCGGAATCGCACGTTCTGGATTCATGATGTGCGCCGGAGAAAAGGGCAGCCCGCCGGCCCAGTTTCTACCCGGTATGGGAGATGAAATGGGCGGCCTGATCCTGTCATGGGCCGTCACGGCCGCGCTATTTGCCCGGGAAAAGACCGGCAAGGGGCAGCTGGTCGATACTTCCCTGATGGGCAGTATTATCAATCTGGCCGGCCTTATGATGGACGCTTCGGCGATGCTGGGTCAGGAATTCCCAAGGGAAACACGCGCCTGCGCAGGCAACCCCATGTATAACCACTACAAATGCAGCGACGACAAATGGCTTGCCGTGGCGCACCTGCAACCGGACCGGTACTGGCCCATCTTCTGTAAAGCCCTGGGTATCGAAAACCTGGAAAATAACGAGAAATTTAACAGTATTGAAGCCCGAGGTAAAAATGCCTCCGAACTGGTTAAAATTCTCGATGAGCGTTTCCTGACGAAAACACGAGATGAATGGCTGGCGATTCTTGAACAGGAAAAATGCATTGCCACTCCTATCCAAAGACTCAGCGAAGTCTGTAACGATCCCCAGGCTCTGGCGAATAACTATTTTATCGATGTCGAGCATCCCGAGGTCGGGAAGATGAGACAGGTCGGATTCCCATGGGATTTCAGCCATACTCCTGCTGAATGGAGAATGCCGGCGCCCAAGCTCGGCCAACATACCGAAGAACTGCTCCAGGAAATCGGTTACACCAGAGAAGAAGTACAGCAGTTGCGGGATTCGGGAGCGATTCTCTAAATAATACCGTTGCACGTGTGGACGTTGGCACGTGCCAACGTTCAACGTTCCATTATGTTTCATATCTAGCCGATATGCGGAATGATTGTTCCTCCGGACGGGAGAATCGTAACATCCGCATGCGGCATTTCTTTGTGCAGACCATCAATCGCCTCATCGAGCGTCGCTGCGTACTCAAAATTCATCAGCGTCACCTGCTCTTTCGTCAATCCTTCCGTCACATGGATGACCCTGT
>Ga0209536_100006444_pt1 | contig 17958 bp, 12 predicted proteins | sample DeeMarSeWOR28_12_FD_187461 | JGI IMG/M metagenome (GOLD analysis project Ga0209536, IMG submission 187461) | Marine sediment microbial communities from White Oak River estuary, North Carolina - WOR-2-8_12 (SPAdes) (version 2) | ecosystem: Environmental > Aquatic > Marine > Intertidal zone >... | reverse complement strand
CACCTGCTGTTGCCTATGGTAATGTCTATGTAGGCTCTGGAGAAGATGGATATATTTATGCTTTTGGACCACCAAATGAACCACCTGAAACACCAACTAAGCCTGAAGGACCAGATAATGGATTACTTGATGTAGAATACCTGTTTAATAGTAGTTCTACTGACCCTGAAGATGATGACATTTATTATTTGTTTGACTGGGGAGATGGAAATGATAGTGGTTGGATTGGTCCTTATGCCTCAGGTGAAAAAGTTAGTGCTTCTCATATTTGGATAGATTTCGGGTATTATGATATTAGGGTTAAAGCTTATGATAATAGACAAGATAGTAACTGGTCAGAGCCGTTAACAATTCATATTGCAACTTTACCACCAGATGCTCCTATTATTGATGGTCCATCAAGTGGTAAAAAAGGAGTGTCCTATGATTTTACATTTAACTCTGTTGACCCAGAAGGAGATGATATATACTATTTCATCAAATGGGGTGATGGTGCTTCAGAGGATTGGGCGGGTCCATATCAATCTGGAGAAGATTTCATAGTTGCTCATTCCTATCCATTTAAGAAAACATTTACTATCGAGGCAAAGGCTAAAGATGGTTCTGGTGCTGAGAGTGATTGGTCTGAGTTTGAAGTGAATATTCCAAGAACCAGAACAATATCATCATATCATTGGTTCCTAGAACGTTTCCCAATGCTAGAGAGACTGCTGAACCTTTTAAATTAAAAGCTGAGTATAGGACTCGAACTTAAAATTAAGGTTAGTAATTAACTATAACAACGTATCAAACTCGGGATTGGAGTATTTAATTTACTAGTATTATTTACGCCCGCATCGGGATTCGAACCCGAGTAGGAGCCTCCGCAGGGCTCCAGGATATCCAAACTACCTCATGCGGGCTGGAAAGATGATTCTTAACTACTTCTACTATTTGAATTAGTTTAGGAATCAAACGTGAAAACATCAATTGATACATAACTATTTTGTACAAATAAAAGTCTTGATACTTTCAATGTCTGTTTTGGATAAACACCAACTATTTCTCTACTTTAATCTCGGTCGGTTTATCATAATAAGGAGACATTTTCACAAGTTTTTTCAATATAGATTTCTGGAATATAATTATAAATAATTTAAAAATTCTATATTCTTTCTTCATATGTTTGAAATAATCCTCTATGGAATGATTCTGAAAATTAAATTCTCGTTGAGCTTCTTTAGTGTCATACCAGTCTAAATGATAGGTATTAATATCTTTCGTGAAATATTTCTGATCAGGCATAGGAATTGATAGGGACTTAAATAAACAAGATAAGAATTCTTTTCCTCTAAGTTGCCATCCGTTATTTTTCCCACCACCAAGAATATATGCTTGGTTCTTTTGAGTTTTATCCAATTTAAGCTTTTCAACTCCTGTAACCAGAGCAGTAGCAACATCCAAATCCATTATCATTTCAAGTCTCATATCATGATGCATATCAAATATCTCTTCCATTTGAGGCATAGTGCTTGTAATAGGCTGAGTAGAAACAGTTGGGAGTACACCAGAAAGTCTAAAGATAAGATAGTTACTCGCGTTTTCTTTAAGAAACTCCTCACATTTTATTTTTGATTCTTCATAATTTCCTGTAATAACCAAAGGATCATTGCGACCGACTAATTTATCATTTAGTTGAGTAGGTCCCATTACACTTGCTGATGAAGTAAAAATAAAAGGGATATTTCGTTTAGTTTCTTTAATTGCTTTTATTAAATTTACAGTGCCTTTATAATTAACATCCATAGTTAGTTTGCGATTTTTTTTTGATATTGGGGGAATTATTGCTGCAAGATGAATAACTGACTCGCATTCTTGGACAGCCTTTTTTATATCTTCAAAATTCCTGATATCCCCAAATATTACTTTTTTGATTTTTTTCCTATATTTGTGAGCATCTTTACGAGTTTTTTTACTGTCTATCTCAAATACAAATATTTCATGACCTCGTTTATTTGCTTCTTCGATTATTGCTTTTCCAATATTTCCAAAAGCTCCTGTTATTAATATTTTCATTATTTTTTTCTTCTCCTCAGTTATATTGTGTCTTGAAAACAATAGTGGTTAATTAATTATTTTGTATAATTTAAAATTCTTTAAAAGTGAAATACCTATAAGCAAGTTTTTCCTTTAATAACTGATTATTACTTAAGAAAAAATAAATTTCTTTGCAATACATTCAATGCAAATTCCAAATTTCATTTCGGATTTGCTAGGTAATTTTTTTTCCTCTCCCACTGGTTTTATATCTTCTAGATTTGACATATAACTCACCTTTTATCGCATGTTTTTACTAGATTATTATAAATAATCTAGTTTCTAAACAGATAGTTATTACACTGTCTGTAAAGACGTTTCAAATATGTCCTTATAATAATATTGCATACCTCATATATAATTATATTACTAAAATAGGTTTAAAATAGGTAAAATATAGGTTTAAATAATTTCCTTTTTATTAAGCAATTTCTTTCCTTTTTCAGAAATAAATATATTCTTTGATTTACCCTGTTTTTTTATTATAATTAATCCTTTATCTTTGATTATATCTAACCTTTTAGCTGTTGTAACTTTTGATATGGAGAATTTCTGACTTATTTTTTTATATGTTACAATTGTATTATTTTGGTTCTGCTCGTTTATAAAACCTAATACATCGTACATATAATCTTCAAGTTGAACATCTCGAATTGTTTGGCTGGGTAATTGTTTTAGTTCTTCTCTAATAAGAGCTAATTGATTATCACTAATAACAGAGGGATTAAGCCGTAAAAATAAAAGCCCTTTCTTTTTAATGACTAGGTTTGTAATCTTATAAAGTGTTTTAATGAATGCATCAAATGAAAAATATGTTAATAAATAATCAACTCTGTCAAGTAGTATTATCGGTTTAGATTTAGTTTTTAAGAACTTATCAATTTTTAAGGTTAGCGCATCAAGGTCAAAAACATTATCAAATCCACCTAGTTTTTCCTGATTTAATATTATTATTTTAATATTGTTTGTTGGAGGAAGATAACTTTGAATTGTTTCAGGTGTATCTCTAGTTATAAACAAACCATTGTTTTCAAATGTAACTAAATCATTAAATAGATCTATTGCTGAATTGTTGGTCTTGTCAACTATCATATAACAATTACCTAAAACAAGTTTACCATGAACCTCACTATCTTTTGTTATATCCTTTCCCATTATAAGGACACTTTTTTTATCTTTAGTTCCAGATTGTAACCTAGAAAATGTAACTTTCAAAATCTTCCTTGTACCCTTTTTTGTTTTTAAATATAATTCATAAAATGGAAACGAATACTCGCTACTTTCTTCATCAAAATACTCCAAAATACTATCAATACTTTCAAATAAATCTAATTTCTTGAGTGTTTTACCAACTACTTCTCTTGACTTGTAACCAGTAATTATCTCAGCAGTCTTATTCCAGGTTGTGATTTTTAAATTATTATCAACAACTAAGATAAGATCTGATGCACTATTTATTACATCCTGTAGATATTCTTTTGTGTTTCTTAGCTCATTTTGGGCATTCATAGTATCTGTTATATCAACGTAGGTTGCAAAATCTGCACTTTTTCCTTCAAAAATTACTGTCTTAGAAAAAACATCTAACCATTTGATTTTTCCATTTTTTGTTATAATCTTAACAGGATAATGGTTAACAACATCTTGATCACCGCTTTGTTTTTTAGTTAATTGATCCATTACGAATGTATAATGATCAGGATGTACTATTTTTGTAAATATTTTTACTCCTTGCTTCATAATTTCTTCTCGAGAATACCCCATTAAATTCAATAATACCTTATTCAGATATTTAACCTTATTATCCTGGATAATTGCTATGCCCATGAGTGACTGATCTGAAAGTGTCCGAAATCTTTCTTCATTTTCAATTATTTTTTGTTCAATTTTGAATCTTTCAGTAACATCTCGAGTATTAGCAATAATTCCCTTAATTAATGGGTTATCAAGCTGATTGTTTCTGGCGGATTCACAATAAATCCAATTTCCATTTTTTTGTCTAACCCTATATCTTGCTAAAGGCATAATTGAATCTTCTTTTTGAAGGAATTTTTTATATTCTTTAGATAATTCAGAAGATTCCTCAGGGTGAGTAAATTCAAATATGTTTTTTCCAACCATCTCACTAGGTTTGTATCCAAATACTTTTTCTGCAGATGGACTTTGATATCTTATTGTTCCATCCTTTTCAAACAAGGTAATAACATCACTTGAGTTTTCAACAAGAAAAGAATAATATTTTTGCTGATCTTCTAGACTTTTTTCTTCATGTTCCTTATATGAAGTTATATCCTGAATATAAGTAGCTAATTTTACAACATTTCCAGCATCATCTATAACAGGACAGATTGTTGTCCTCCACCACCTACCCATATCTTTATCTTCAATAGTCACTGGTTTTTTTGTTCTAATAACCTCTTCAATTGCTTTTTTTCGGGGAGCAACAACACCCTTACCAATAAGAGAAAATCCTGAAGTTCCAATTATTTCATTCTTTGTTTTTCCTAATACTTTTGCTAGTTTTGAATTAATTGCACATATGATACCAATTGTATCTGAAAGAACCATTGGATCAGGATGATTATCAATTAAAATGTCTAAATCATAAGCTGTTGCATTTCTTTTTTCTGACATTTTATCACTCCATTTTTAGAAAATTCTTTCTTCAATAGATATTGATAGTTAATTAATAAAATTTGGTTAAACTTTTAATTATTTAAGAATATCAACCATTGCTACTTTTTCAAGAATAATAAAACCGTATTTTTCTTTTGTTACTGTATCAATTTCTTTATCATTTATACCAAATTTTCTGAGGGTATCTCTGTTTCCTTCAAGAACCTTATCATCACCATTTAAATTAAGAGAATTTAAGAAATCATTAGTAATCTTATTTGAAATCTCAGTATTTTCATTGTTTAATAATACAAAAGCAATATTTGCCCTTCCCTCTTTTACACCCATCTTTGGAATTGCAAGTTTCAGTTGTCTATCACCTGATGCATAAAGCAGAATTTCCTTTTCTAGTGAATTTGTTGTATTTGTTTTTCTCTCAATTGATCTTTTTGCATGCTCTACTGCTGATATAATATGGTCTTTTCCAAAAATCAAATCTGCATTAAACGATTGAATTGTAATATTATTTTTATTTGAAAAATCTTCAACCCTCTTTAAAAAAACATCGATGTCCTTAATATTTCCTTTTGCACCAATTATTTTTATCATAATTACCTCAATATCTATTTTTTAGCAATAAATTCAGTAAGTTCTTTATCTTCTCCCTTAACACTTTCTCCTATTTGACTCTTAATGCTTTTAGCAACACTTTCACCGATTGTTTTAATCTGAGCAAGTCTTTGAAGAGGTACTCCTCTTAAATCATTGATAGTCTTGAATCCCTCATTAAACAGTGCTCTAGCCCTAACTCTACCGATATTTTTAAGTGAAACAAGATTTAAAAGTTCCTTTTTACAACCATATTGAACTCTTAAAATTAAGTCACTAATATCAGCAAGACAATCAAAATTATACATTCGTGCAAATTCTCTTGATGCATGAAGTAGCCACTGTACCATTTCAACTATGTTATGAATGTCTCCTGGTCCAACATTGTATTTTGTAATAATATTTTCCTCATGGTTTTCTTCTATCCAGTCCTCAACAAGTGATGCGGTTTTTAGATCACTTAAGAACCATTCATACTCCTCATTTGAAATCTCAGGTGGATCAATTAGAAACTTACCACGATGTTTTTCTGCTTTATCTTCAACCCAGGTATCTGCACTTCGTAGGTAGAGAGATCTTACATCAGGTGTTGAGCACACTGCCTGAATAAATGAGAGTGGTGATGGATCTATTTTACAGGATTTTTCAAGAGCTTTTTTTAGAAGTAACGCAGATAGTGGATCTATATAAAGAGAAGATGTTCTATTACCAAGCAGTGTTGACATCAATTTATCATTATTTATCTGCTCAACAAAACCATTATTTATCAAAAAATCAACAGCTTCGTCAATATCGGCTTTTAATGCAGAAGTATCTGATTGATATGCGTAAAAGGTGCTATCTATAAAATTATAAATTCCCTTCATATCCTCAACAAAATTTGTAGCAATTGCTGCAAGAAGATGCATTCTTAATGCTGATTGATTTCCAAGCTTTGAAAAAATAGGTTCATTTTCACCCATTATATAATTTTCATAAATCTCTTCTTTTTGCTGCTCATTTTTTGCAATAGCAATTGCTTCACCAGTTTTATCATATCTAGGTCTACCCGCTCTACCCGCTTGCTGTTTATATTCAAAAATCGGGATTGGATGCATACCAAAATTAGGGTCATAACGCCATAGGTCTCTTATAATTACCCTTTGTGCAGGAATGTTTACTCCTGCTGCAAGAGTTGGTGTTGCTACAATGCATTTTATAATTCTATCTTTGAAACTCTGTTCAACATTTCTACGTTGAGTACTTGACAGTCCAGCATTATGAAATGCAACACCTTTTTGCAAGCAAAAATTAAGTTTTTTATCAACAGATGTTGTTTCCGGCAGATTTCTCTTAATTTTTGATATTAGTTTTTCCAGGCTTTTCTTTTCAATTTCTGATAAATTATTTTCAACAATACTTGCAAGTCTATTTGCAACAGATACAGTTGACCTTCGTGTATTTACAAAAACAAGGACTTGACCACCCTTTTTTATTGAATCCTCAACAATTGCTTCAAGTGCCTTTCTTTCAGAACTTTCAATATGATCTGTTTTTCCATCATCATACTTAATTTGTTTATTTAGATAGACTCCTTCTCTAAGAGGAACCGGTCTCCAGTCTGATTTTATTAGTTTTCCATCAAGCCAAATTGATAGTTCAGTTGCATTTTTAATTGTTGCAGATAGAGCAATTATCTGTGTATTTGGATTTAATGCTTTGAAATGTGAAATAATTACCTCAAGGGTGGGTCCTCGACTTGGGTCATGAATTAGATGAATCTCGTCAATAACAAGTACCTTTATTTTATTCATCCAATTTACTTTGTGTCTTAGAAGAGAATCAGCCTTTTCAGAGGTACAAACAATTATGTCAAATCGATTAAGTCTGGGATCTGAATCATCAAGATCTCCAGTGGAAATTCCAACTTTAAGTCCAAGTTTTTCAAAAAGCTTTAATTCCTCATATTTTTCTCGAGCCAAGGCTTTTAAAGGTACAACATAGAGTGCCTTTCCACTATCATGAATTAGTCTATTTACAATTGCAAGATATGCAACAAGGCTTTTTCCACTTGCAGTTGGAATTGAAAGTACAAGGTTCTTTTTATCAAGCATATGTGGTATTGCTTCTGCTTGTGGAGGATAAAGTTCTGATATTTCATGATCTTTCAAAATATCGATTATTTCTTTGTTTAGAGGAATTTCTTGAAGTTTCATGTCCTTTTCTGTATAATGAAAGGTCTTATAAAAGAAAAGTATTATTCATGTACAAAAAAAATCCTTGATGATACATATGGGCCGAAGACAAACCATGATGGAAAAATACAAGCAGCAGATGAAAGCCTACAGGCGAAAAAGAATGGCTAAAGATAATACTCCATTTTTACCACCCAGTGGTAGTGTTTTTGTAATGGATACATTAGACCCTACAAAGAAAATTAAGGCAGAGGTTATGAAGACAAAAGTAAAACAACATAGAACTGTTATTGAAAGCTTGGCATGCCCTGTCTGTAATAATCCTATGGATTGGGATTCAAAATGGGAAGCATTTATCTGTACAAAACATGGAAAAAAAGGAATTTATGAAATAATTGATGAGTAAAAAAAGTAAGACACTTTAAAATAGCTCTTGTTATATTAGTGGTCGGTGATTTGAAGATGGTTGAAGAAAAAATTGGAATAGTTGAACATTTCTTCACAAACGTCAGTGTAGCTGCAATAAAAATCACAGATGGTGAACTAAAGGTTGGTGATACCATTCATTTTGTTGGTGCAACTACTGATTTCACTCAAAAAGTTGATAGTATGGAAATTGATAGGAACCCTGTCGAGTCTGTTAAACCTGGTGATGATGTAGGTATCAAGGTTAAAGAAAGGGTTAGAGAACATGATGTAGTTTACAAAGTTCCAGAGGAATAGATTATGAAGCAATTAGCAGAAGTAAGAACATTAAGAGTAAATCGATATATGATTATTGATGATGAACCATGTAAGATTATGAGTATTACAACTTCCAAACCAGGAAAGCATGGTGAGGCTAAAGCAAGAATTGAGGCAATTGGTGTTTTTGATGGACAAAAAAGAAGTGTTGTTCATCCTGTAAAACATAAGATTCATGTTCCTCTTATTGATAAAAGAAATGCACAAGTCCTTGCACTTATGGGTGAAAATGTACAGCTTATGGACCTTGAAACATATGAAACATTTGAGATGCCAATTCCTGATGAGTTCAAGGGTAAACTTGAACCCGGCAGTGAAATATCATATCTTGAGGCTCTAGGAAGAAAGAAAATTACAAGGGCTTAATATTTAGATTTTAGGTTAATATGGACTTTCCAGATTATTTTGCGGATGCTGAATCAAGTTTTGATGAGGCAAAGTATGTAATTTTTGGAGTGCCTTACGATAAAACCTCTTCTTTTAGACCAGGTGCAAGAAATGGCCCAAAAGAAATTAGAAAGGCAAGCTGGAATTTTGAAACCTATAACTTTAGAACGGGTTTTGATTTTTCAGATGTAAAATTTCATGATTATGGAGACCTTGAAGTTAAAGATAAAACTCCTGAAAGAATGGTAGAAGAAGTTAGCAAGTTTACAAGTAAACTACTTAAAAATAACAAAATTTCTATTGCTATTGGTGGTGAGCATTCAATAACTCCTGGTATTGTAAATGCATATCCTAAGGATATTTTTGTTGTTTCTCTAGATGCTCATATTGACTTCAGGCAAAAATATGAAAATTCTCCCTATAATCATGCATGCGCAACAAGACGTATATCTGATCATGTCGGTATTGATAATGTAGCAGTTATTGGGATAAGATCTGCTGAAAAAGAAGAATTTCTTGAAGCAAAGAAACTAGGTTTGTTCTATATTGATTCTTATGAAATCAGAGAAAATGGAATAGAACAGGCTCTAGGTAAAACAAAAAAACATATAGGAAATAATAAGGTTTATCTTACTTTGGATATAGATGTAATAGACCCTGCTTTTGCTCCTGGAACAAGTACTCCTGAACCATTTGGTATTTCTCCTTTTGACATTTTAAAATGTATTGATGCTTTTTCTTCAAATTTGATTGGTTTTGATATTGTTGAGGTATGTCCTGATTTTGATAATGGTCAAACAGCATTACTTGCTGCAAAGCTAATTAGGTCTGTTATTGAAGCATTTGAATCAAGAAAATAGGGGTAGCTTAATATATATTGACTTTATTCTGCTGTTTTATGCAACTAGAAAAATTAGCAACCGTAGGATTAGCAGTTATAATAGTATTAGCAATCTCTGGATACATTTTGGCAGATGAATCAATTCGAACAGATATTTTTGAAAATCTCTTTGGAGAAGGGGAGGAAAATGGAAAGCCAATTGTTGTTACTGGAGCAATAACATATGGAGATAGTGCTGATGTAAATTACATCGGTAAATTTACTAATGGAACGGTTTTTGATACAAATGTTGAATCAGTTGCAAAGCAATGGGATCTTTATAATGAAAGTTATCCCTATGAACCTGCAAAGATTTTTGTAGACCCAAAATTTGAATTTTATCCGCCTGAAGGATATGAAAATTATACTAATTCTTTTATTCCAGGATTTCTAGAAGGTCTTGTTGGTATGAAAGAAGGCGAAACTAAAAATGTTACTATTCCACCTGAGGATGGTTATGGAGAATGGAATACTACGATGTCTGAGATGTTTGGAATGGGTTCATATCCTCTTGAAAGTGTAATTGAAAGTGAAATATCAGAAAACAAAACAGCTCTTATTCAGAGTTTTCCAGGAATTAATCTAACAGAAGGCTCAGTATTTGACTATGGCGCGGTTGCTTTTGAGCAAGCAGGAGTTCTCAATGCTTCAATAGTTGAAGTTACTGATGAAAACGTTACTTACAGATTAGAACCTGAGAATGGATCATCAGTTGAGCTTCCTCTTTTTAATTGGACCATTGTATTTTTAGTTGAAAACGACACAGCTTTTACAATGCGTTCACTTATAGACGCAGGCCACATATTCAGCATTGAAAGCTTTTATGGATCAATGCATTTCAAGGTTATATCAGTAAATGAAACACATGCAAGACTTGCAATGAACCTTGATGCGCCAGAAGTTAGATTCATTGGAGCAACTCTAGAGTTTGAACTAGAAGTTGTAAAGGTCTATAAAACCTCAGCTTTACTTGAAGAAAGTTGAGACTTTATCTCTTTTTCAAGGATTTCTAAGAATTCCTCTTCTGTACCTTTAGGTATAGTTGCACCAGCTGCAATGTCATGACCACCTCCAACACTGTCAAGAGTTGCTGCTGCTTTTTTCATAGCCTTTGATAGATTAAGTCCTTTTTCAACAAGCTCTTCAGTCCCACGTGCAGATACCTTTACTTCTCCTTGTCCTTTATTTGCAAAACCAATGAGCGGCAGGTCACTACCAACATCTTCTGAATTAAGTAGCATATTTGCAACTATTCCAACTATTGTATCACGGATTCCATTTCCCGCGTGAAAGTACTGTAAGTGTTCTCTTTTTATAATTCCCTCATCTTTAGCGAACTGAAGACCAACAACCAGGTTTTGTCTATGACCAAGAAGAAGGTTTCTTGCTTTTGAAAGATATTTCCCTCTATCCCCAAGGCAGACCTGAAGGCCTACATCACATTTTCCATATCTTGCTGTTGAATTGAGAAGTGTTGCAAACTCCTTTGAATCATGTATCTCTGTTCCCTCTTGTTCGTTTAATAAGATATAGACCTCTCCAATTATCCTTTTTGTAATCTTATGGCCAAAACCTTTAGAAAGAAGCAGTTGTGCAATACTTGATAATATTAGTCTTCTTTCGTCTTTACATAGATCAATCCATTTTCTCCAGGAATCTCCGTCTTTCATAGTAATTCCTAGTTCCTGTAAAAAAGCAACACAGGCTTGTTCTCTTCCGCTAAGACCTGGTAAAATAGGGTCACTAGCAAATTGAAGCATCTTATAAATCGGGCGACTTTCCCTACCAAAAAATCTTATATCAATTTTTGCCTTTACTGCATTTACTGATTCTCCATCAGAAAGGATATCTCTGTTAATACCTGTCAATTTTCTAAATCTTCTATCCTGGAGATCGCCACATGCTCCAACTATAGCAAGAGAACTAAGATCTAGATTTTTCTTATCAATTACCCTTGATACAAGATAGGTTGTTCCTGCACCACTTATTTCAAAACTCCCGTCAAGATCAAAAAGATGAGGATTTAGATGAAAGGATTTATTTGAGTTTTCAGGACAAGCATGATGATCGGTTATAATCTTATTAATATCAGGTGTATCAGTACTAATACTACTTCCAAGGTCTGTAAACCATACTAGCTCGTGGTTTTCATTTTTTAATTTCTCAAGTGTTTCACTGTCAAGGTCTTTTACAAACTCAATTGAGAAATTTTTCCCTAGTCTTTTCAATGTTTGATAAGCAATGGTTCCAGCAGTTATTCCATCTGCATCTATATGGGTTACAATATGGATTTCTTTAGATGAATTTACAATTTCTCCTATCTTCTCCGCTCTTTTTAACAAAAAAGTGCACCAGCATTTTGTATAGAGTTTGACTATTAAAATCTAACATACAAATTTATTACAAAATTAAGTTAATTTGTTATAAAAATCATTTTAATATAAGTGTTAAACAAATAATTTAAATATAAAAAAGAATATGCCGAATTGGGGGAGTCTGGAATAGAATTCTTATGAGGGTACATCCCATCCCAAAAATTCTTTTTTTCCAGATTCCTCTTAATTAAAAAAGAGGAAAAAAAGTTTTATTTTTCTGACATAGATTTGTATTTTTTGAATCTCTCGTTTACATCATTTTCTAGTAAATTATGTAGACGCTTTGCTTCATCTGGAAATGTTCTAGTAAGTGAATTGTATCTTACTTCACCCATGATGAACTCCTTAAGTGTTCCGTTTGGCTCTTTTGAATCAAGTTGGAAAGGATTTTTTCCTTCTTTTGCAAGTCTTGGATCATATCTGTAGAGTGGCCAGTAACCGGATTCAACTGCAAGTTTCATTTCATTTTGAGTCTTTCCCATTCCAGCTCTAATACCATGGTTGATACATGGCGCATAGGCAATAATAAGTGATGGACCTGGATAGGATTCAGCTTCTTTTAATGACTTCATCATCTGGTTCTTATTTGCACCCATCGCAATTGATGTGACATAGACATAGCCGTATGTCATTGCCATTACTCCAAGGTCTTTCTTCTTTGTTTTTTTACCTGATGCTGCAAATTTAGCAACTGAACCAATAGGTGTTGCCTTTGATGATTGACCACCTGTGTTTGAATAGACCTCTGTATCAAAAACAAGAATGTTTATGTCTTCGTTCATTGCAAGAACATGGTCAAGTCCACCATAACCGATATCATAAGCCCATCCGTCACCACCGACCGACCAGATTGATTTTTTTGTAAGTAATCTTCTATATTCCCATATTTGATTTAAGATTTCATCTGAATGATTGTTTTCAAGATGTTCCTTTATCTTGTTTCCCCATTCTTTTGAACCGTCTGCATTGTCTTTGTTTTCTAGCCATTTTTCGAAAACCTCTTTTGAGTCACCCGAAACCTTGTTTTCATCAAGTGCTTGTTTTACAAGATCAGCTAGTTTGTTTCTGCGCTGTAGAGTACCAAGAGCCATTCCAAAACCATATTCTGCATTATCCTCAAATAGTGAATTTGCCCATGTTGGTCCATGACCGTCCTTGTTTACTGTAAATGGAACTGCCGGAGCAGATCCTCCCCAAATAGATGAGCATCCTGTTGCATTGGCAATTATCATCCTGTCTCCATAGAGCTGGGTGATTACTTTCATATATGGTGTTTCCCCGCAACCTGCGCATGCTCCAGAAAACTCAATCAATGGTTGTCTAAATTGAGAACCTTTCACTGAATATTTATCAAAATCTCCAGTTCGAATTGGAATATTTTCAGAATATTTCTGGTTTGGTCTTTGATTTTGTTGAGTATCAAATGGTTTCATAATAAGAGCTTTTTCTTTAGAGGGGCATATATCTGCACAATTACCACAGCCAACACAATCTTCAGGGTATACTTGAATTCTAAATGATAAGTCTTCCATTCCTTTTCCAACTGCTTTTTTTGCAACAAAACCTTCTGGTGCATTATTTAATTCCTCGTCTGTTAAAAGAACTGGTCTAATTGCAGCATGAGGACATACCATTGCACACTGGTTACATTGAATGCAGTGGTCAATCTGCCATTCTGGAATATGAATTGCTACTCCTCTCTTCTCGTATTTTGTAACACTTGTTGGAAAGATACCTGCTGGGGTAAATGCACTAACTGGTAATTTGTCACCCTGCATAGCTGTCATTGGTCGCATTACATTTTTTATAAAATCTGGTTCATCGGTTTCTATCTTTTTTTCTGGTTCTAAGGTCGCCCAGGATGAAGGATATTGTATCTCATTTATATTGTTAAGAGAAGCATCAACTGCCTTCCAGTTCATTTCAACAATGTCTTTACCTTTTTTTCCATATGTTTTCTGAATTGCCTCTTTTAGATATGAAATCGCGTCATCAACTGGTAGAACCTTTGATAGTTTGAAGAAAACTGTTTGCATGACCATATTAATTCTACCGGTTAGTCCAACGTCTTCAGCGATTTTTACTGCATCAATTGAGTAGAATTTAAGGTTCTTTTCAGCAATTTTCCTTTTTAGAGAGTTTGGAAGATTTTCCTCCATTTCTTCTAGATTCCAGGGTGAATTTAAAACAAATGTTCCATCCTGCTTTATTCCCTCAAGTAGATCATATTTGTCAACATATGAGGGATTGTGACATGCAACATAATCAGCATGACTTACAAGATAGGTTGATTTTATTGGAACTTTTCCAAAACGCAAGTGAGATACTGTAACACCTGCTGATTTCTTTGCATCATATGCAAAATAACCCTGTACATACATATCAGTGTTGTCGCCAATGATTTTAATTGCATCTTTATTTGCTCCAACTGTTCCGTCTCCTCCAAGACCCCAGAACTTACACTGAACAAGACCTTCTGGTGTTGCATCAATTTCCTCAGTGATTGGAAGAGAAGTAAATGTTACATCATCGGTGATTCCAACTGTAAAGTTGTTCTTTGGTTCATTCATTTTTAGGTTATCAAATACTGCCTTTGCCATAGATGGAGTGAAATCCTTTGAACCAAGACCATATCGTCCACCAACAATTGTAATATCCTTCTTTTGATGTTGATAAACTGCAGATATATCAACATACAATGGTTCACCATATGAACCGTTCTCTTTTGTTCTGTCAAGAACTGCAATTCTTTTTACACTTTCCGGAACTGCTGATATAAAATGCTGTGCTGAAAATGGTCTGAAGAGTCTTACCTTCAATAGACCTACTTTTTCACCATGGTTATTTAGATATTCGGCAGCCTCTTCAGCAGCTTCTGCACCTGAACCCATCATTACAATTATTCTATCTGCATCTGGTGCTCCAACGTAATCAAATAAACTGTATTTTCTACCGGTTAGATTACTTACTTTTTTCATTTCTTCTTCGACAATTCTTGGTACCTCTAGATAGAATTTGTTTGCTGCTTCATTTAGTTGGAAGTAGATATCAGGGTTCTGTGCTGTTCCTCGAAGATGTGGTTTTTCAGGGTTCATTGCTCGTTCTCTGTGTTTTTTAATTCCTTCCCAATCAACGATTGGTGGGATATCATTATAATCAAGCATCTCGATTTTCTGGATTTCATGTGAACTTCTGAATCCATCAAAGAAATGTACAAATGGAATACTTGCACGAATTGAAGACAAGTGAGCAACAAGAGCAAGGTCCATTATCTCTTGTATTGAACCAGATGCCAAAAATGCAAATCCTGTTGCACGGGCAGCCATCACATCCTGATGATCACCAAAAATTGATAGTGCTTGACCGGCAAGTGCTCTTGCAGATACGTGAAACACTGTTGGCATAAGTTCACCTGATATTTTATACATATTTGGAACCATCAAAAGAAGTCCTTGCGATGCAGTAAATGTTGAACAAAAGGCACCAGTGCTTAGTGCACCGTGAACTGCTCCAGCAGCACCACCCTCTGACTGCATCTCTTGAACTCTCAACGTTTGACCAAAAATGTTTTTTCTGCCTTGTGCAGACCACTGGTCTACAACTTCTCCCATTGGTGATGAGGGAGTAATCGGATAAATTGCTGCAACATCAGAAAATGCGTATGCAACATGTGCTGCAGCTGTGTTACCATCAACAGATTTTATTATTTTTTGTTTTTTTTCATTTGTTTTCAATTCACTAACTAAAGTATTTGACATAATAAACACTCCTTAAGGCAAGTACCCGAATCAAAGTATAATAGATAAATATTTGGTATAATAAAAAATTAAAAAAGATAGACTCTATATTTTATTATTTCTTTTTGGATTCATCATTATTATTATTTGAAAAGTTTTTATCAGCTGGTTTTGAAGATATTATATAACCGATTTTCTTTTTCGACCATTTTGCCCATCTGGCTAGAATTAACGGTAGGAGTAATACTGATGTAATAAATGCATATGCAATAGTCATCACCATTATTACACCGAACTGCTGCTCTGGAGGAATTGGTACTAATATCAGCATTCCAAATCCAAGTGTTGTAGTCAATGCTGCAATTAGAAGTGCACCTCCAGTCTTTCCAATCGTTTCAGATAAGGCTGCCTGTATATCTCCTGTTTTATCTGCTACAAGCTTGAATCTTTCTGTTGCATGTATTGCATAATCAATTCCTATTCCTATCGTAAGTGAAGTGACAGTGATTGTTAATATATTTAATGAGTAGCCAATGAAATACATTGTGCCAAGTATCCATACAATTGAAACCAAAACAGGGATTATTACAATAAAACCTAGAGTAAGTCTTCTATAGGCAAACATTAATGCTAAAGTTGCTAGAGCAAATGCAATAAATGTTGATGTTATCTGACTATCTGTAAGTTCAGAAGTGATTTTATGTGTAATTAATAATGGTCCCGTGATTATTACACTTACATCTCCATAATCTTCCAGATTTCCCTGAAGATCGTTATCAAGTATTACAAGGTCTGATTGAAGGTCTTTATCTTCACTTGTTGCTGTTACTATACTTATATATGCTCTAATCATCGTAGAACTATATCTTCCATTTTCAGATCTTGTAATTAATAATTGTGTTTGTATTCCATATTCTGGACTATCCCATAAAAAGTCATATAACCTTTTTACATCTGCATCAGTTCTTGGAATTCTTGTATTTTCATTAAGGTTGAACTCTTCAATTAAAGAAAGGTTATTATTTACCGCCTGATTGATTAACAAATATATGCTTTCCACTTTTGGAGAGCCGTCGGCATTTATTCCAACAAATGTATCATCCTTGAAATTTTCATGTGTTTTCATTATTCCATCTAATGTATCTACGGTTGCAATGTCACCTTCAATTAAGATGAACTCCTGGTCTTGACCGATAAATGGAAAATTTTCTTCTAGTTTATGATAAACCATTATCGAGGTTTTGCCTTCTGGCAAAAAGGATTGCAGATTGAAACCTGTTTCAATCTGAGTTGCCCCAACTGCAGCAATAAGCGTAACTATTAGTAAAACCCCAAAGATTTTTTTCTGATGACCAAGTATTTTTTTCGCCATCTTTTCCATAAGCTCGTTTAATTTGAAGCTTTGAGTCTTTATTTTATCAAATTTCTTCTTTTTTCTATCAATTATATATCTGATTGATGCCTGAAGTGTTATTGCTGTTATAAAAGTATAAATGATTCCAAGGGCAAGTAATATTCCTAGGTCCCGCAATGGAGCAAGTGATGCACTTAGAAATGATAAAAATGCAATCACAGTTGTAAGCATTGCAAGAAACATAGCAGTTCCTATTTCAAGGACAGATGTTTTTATTGCTTCTGCAGGAGTTTTTCCTTTTGATAGTTCTATTCTATAGTTATGAGAAAGATGAACTGAATAATCCACCCCTAATCCCATAAGTAGTGGAAATAATGCTACAAGCATTACAGTAAATGATATACCAAAAAGGACCATGGTACCAAATACCCAGACAATTGAGACGAGAAGTGCAATGAGTGGTAGCACCATATATGATATTCTTCTAAATGAGATAAATAAAACTCCAAGTATTACAACAAAAATCAGTGGCATAATAATTTGATTTGACTCATTTGTAACTTCGTTCATTTCAACAGAGATTACCGAATCACCAGTTGCTTGAACAGATATATAATCATATTTTGAATCTAGATCTTTCAATTTATCTAATATATCTATTGTGACTCTGATCTGTTGTTGTTGATCCCAATTAAGATCTAAACTAAGAATAATTATGCTTGCTTGAGGCTTTCCAGTTTCTTCGAATTCTTTAGATAAAAAGCTTAAAGCATTTATTCTTACTTCATCAAGTAGTGCTGTTTTTATAAATAAAATCTCACTAGAGCTTCCACTGTCAGGTGCGATATCTGTATTTATCCATGATTCATCAAGTTCTTTTAATGCAATTTGATCAGGTAGTGGTATGGTCTCTTCAAAGTTACTGAAAATTTCATCGAAATCCTCCCAGCTAATATTTCCATATTTCTCTAGCAATCTTGCTGTAATTGCTCCTAGAACTGGTCGG
>Ga0209536_100006443_pt1 | contig 17958 bp, 20 predicted proteins | sample DeeMarSeWOR28_12_FD_187461 | JGI IMG/M metagenome (GOLD analysis project Ga0209536, IMG submission 187461) | Marine sediment microbial communities from White Oak River estuary, North Carolina - WOR-2-8_12 (SPAdes) (version 2) | ecosystem: Environmental > Aquatic > Marine > Intertidal zone >... | reverse complement strand
TCACAGCTAAAAATGGCTAAAAAAGTAAATCAGGAATATTTTCAGGATGAACTTTTAGATCGGCGGGAACGTTTGGAAAGGTCCATTAGAGGACAAAGCGACCCGTCCCAGCTCATTCAGTTATTGCAACAGGTGGATGCAGCATTAGAACGGCTGAATGAGGGAACTTATGGTCTGTGCCAAACCTGCCATGAACCCATTGAGAAAGAGTGTTTGCTAATAGATCCGCTGTCGTGTTTCTGCCTGGATCATCTCACTGAATCGCAGCAGCGGGATCTGGAGCAAGATTTTTATCTGGCCTCGCGCATTCAGGGGGCATTATTACCGCCCAAGGAATCTAAATTTGGAAACTGGGATATTTACTATAGTTACTTGCCTGCCGGACCGGTGAGTGGGGACTATTGTGATCTTATCAGATTGTCGGAAGAAAAAGGGCAATTTTTGTTTGTTTTAGGAGATGTCTCGGGAAAAGGTGTCTCGGCATCGATGCTCATGACTCATTTACATGCCATCTTTCGCAGCCTGATCAGCCTGCAATTGAATTTGGATGAATTGATGGATAGGGTAAATCGGCTTTTCTGCGAAAGTACTCTTTCGGCCAGTTATACCACCCTGATATGCGGACGTGCCTTTCCCAATGGTACGATAGAAATCGCAAATGCCGGACACTGGCCTTCTTTGCTGGTTGGGAAAAACCGGATGGAATGGATCGAATCTACCGGGATCCCCTTGGGGCTGTTCTGTGAAGCGAAGTATGGAGTGGATAAAATACAGCTTCATCCGGGAGATAATCTGTTATTATATACCGATGGGCTGACAGAAGCATCCAATAAAACGATTGAATATGGTGGAAGTCGTCTTCAGAGTATTGCCTCCGCACTTGAATCCAAAACACCCAAAAGACTGGTTGATCACTGCCTGGCGGATTTGAGGAAATTTTTAAATGGCTCCACTCAGACCGATGATTTGACGATTATGTCAATCCAGTGGTTTGGTTCAACCGCCTGAAATTACCGGAAGCGCAGAGAGTTTACAGGGAGCAGCCTTCCCCGCAGGCAATATCACGGTGAGTTTTTGAGAAAGGTCATTCTTTTTATTATTTCAGCTTCGTCCCGACAGTCCGAAACCCCGTACAACCCCTGATCCGTCAAGACAACGGCTGCCATTCCCTGGTAGGGAATTGTAATCATTCGGGCAGGATAACTGTAAATATCTTTCCCAATCCAGTTTTCTGAAAGATTTAGAAAAAATTCCTCACTTTTGGGATAGGAACCGGTTACGATTCTAAAGAGTCTGTATTGTGTCCCAGACTCATCTTCATAAATGGCATACAGACAGTTTTGGAGTTCATTTAATCCCAGAAAGACTTCTCGGGCAAAACCTTCGGAGTTCATTTTTCTTCCTAACACAGGTAAGGTTTGGAATTCTTTAGGAAATTGGCTGTGTCCGGGCAGGTAATCAGCAATCCCATGTAGAAGCATCTTGGCGCTGGTTTCGGTTAATTCACCCTCAAAAGCATAAATTTTAACATAATAAATGTTTTTAAAAAGCAGGGCCTGTCCCGGAAGACTTAAAACGCCCTGAGATCCGATTGCCAGAGGTTCAAAAGGAACGGGTCTTTCCAGGGCGAAGATACCGAAGGCATTCAGATCACTGGCCATATTATAGATTTCAATTGAGACAGCAAGCGAATCTTTCTGAAAATCCTGAATTTGCAGATCCTGAAAGCCTAAATCTAAATACTGGTCGGCGGCACCATTGATGTGTTCCCATAGATTATCGCGGGTAAAGGAAAGGATCTCACTATGAGAAGACCAGCCGGATGGCATTGGAAAATCCTGGGCGGATAAGGGAAGGGGGATGTACAGTGTAATAAACAGAACGAAGAGTGGTGATTTCATGATGATCTCCTGTTTCCGAATTTTAGCTCAGGTGCGGTTCAGAGACAGCATAGAATGGACCTGTAACATCTGAGCTTGAATATCGAGGCCATACGGACATTTCTCCAGACAAGGCGCATCACAATTATAACAGGCCGGAACATTCTGTCGTAAAATATTGGCGTATTTTTCCATGGCCTCTTTTTCTCTTTGCTGATTCTGAAAATAATAGGCATAGCGCATGATGGTGCTAACCGGGACACGCTGAGGACAGCCGGAAATACACTCTTTGCAGGCTTGCCGACAATAGTAGGAATTCGCGGAGGACCCAAACCTGTTAAAGAATCCCGGGTCCAACCGAGACATATCGCTCCCGGAGATGGGAATTGTTCGATCGACCTGCGAAAAATCACTGAACGAGATGCAGGCTGTATGGATATCCGGGTTCTGCAACACCCATTGAATACTGGCCAGTTTGAGCTGTTCTTCACTGCTGATATTTAATTTCTCTGCGAAAGGTAAGGTTTTTTGGGTGATTTCTTTCAATTCATTTGCTCGCTGCTTCAGGCGCTCCAACGCTTCTTCATAACTCATACCCCGTTTTTGGTAGCGTTCAATTAATTGCTGCTGTTCCCCGGTCAGATTTTCAGGATCAACCAGGTCCGCCTTTAAAATACCGGGTGACGTCTTCATGGCAGTGGTACCCAGGTCGTTTTTTTTGCAGGCTTTCAGAATATTCTGACCAGCCTGGTCATTCATGAAATTATATATCAAGAGCAGCGCATCAAATCTGCCATCTTCGGCTGCGGCAATCAGGACCTTTTCCATGCTATCTTGGTCGTCATTGCGGGGTCCATGAGATGATACACCACAATAACGTAATTTTCCCTGAGACCTGAGTTCTTTAACGGCCTCGTGAAATCCGGTATGATTAAGTAGTGCGACTTCCTTCACGGAATGCATAAACAATGCATCAACATATTCGGTCTGCAACCGTTCCTGGCATTTGGCAAAGCGGTCCAAAATTTCAGTTTTAGTTTCCTCATAACCAATAGGCAATTTCGTGGTAATGAAAACCTTTTTCCGGTCCATAAATTTTAATGCATCACCCAGTAGTTTTTCAGATTGTCCATTGATATAGCCCTCTGCGGTATCGAAGTAGTTCACTCCCTTATCGTAGGCATAACGAAAAATACTTGTCTCACGGTTACGTGTTCCCCCCATACTGATATCAGATACCTCAAAACCGGTGCGTCCCAGTTTTCGATACTGCTGAATTTTATCGGTCTTTTCTTCACTTTTATCACTTTTGGATGGCTGGGAATGAAGCGCACTCCAGGCGCCTCCGGCCAGAACCGCGCCGCCCGTTTTGAAAAATCGCCTCCGGCTGATTGATTTACCGCTGTTTTCCATGGAAAAAAGTCCTCCGAATATTTTGTTTCTTTGAAAATAGAATTTCAGAAGTCAATTTTCAATAAAATATAATATTTTTGGGGTGTATTTTTTTAATTCCCGGCAAGGTGCGACCTCGCCACTAATAGATCTGTTTATTTTTAAGAATAGAAATTCAATCTTTTTATACAGATAAGTTTTCGCTTAAATTCGGAGTAAAATTCTTACATTTCAATGGGACCGGTTTATATAAAGCAAATAAATATTTATCCCGTCAAATCAACGGCAGGGATCGTACTGAAGGATTCAATGGTGTGTGATCGCGGATTGCAATACGACCGCTTCTGGATGTTGATCGATGAGAAAAATCATTTTCTCAGTGCCCGGAAATTTAACAAAATGGTATTGATCCAGAGTCAGATTTCCAAGAATAATCTTACACTTTCTGCCCCAGGTATGAACAACCTGTCGCTCCCGCTATTGGGTTTTTCCGGTCCGCGACTTTACGTGCAGATTTGGAAGGATGAATGCTCTGCGGTTTATTGCGGAAAAGAAGCCCAAGATTGGTTCAGTAATTTTCTGGGCACCTCCGCTCGCCTGGTTTATATGCCCAGCGATTCCCGACGCAGGGTTGATCCGAAATATACCGATGGGCAAAGGCCAGTAAGTTTTGTAGATGGCTATCCTTTCCTTTTGATCTCCGAAGCATCACTTGCGGATCTTAACGCCCGCCTTGGTACTCCGCTGGAAATGGCCAGATTCCGGCCCAACCTGGTTATTGAGGGATGTCAGCCTTATGAAGAAGATACCTGGAAGATCATCCGGGTAGGCGCGATCAGGTTTCAATTTGTAAAACCCTGTTCGCGTTGCGTGATTACTACTATAGATCCGAAGACAGCGACAGCAGGAAAAGAACCACTTCGGACGTTAGCTGCATACCGGTCAAATCAGGGGAAAGTTTATTTTGGGCAGAATCTGGTTCATATGGAACAGGGGCTTATTTCAGCAGGAATGCCGGTAGAGATTCTGAGTTAAACCTGAAATAGTGAAGCAACATCCATTCAGATATTTAAAAAATTCCCGGAAAAGATCTGTGTTAAGATTCTATAAATCCTGAAAAAATTATTTAAAAATAGCGGAAACCAAAACTGCAAAAGTGTATTTTTTGTTATCGCGGTTGCATTTGGTCTTATTTTTTTGTAACATTCCAGACTTTTTCGGAGGATAAAATGACCGTTACAAAAAGTGATCTGGTAAATCGTATGGCGGAGGCCACCGGCTGGACCAAGGTGGATTGCGAGGTACTTCTTACCGGATATCTGGCTTACATCATTGAATCACTTCAGGAAGGAGATCGTGTTGAGATTCGGGGATTTGGCAGTTTCTATGCCAAAGAACGCCAGCCACGCCTGGTCAAAAATCCCAAGACCGGAAAAGTGGTTTCGGTTGCCCATCGTTTTGTTCCGGTCTTTAAACCGGCCCGAAATTTTAAAAAATCTGTCAATCAGAAACTTTTAAACAAGAGTGGACTATCCGGGAATGAAGAATAAATGCTCTAAGTGTGGAACGGAAATTCAGCAATCTGTTAAATTCTGTCCGGAATGCGGGACGGCTCAAAAATCCCGAAAACAGGATCAGAAAAAATCCGTTTCGCCAGCCTCAAAGACCGCTTCTAAATCGTACGGTTCGGGAATGAATATCATATATCTGGTTACGCTTTTGTCAGTTATTGTGGTTGGAATTTACGGATACCAGTATGTTGCTCCGGAGAACAGCTCAGATCCCCATGCAAATGTTCCTAGAGCGGTTACCCCGGCACAGGCCCCGGCATTCGATCAGGAGCATTATCAACATTTGCTTCAGGAAGTTAATTCTAACCCAAATGGTTTTGATGAAAACGTTCACCTAGCCAATTTTCTTTTTGATAATCAGCGTTTTGGCGAGGCCTTGCAGTATTACCAGACAGCACTGAAGGTTAATCCCCGGGATGCAGACGTCCTGGTGGATGCCGGGGTAAGCTGTTTCAATATAAATCAGCTTGAAGAATCGAAAGTATATTTTGAAAAAGCGTTAGCGGTGAACAGCCAACATATTAATGCTCTTTATAATATGGGGGTTGTTTCTTCCCGGCTGGGGAATATGCGGGATATGAACACATTCTGGAACAAACTTATCGAAGTCGCACCCCAATCGGAACAGGCGCGTAATGCACAGCAGATGCTGACACAAGTTGGTAACAATAGTGATTCCAATCCCTAATCGACCGGAATAGGAGGTGATGATATGCCATGTGGTCGTAAACGAAAACGCCATAAAATGGCAACGCACAAACGGAAAAAACGTTTGCGTAAAAATAGACATAAAAAGAAAGTCCGTTAATTTTATCCCTCATTATTTAGTGAGGAAAAATTACCTCTATTAGATTCGAACCGAATATTGTGCGGTTGTCACCCTCAGTATTCGGTTCTTATGTTTGCCTGAAAAATGGTCCCATGGAAAAAAGAATTTATACCGTTTCCACCTTAACCCGGGAAATCAAGGAAGTTTTAGAAACAAGTTTCCCGCGGTTGTGGGTGGAAGGTGAAATTTCCAACTTCAAACGACACTCTTCCGGACATTTCTATTTTACCTTAAAAGATGAAAGTGCCCAGATCCGCTGCGCCATGTGGCGTTTTAAAGCAGATGCGCTGAGATTCCGGCTGGAAGACGGTTTAAAAGTTCTACTGGAAGCAGACATCCAAATATATGAGAAAAGTGGTACCTACCAACTGGTGGTGCAACAATTACAACCCGCGGGTATTGGGGATCTGCAGCTGGCTTTCGAACAATTAAAAAAGCGATTACAGGCGGAAGGTTTATTTGATCCTGGAAGGAAAAAGGAGATTCCATTATACCCAGAAAGAATCGGCGTGGTAACCTCAGCCACCGGAGCGGCCATTCGGGATATTGTCAGTGTAATCTGGCGAAGATATCCCCCGGTAGAGATCCTTCTTTATCCGGTGAAAGTTCAGGGTGAAGGGGCGGCAGAAGAAATTGCACAAGCAATCAAAAACTTTAATGACTATGGCAAGACGGATGTGCTGATTGTGGGGCGAGGCGGGGGATCCCTGGAGGATTTATGGGCCTTTAATGAAGAGGTGGTTGCCAGGGCGATATTTTCCTCTCGCATTCCGATTGTATCTGCGGTGGGACATGAAGTTGATTTCACGATCGCTGATTTTGTGGCAGATCGTAGAGCACCTACCCCCTCGGTAGCAGCAGAAATGGTGGTTCCGGACCGTTCCGAATTACTGGGAATTCTGGCCTATTATCAGGAAAGGTATAAAAATCACTTTTTTCAAAAGTTAAACGCTTATCGGGATAAGATATCGGCCTTCAGTAAGAGTTATGCCTTTCGCCGTCCGGAGGATATTTTGTATCAAAAAATTCAGCGGCTGGATGAACTTTTGCGCATCATACAATCCGCCATGGAATATGCCATCGAGAGAAAAAAGCAACGACTGGATAATTTGCGGCTGCAATTACGGGCGCTAAACCCCGAAGAAGTCCTGCGACGGGGATACAGTATCTGTTACAAGGACGGCCAGATACTCAAAAATGTAAAGGATTTGAAGACCCTGGATATTGTCCAGGTAAAATTGCACAAAGGTCAGTTTATCTCACAGGTTCAAATGTTGGGAGAAAGTGAATGAAAAAAGGCCAGACTTTTGAGAAGGCGATGAAACGCCTGGAAGAAATCGGGGAGTCCCTGGAAAGTGGAGATATTGCTCTGGAAGAATCTATTAAATTGTATGAAGAGGGAATCCAGCTTATTGATTTTTGTCAGAAGAAATTGGATGAGGCGGAAAAGAAAGTCCAAAAACTTAGCAAAGATTCAGAAGGAAAGTTTCATACTGATCAACTAGATGGTCCGGTTTCAGGGGATCAGGATTAAGTCGTATATAGATGTAATGATAACTTTAGGTTTTTTATTTTATATAAGATATTTTCTTCACCGCACGTTTTTCCCCTTCATACTCTAGAATCACCAGTAATAAACCACTGCTCCAGGATTGCGCATTGATATTAAATTCATACAATCCTGATGTCGGTGTCTGAATCAGATAGGAAGCCATGCGCTGACCCAGGGTATTGTACACATGAATCTGCCAGGGTCCTGCTTTATCGGCCGCAAAACGCAGGCGGCTGACGCTGTTAAAGGGATTAGGATAGACCTGCAGATTGATTTCCCCCGGAATGGGCGGTCCGTGTATAGCGATGGGTGTCAGGAGCTTTTGGCCGGCCTGATGGATTCTGATGCGACCATACCCCCAGGTGTTATTCGGAAACATCCCGGAAAGGTTACTGATATCTGCAGACTGTGATATGGCATCTTTAATGAGGGTAACGTCTGGCGTTCCCAGAAGATTCAGCAGCAGAGCAACCGCACCTGCCACATGAGGACCGGCAGAAGACGTCCCACCAAAAGCCGAGAATCCCGCATAATTGAAACTGCTGGCAGAGGTCGAGTAAACGGTACTTCCCGGCGCGGCAATATCAACCAGTCGCATTCCATCAATTCGGGCACCCCGACCACTAAAACTGTTAATTGGTTGCTGTGAATTGCGGGGGTTATAGGCGGCAACCGCTAAAGCCTGATCGGCAGTGGCGGGCCAGGTCACGGTCCCCTCATCATTGGCACCCACCCAACGGGTCAAACCACTCCATCCGCTGTGATCATCCCAGTTGTAACCATGAAAAGAGAGATTCTGGCCAACATGGTTGATAAGCCGGAATGAAAATGTGCCGGTAAGAGATCCTGATGTAGCGGAAATAACAAAATCAAGGCGATTAGTGCCCCGGCTGGAGCGGCTTAAAAAACTGTAAACCTGGGTATTGCCGATATTAAGAAAGCTTCCGTCTCCCGGTAAAATGTTCCAGCCCCCCGCAGCAATGGACAGTTTAAAATTAAGACTGGCGCTGTCTCCCTGCCAGATGATACTTCCCCAGATATGTTGCTGTCCGGAAGCCTGATAGACCTGCAGGGTTGCCTGGCTGCTATCGTTAGCTGCGATATCCCCGGAGATATGCATTCCGCCACCGGCCAGGTTCCCCGCCGGCACAACCTGCATAATACCCTGATTTGAAAAATCATCAATCATGGTTTCCAGTGCAGAAGAGCCGTCCATGTATTGCCAGATCCATTCACCATCCTCATAGAGAATAACATTGGCACCTTCAGCGGCAGCCCAGGGGGCTAAAACTTCCATGGTCTGAATAAAGGGAGGATCAAGTATATACACATTTACACCCATCAACATTTCAGCGTCCGGAGCGATTCCTGCAAACTGATGAATATCTGCCACGCCGCCCAGTAGAATCCCACTCACCGGGGTTCCATGCCCATAGGAGTCTCCTTCATTATGGATCAGATCCACGCCCCTTTCCCGAATAACACCGTTGGATTGATAGACTTTGCGGACTTTACTGGTTTTGAGTTGAACCAGAAGTTCCCCCACATCCAGCAGGTCGTTGCCGTTGAGATCCAGGCTGATAAAAATCGGTTCTCCGTATCCCGGATCGGATTCTGTAAATCCGTAGCCCGGGCCATAGTCCCGTTCACTATTCTGGTTATGGTCCAGGTAGATCCAGTCCAGAGAGGGATTGTAACCGCCGGGATTTGTGACTGCGGAAGAGGTGGAAACCTGTATATACTTCAGGATTTCGTCCGGGCCGATAAGTCCGGATAGATCATAGTCGACCCCGTCTGTGGCGGGATCGAATTGAAGGTTGGCATTGACGTCAATCCAGGGGAAAGTGTCCCCGTCTGCGAAAAAGAACATGGGATGGAAATGATTAATACCCGTATCCAGATCCGCGATCAGGACATTTTTTCCGGTAATGTTCGGTTGTCCCAGTTGCCAGACCTGGTTCGCTTCAATTTGTTCCCGGCTAACGGGAAGAGGATATGCGTGGTGGGGTCGCCAGCTGGTTTCAATTTCAAGCAGATAGGGGATATGGGAAAAATGGGTCAGATTCTCGGTAGGGCGGGGCAAATAGCCCACCAGAACCCGTTGAGAACGGAGCGGTTTATCTTTAATGAGGTGGGGCTGAAATCCGTTTTTTTCCAGGATGTCCCATACTTCAGATGTTATCTGTCGATCAAAAGTAAAGGTAACTGGAATTTTTTCCAGTTCGGGCAGATCATAAAAAGCGGAATTCCCGCTCTGTTGAGCTTTTATAAGAAATTGAAGCCGGGGTCCGATGCGGGTACCGGCGTGAACAGATTGAATTATCATAAACAGTGCGAAAAATAGTGCGACAATTCTGGGCATGGTAAAATCCTTATCTCTTTATCATCACAGTTAAAATAAGGTTTTACCGACTATGTTCAAATGAAATTGTTTGTTTTAGACCCGGTTGCTTTTTATTTTCGGGGAAAACCGGAGAAAGAAATGCCGATATTAAAAGGAATTTATCCTCCCATTGTAACGCCTTTTGAAGATCAGGAAGTTTCCTATTCCCAATTAAGCAATAATATTAAAAAGTGGAATGAGTTTGATTTAACCGGCTATGTTATTCTGGGGTCAAATGGAGAAAATGCAATGCTGAGCGAAACAGAGTCCCTGAACGTGTTAGAAACAGCCATAAAATATATACCGGATGACAAGCAAATTATCATCGGTGCCGGTCAGGAATCCAGCAAGCTCACCATCAGCTATATGAAACAAGCCCGGCATATTGGCGGTGATGCCTTTCTGGTGGTCTCACCCCATTATTATAAAGACCAGATGACAGCTTCAGCACTGCTGAATTATTACACCGAGGTGGCAGAGAACGCGGACTTGCCGGTTATAATTTATAACGTCCCCAAATTTACTGGAATCAACCTTGCCTTGGATGTACTGCAAAAACTGGGAACACACCCGAATATTATTGGAATGAAGGATAGTTCTGGTAATATGACCTATTTTCAATCGTTGCTGGCACTGCAGCTGCCGGGATTTCAGCTGCTTACCGGCACAGCCAACACCTTGTTTCCCAGCTTGATGGTGGGCGCGGTGGGTGGAATTCTGGCGCTGGCCAATATTGCTGCACAACACTGCCTCGACATTTTCCGTTTATATCAACAGGGAAATTTGAAAGAAGCCCGGGATCTGCAATTAAAAATCATGCGGTTGAATCAGTTAACTACAACTGAATATGGGATCGGGGGGTTAAAATTCGCGCTGGATCAGATCGGATACTTTGGCGGTGAACCCCGCCGGCCGCTGGAGTTACCGAATGAGAAGGGAAAAGCCCAGATACGGACTGAATTAAAAAAGTTATCTCTACACTGATATTTAGACAAGCTAGGGATTAATGATGGAACCAGGGCCTATCTTTACTGGGGATTTTCGAAGTGATCTCAAGTAAGCTTCTTCAATACCTCTGCGGTGGTTTGAACCGTACAAAACTCCCCATGTAAGCTTACCAGATTAATTTTATGGATGTCCTCGGCGGAATACCAGGTACCATCATCGCCCGTGCGATCGAAGGTTGCAGTGGCATCCGACACCAGGGTCACGTTGAAGCCAAGATTTGCCGCCATCCGGGTGGTGGTGGATACGCAGTGATCCGTTGTTAACCCAACAATCACCAGTGCGGTAATGTCCCGGTCTTTCAGGTATGTCTCGAGTCCGGTTCCGATAAATGCACTGTTGACTGTTTTGGTGAATTGCTTTTCTCCGGGTAAAGGCTGCACTTCTTCCTTGAAGGCATTACCAGGAAGTTCTGGACGGAGGGGTGAGTTGGGTTCTACTGAGCAATGCCGGATGTGAATGACCGGTAGGTTATGTTTGCGCCACGCGGAAAGCAGGAACGTAATTTGTGATTCGGCGTCCGGATTGTTCCTGTTTCCCCACACCGGATCCTCAAACCCTTTTTGGACATCAACAATCAATAAAGCTGTTTTTTGCATATACAATCTCTTTTTATTTAGCCCTGACCCACCTTAGGATAAAAAATTGGATAAAGAATACTCCCCAAACAAAGTATTCTATGAACTTTTCTGAAATATATCAAGAATTTTTTTTGCCATGAGTATAACCCATGACCGTCTTTGCCGGTTTTCTCTAAACGAACATCAGGGAGAGAAGAAAGAAGATAAAGAAAATAATTTTATGCAAGAATACTCCACCGGAATTGTCTAATATTGAAATTATTGCAGTCTCATACTTGTGGATGGAAGGTGTCTCGGATTGACAGAAAACAGCAGACAACTCTCATTTGAACAGATATATCAGAAATATGGTGAGCGTGTTTTAAATCTGGCCTATCGCTTTACCCGCAACGAAGAAACTGCGCGGGATCTGACCCAGGATGTTTTCGTGAAAATTTATCAGAAACTGGATACTTACCGGTCGCAGTCCCATATTTACACCTGGATTTACCGTATCGCGGTTAATCACTTCCTCAATTATATCAAAAAAGAGAGAAAATGGCGCTGGACACAACTTTTGGAAAAGACATCCGGTGAGGAGCGCCATGCTGAAGGATCAATCGACGCCCACTGGCCTACCGGACATATGCCGTCCCCGGACCGGGTACTGGAAAAGACCGAGCGAGAGAAAATTGTTTTGGATCTGATTAACAGCCTTCCGCCGAAATACCGTACGCCCTTAATTTTGCAACGTTATGAAGAGATGAATTATCAGGAGATTGCGGAAATCCTCTCGCTCAGCGGCAGCGCGGTGGAGACACGTCTCCATCGGGCAAAGAAAATGCTGCTCGAAAAACTAAAACCTTGGCTTCGACATCTCTAGGTCGTCTGATATTTTTTATAAAAGATGAAAGAAATTTTAATTAATCTGGTCTAACATGATAGAAGAAAAGAGAAAAGCTTATGAAGCACAAAACAGTCATTAAAAATCTGATCTCCTGGATGGAAGAAAAACTCCCCGAAAGTCAGCGGCAAGAGCTGGAAGATCACCTGCAGGAGTGTCCCGATTGCCGGGAATATTATCAGAAAATGCGAGGGATCCTGGAAAATCCGGACCTTTCCGCGCTTCCCCATCTGACTACCGATCCCTTTCTTCCCACCCGGATACGGAGTGGAGAGATCCGGTCGCTTTCTGATCCGTCAGAAATCCCCATTTTTGATGGTTTGCGCTGGTCATTTGTCACTCTTCTGCTTTTCGTCGGGATAGGCCTGGGGGCTTTCGTAGGTTATTCAATTATGGATACCGCATATCGCACTGATTCGAGCTTGGCTACGCAATATTATCAGGCATTTAATCCGGGAGACAGCTATTTTCAGCTGGAAAATGTCGTCGATCTTGAGAACGGGGAGGAAAAATGAAAACAAAGTTACTCATCGCAGCCCTGGTTTTATTGATTGCCATCAATATTGGCACGCTGGGAAGTTATCTGTATTTTCAATTTTTCCAGAAGAGACCCTCTGAGTTTGCTGAGTTTCGGAATCGACCACCCTTTCCTCCGGAAGGTCGACCGGATCTGCGTCTGGAAAAAGAGCAACGGGAACAATTAAGAGCCCTGCTCAGGGAATTTAATCAGGAAACTCAGCCCTTACGAAAGCAGCTCATGGAAATGGAACAGGCATTATTCCTTCTGATGGAAAAGACGCCGATACCCATGGAAGAAATCGATCCCAAATTAGAGGAAATTTCGGAAATCCGTTTACAAATAATGCGAGCTGCTTTAAACAAGATGATGAATGCAAAGTCCGTTTTGACGCCGGAGCAACAGCGTCATTTCTTCAGAGCTATGTTGTTATCACGCCCGGGATTTCACGAAGGAAGGCGTCCAACAGGCGGACGTCCTCCTCAGCCTGATTTTAAGAAATTCAAGGATTAATGTCATGATTAAAATGAAGGAGCACTCAATGAAACATAATATGTTATTTGTAAGTTTTACTGCCCTGGTATTATCAGTGGGCATGCTCATAGCTGGCCCCAAGAGAGGTGGAGATAATCCCCGGCAGATGGCCCGGATGCTGGAGTTAACCGAATCCCAGGAATCTCAGATCATGGATCTTAGACTGGCGCTTCAGAAAGAGATATTGCCTTTGAGGACGGAACTGTCTAATTTGCGCTCGCAACTGAAACTGGAAATTACCGCTGAAGACTTTAATGAAAACAAGGTCTCCAAGTTAGCCTCACAGATAGCAGACCTGCAAAAGCAAATCCGGATGAAGAGAATATTGCATCAAAGAGCGGTGCGGAATCTTTTGACGGAGGGGCAGAAAAAGAAATTTGATTTACATGTTATTTCACGCGGAGATCATCGTGAGGGACGCGGACCGCGGACTCCGCGACCGCCTCGTCCTGATAAGGATTGATATTCGGGTTGAAGGGGGAGAATCGGATCGGAAACCTGATTCAAATCTCCCCGGTTTAAAATAGAATTAAAGGTAACATACAAATAGGAGGAGCATCAGCATGAACAGGAAAGTTTTTATCGGTTTGATGGTTTTTGCGGCTTTTTTAGTATTTTGGGGATGCTCGGAAGTAAGTCAACCGGAAGTGGACTCCCAATATTTATACGCGTCTCAGAGTTTCACAATGATTGAGAACGATATTGAATTTATGGAGAGAGGCGGCATGCCGCTTTCGGACAGTAAAGCAGTATTTTCTATTGGTTGGAGAGAACTCATGGATCCCTCCGGTGGTACTTCTGAAGTCGCAGGTCATGCCTCGGCTGTGGCGTTTGAGGAAGCCACCGCATCCAGGCCTCATCCTTTCGGTGGTGGCATAGATATGGGAACGGTTTACCTGAATTATAATTCCAATCAGCTTGAAATGCACAAGATGGTAGGACGAGAAGACGGAATTGTTTATATCCTTTCTCATAGGATGCCTGGGAGTACCGGTCCGGAACTGGGTTTTGTACCCAATACCGTCTATGAATTTGAAACGACAGGCTCCTCTGTTTTTGACCCGGTACAGCTCGGGATTACCTCACCACCCGCCTTGCTGGAACTGACCAGCCATACTGCCGGTCAGGCAATCTCTGCATCACAAGATTTGACCCTGACCTGGAGCGGTGGGAAGGCCAATACCGGGGTGGTATTACACGTACATCCTGCTCTGAACAACGATCCCGGACAGAGACCCGGCCCGGGTTTTGGACCAAGACCTCCACATGGAGGGCGTCCCCCTCACGGTCAACCCTTCCCGCCGGCACCCCTGTCTCCTAATGCCCTGATCGTGGTATTAAATGACAATCCCGGTACCTATACATTCTCTTCCCAGAACATTCAGGAGCTGATTAACACCTCCGGCGCCAGTGAGATTGTTTGTGGGGTATCCCAGTTAGATGTCAATGAGGTGAGTCCGAACGGGAAAGTACTGCGTGTCATCATGCATAATCGCGATGGAGTGAGACTGGTGGTCCAATAAAAAGAATCTTTAATTGAAAATGTAAAATTCAAAAATCAGATCCCAAGTTGCAATAAAGACCAGTTGTCTAATCTTTGTGGTTTGGGATTTGTTTTTTTATTGTAGTTTATTATTTGGTATTTAGATTTTTTTACGCAACTTGCTGAAATAAATATAATCTGGTGAGAAAAATCCCACTCAGAGTATTAAGTTTTTTTGAAAATGCTCTGATTTACTCTCTCTATCTCTGCCATATCATCTGGCTCAATTTTCCATCCGTCCCCACCAACCATTTCATCCACCTGTGCTGTGCGGCGGGCACCAACGATTGCGCTGGTTACTGCCGGATGCATTAATACCCAGGCAATCGCCAGCTGAATGAGGGATTTACCGTATTTGTTGGCAATTTCTCTCAACTCATTCGCAAATTCCAGATTCTTGCTCAACTCCGGTTCCCTGAAATAGGGACTTTTATGGCGCCAGTCATCGGCAGATAAGCGTGAAATATTAAATTTTCCGGTCAGTAAGCCATTTTGTAGGGGACTGTACGCTACTACACCGGTTCTATTTTTTAGACACCAGGGTAATATTTCATCTTCAACACGGCGATTTAGCAGACTGTAGGGGGGTTGCAGTGAATCCACATGACCGATTTTTTCACATTTTTCAAGCAGTCTCACACTAAAATTACTGACCCCAATATATCGCACCTTCTGCTGCTCCTTCAGTTTATGCATGGTTTCCCAGCTGGATTCCAGCGGCGTACGGGGATCCGGCCAGTGAATTTGATACAGATCGATATAATCGGTTTTCAGTCGACGCAGACTGTCCTCAAGTTCTTTCTGAATACTGACAGGCTGATTATTATTCTTGATTTTTCCATTAACATCCCAAACCAGCCCACACTTGGTGGCTAGAAATATTTTTTCCCGCTGGCCTTTAAGCACTTCTCCGATAATCTCTTCCGAATGTCCCAGGCCGTAGGAGGGTGCTGTGTCAATCCAATTAATACCGGATTCCAGGGCGCGTTCGATCGCCTCCTGCGATTCTTGGTCGCTCTGTGGTCCCCAACCCCAATCCCAGGGACCGCCGATTGCCCAGGTTCCCAGACCGATCTCAGTGAGCTGAATACCGATATTTCCCAATTCACGTTTTTTCAAGGTTTATCTCCGATCTTGTTGTTTATATCCGTTGAATTAAATTTACTTCTTTTTTGTTCTTCGTTGAGCAGATACTTAAATTTTCCATTCTAAAATACAGGTTATATACTTCGCTGTAAATGCAATTATAAATTCGTCCGGTAACTTTATAGACTTGAAATCGTAGCTATTTTTAAGCAAATTGTAAAAAATAGTAATATTATTCAAGTTATGGAGGTTCTATGCAGAAAGAAAGCCGTTCATTGATCTGGGGAATCATACTTATCATCATTGGGTTTGTATTCCTGGGAAACAATCTGAATTGGTTTTACTTCGATTGGCATGATCTTTGGCCCTTAGCACTTATCCTGGGTGGATTTTTCTTCTGGATGGGATGGTTATCTAATCGGGCGGAATATGGATTGTTAATGCCCGGGACCATTTTGCTGGTGTATGGGATTATGTTCCAGTACAGTGCGTTTTATGGCTGGTACTACATGGATGAGTTCTGGCCCGGATTTCTGCTGGGACCCGGTATGGGATTCCTGTTTATGTACCTGCTGGGAAAGCGCGAGAGAGGATTACTGATACCAGCTTTCATTTTAATCGGTTTAGCGGCATTATTCTGGATTGGCCATCACACCTTCAATTATTTCTGGCCCCTGCTGTTAATCGGTGTCGGGATTTATCTGTTGTTGAAAAACCGTTTTAAGCAGCCGGTTCAGGGTGGACAGAATGATCAGATAGATCAGGGAGATCAACCGCCCCAGACTTAGAAAATCCCTGAAGGTGATTACAAATAGAAAGGATATTCTGAATGAAAAGATTGTATCGTTCCCGAACAGATCGAAAAATTGCCGGAATTTTCGGAGGATTGGGTGAGCTGTATGAGGTCGACCCCAATCTTTTGCGACTCCTGGCGGTACTGGTATTTCTGATATCGGGTTTCTTCCCGGTATTAGTGACCTATGTTGTCGCCTGGATCATTATTCCGGAGGGCAAACCGGAAAATGTGACGGTTTCAGGTTCCGGCGAAGTATCACCTGCGAAGAAGAGGACGTCAGGTAAAAAACCGGCCACCAATAACGCCTGATCTGTGAAATACAGCGTGATCGAGGAGTCCTTTCGCCCAGAGTTCAGCACAAACTTTGATTCGGATGTCGAGGGCGTTCTGACCCCGGGTGTTACTTGTGATGAATCGCGAAACTTGATATCTTTTTAAAAATATATCCCCCCTTTTCTGCTCCCCATACCTGCTTTTGATTACTATCAAATCCTCGATCCCAACTGATCATTTCCGTTTTTTTAATGGTGACCTCCGAAGTCGCATAGGAAGCCCCTCGAAGCGTACTCACACACCCTTCGCCACAGGTAGAGCCGCGGTAGAACTCGGGAGAATGGCGCTGAAGGAAAATGGAACATCCTTCCCGTAATTTCAGAGAGTCCGATGTTAGCCCCTTCACCGCCTCACCGATCTGCCCAATTTCCCGCAAAGCGCAGGGGATTATTGAAAACAAACACATCATTACGAAGGGTGGAATCATCCTGCTGAACCAGATGATAGATACGCTGCCGGTAGGGTCTGTCTTCATACCCGGCGATAGCCTGTTCCACATAATACCAGTATCCAACTCCTTGCTGTTGCCAGATGGGGACCATGTACAACCGGACATGGTGGTAACTGGAATCGCTGTGGAATTGGGCCTCGCTGCTGAATGAACCGGCTATCCAGGCAGCCAGGGTACCCAGGTCTGACCTCTGATCTGAACGGTTGGTCTAGCCCGCACAGGATAGGATCAGCAGCATCAGGAAAAAAGTGAGAGAGGATATCAACAATATTTTCATAACTATGGTATATTTTCTCAAATTCAGCCTACGAGAAATTCGATTCCATTACCCAGTTACTTGAGATATAATCCGGCCCCGGGTCCCACCGGAAACCCTGCCCACACCCAGATGATTAATAAGATGGTCCAGACACCGAAAAATGCCAGGGTGTAGGGAAGCATGGTAGAAATAACCGTTCCGATACCGGCCTTTTTATCATACTTTTCCACAAAGGCCACGATGAGCGCAAAATAAGCCATCATCGGTGATATGATATTGGTGATACTATCCCCCACCCGGTAAACGGCCTGAACAAGTTCCGGAGTATAACCCAGCAGCATGAACATGGGTATAAATACCGGG
>Ga0209536_100006441_pt1 | contig 17962 bp, 8 predicted proteins | sample DeeMarSeWOR28_12_FD_187461 | JGI IMG/M metagenome (GOLD analysis project Ga0209536, IMG submission 187461) | Marine sediment microbial communities from White Oak River estuary, North Carolina - WOR-2-8_12 (SPAdes) (version 2) | ecosystem: Environmental > Aquatic > Marine > Intertidal zone >... | reverse complement strand
TTCTGGAAAAACGCCACTATTGAATAGAATCCCATAATCTTCCTCCTTTCAAACAGTTCATTGTATTCACTTCGCGGTGCTCACCTCATAAAATTCAAGGTGCCGCCTGAAAACATCCCGGTCCACCGGTTCATCGTCTTCATTCAGCATCGTGTCCAGGCTGGTCTCCACGCCGATTTCCGAGCTTTTCCATGGAACAATGTAGAGGGACTTCGGGGCTTCATCATTCCCTACAATGGACATACCGGAGAGCTCCTTGGCTTCAGATTGATCGTCTTTGCTAGCAGTCTTCATATCCGCGGCTCCAGATATGACGGCCGATAACAGCACAATGCTTAGACACAAAATTAATATTCGATACTTCATCTTCCCTCCTCCTCGAGTCCAAACCGGGCGCGCAAATCCGCAATCCACAATCTGACCTGCCTGTCATCCGGTTTGGCCTCGCTGTATATCTCGTAATGATCGAGGGCACATGCAGGATCATTCAGGTACAGATCGCAGAGAATCCCCAGATTTCTGTGCGCCGGGTAATAGTCCGGAAAATGTGCGATCGCCTTCTCATACACCGCCCGCGCCTCTGCAAATCGTCCGGTTTTGCGATACAACAGACCGTATTCATTGCAGGCTACCGGATGCCCGGGAAACAGGTCGAGAGCTGTCTTCAAATGTTCTTCTGCCTGCTCCGGTTTGCCGATACGCTGATAGGCAATCGCAATGTTGATATATGGCGCCGTAACACCCGGTGACTGCTCAATTATCTTTTCAAGCAGATCGATGGCCCGGCCATAGTCCTCGTTCTCCAGCATGGAGACTGCACGATGGAAGTCCCTGCGGGACCTTTCATCCATCTCTGGGACCTCCGTGATGATAAATCCCGTCCGCCCTTCCTCGAGTCTTGACACTGAAGGTTCCGTGCCTGCTGAGGGTTCCGTGCCCGCTGAGGGTAGAGGGGCCACCTTTCCGTCAGTCGCACACCCGGCGAGAAACAACAGAATAATCGCCTGAACAGCTAATCTGCTCTGCGCTGCTGTCTTTAACAATTGCAAGATTCTTATCTGCATGCTATGCATTGCTTACCTCCCTGCTCCCTGATCTGTTTCTGTCAGGTCCCTGTAGTCGACCTGTGCGTCCTCTCTGGCTTCGGACTCGGCAACGGCTGCGGCTTCTTCGGTCTGAGACGCTCCAACAGCTTCTGGCCTGTCAGTCCTGACCGTTTCGGACTCTGCAGGTGCCGGCCTTTCAATGTGAAAAATGTACCTTTCCAGCGAACTGATGATGCCGCTGTTCTCCTCCGGCTTGTCATAACGGGCAGGTACGAATTCGGCCAGCTTCTGAAGGCTCTTTTCAATCCACTCATTGTATACGCCGCGGGAAATCAGCTGGAGATTGCTCTCGTGGACCTGGATCGCTTTCTCTTCGAAGGGATATGCCTGCTCTTCGATGGCCAGTTCGTACTGCTCCAGTTCCATGGGGTATAATCCTCGAGGTATCTTAAGTTTTTTCCCTGCAACGATGAAATTTGATTTATTTAAATTGTTTTCGCGGGCAATCCTTTCGACATCGCTGTCGTTTCGTTTAGCAATTGCAGAAAGGGTATCGCCAGGTTTTACCTTGTAGTAATCGAAGGTGAGCACAGGACGTTCCGAGGTCATGAGGGCCTTGCTGAAATGGGCGTATATCTCTGCGAGATAGAACGTAGCTGCGGCAGTCGTTTCCCCTATTTCATACTCTATGAGCCGGTTAAATTCCTGTGTTGATTCCTCCATCAGTTTGCGCTTCTTTTTCATATTGGCCTCAAGGGGATTTACCAGTGTTACAGCCTTGAAGGTTTCAAACTTCATTTCTGCCAGCACCAGGGCGGAAGTCGCTGCAAGATAGCGGGTCCTCGGTGTCCGGTCTTTCCCGGCTGAAGCATCGATTTCAACAATCTTCCTGAGTTCATCAAGGTAGGATTTCATATCATTCCGTGCCTTAAGGATTACAGTGATTTTGTTGCGGGTCTCCAGATTGACCGCAACGGGCTGCGGGAAATACTCTGCATAACGCCGGTACACCTTGAGCGCGCCGGTACTGTTGCCGTCCTGTTCATGCAGCTCCGCTGCGACCAGGAGGGCATCCTGTCTGATTTTGTCATCCCCCGATTCCCTTTCTATGCGCTCATATTCGCTTGCAGCCAGAGAGAGCTCGCCCTTCTCCCTGTAGACGTAGGCGATCTTTTTTGTCACTTCAGGCTGCAGCGGGTGCTCGGGGAAGCTGTTGCGGAACCCCGTTAATACCGGGGCGGCCGCCTCCCAATCCTTAAGCTGGATCAGAGCCGCAGCAGCGTCGTACTCTGCAGATGGCCTGATTTTTGAGGTCGGTGCTATACGGCCCACCCGCAGAAAGTGGTCCGACGCAGCCCGATACTCCAGAGCTGCATTGGCCTGTTCTCCCTGTTTATAAATAGATGCAGCCAGATTGTCGACTAATTCGTCATGTGTCTTGTCTCCTTCGGGCAGCAATGCCAGCACCTGCAAATAGGCGTTTTCAGCTTCACTGTAATGCTGAAGCTCGTAGGAAGAGTGCCCCACGACGACCCAGGCATCAGAGACCACCTCGGTACCAGCGGCTGGGAATGCCTCGATGAGCCTGCCCGCAGCTTCCAGGGCCTGTTCATATTCCTGCATGCCGTACAGGTCATCCGCTGCTGCGCCGAGGACGACCGCCGCCTTTTCGTGTTCCGGGAAGGTATCGGCAAACTTCAGCGAACTGCGGATAACCTTCCCTTTGGTTGCATCCCCGTCTTCCTGTTTAAGGGCTGCAAGCTGTTCCCGGTATGCGGAGACCGCTGCATATCCTGCCTTTGAGGATTTTTCGTGGGGCGGATAGTCATAGGCGGTCTTTTCGAATTCCGCGGCTGCTTCGCCGAAGGACCGGTTTTCAAGCAGCAGGTCCGCCAGCTGGTAATGAATGGCCGGCGATTCAGAGTCAGTGGGGAAGGAGGCCAGGAACTCCCGGTACCAGTTCAGCGCCTCTTCGAAATTCTCTCCCTTCTTTTCTTTCTGCTGAGGGTCCTGATAGCAGGCGTGATAGTGGTTTGCGAGGTCGGTCAGGTTTGTTTTCAGAAAATCCAGAACATCAGGACGGTCGCCCGGATCAAAATGCTTCCAGTATTCGGCCTTCAAACCGTAGTCCCTGGCGAATTTCTTTTTGGAGTCAAGGACCAGACTGGGAAAGCCGCCCGCGGCCTGAATTTCGACGACCCGCATATGGAACTTCGGCGCTGCCCTGTGGAACAGGTTGCGGTCTACGAAGGCGCTGTAGGCCGCAGCAGCATCGGCATAACGGCGTTTATCAAAGTAGAATTCACCGAGATTGCTGTATACACTGTCCTCGTAACTGCGCTTCCCCTGGCGAGAAAAGTATTCCACTACGGAATTGGCGCCGCCGAGGTTGGAAAAACTCAAACTGATGACGCGGAAGGTGTCTTCCGTCCGCTTTCGTTCCTGCTCGTCTTCTGTCTGTTCAAATTCGTATCCCTGGGAGACCTTGTGGTCCAGCAGAGCAATAAATCGGGGCAGGGCGTCTTCATAAAGCTCCTGCTTGTAGAACGTCCAGCCCAGTTTATACAGGGCAAGCTCGTAAAATGAGGAACCGACACCGATATCCACAATGCTCGCATAGGCATTCTCGGCATCCAGGTAATGCTTGTGCACAAAAAAGTGCTCAGCACGCCGGAACTGCACTTCATCGATATATCGGGACCGGGGGAATTCCCGGACCATCCGGTCCATGACTGCCATGGCTTCCGTGATCTTCCCCAGTTCCTCATATGCGCGGGACATCTGGTACAGGACCTGATCGTTACGCTCATACAGGGGGTAGTCGTTAAGGAGCTTTGAGTAAAGCGTAATGGCCTCGCGGGCACCTGCTCTTTCGAGATCATTCGTGCTCTCAACAGGCAGGTCAGCGTCTGCTGCCTTCCTGTCAATCGGCTGCCGACCGGTTGTCCGTCTTTCAAAATCCTCCTCAGACTCGTCGTAGACCGGCATATGCGCCTCCGACGATACATCTGAGACCGACTCAGCCTTCTGAAGCGTTCCGGGTTCCGGGGCCGGTTGTCCTGCGGACCCGGCTTCCGTTGTAATAGTGCCGTACTCTCTTTCTATCTTGAGGTCGGCCAGACGGCGAATGGCCTCGGGCGTCAGGGTGGAGTCCGGCGTCTCCTCCAGAAACTTCTGATAACTTATCATCGCCTTCTCAAGCCCGCCTTCGATCTTCTCTTCCCTGATCTCCATATCAACGTCACGCAATGTGGCGATAGTATCTTTGCCTCCAGTCGATGAACAGGCCACCAGCATCAATGGTACCGCCACTATGAAAAATCGGAACCTGTTCATTTGTCCGCCCTTTCCTCACTCTGGTCCCTGACAGCACGGTCATAGCTTTCCGCCGTGGCAAAGCGCGCCTTGATCTGGAACTCGGTAAGCCGCTCACGGCGTGCAGTGAGTTCATTCACGGCCATGGTTTCAAGCATATGGCCCTGGCGTGCCATCAGTTCATCCACATTTTCCCTGGACTTCCGGATCAGCAGCCGCTGGCGGCGGATCACATCATCGTATCCTTCGTAGCTTTGGGTAGCGGCCTGGCGGGTGCGCACAAATGCGGTGTACTGTTTTTTCAACTGTTCTACTTCGCGATTCAGATCGAGAAGATGCTTGTAAGTTTCGGTGAAGCGCCGGTCGTATTCCGTATAGATGTTCCAGTGCAATACTCCCCGCATACGATTAATACGGTCACCAATTTCGCCGGGTACGGCCGTACCTCCGCTCATCAGCGTCCCTTCAAGGAGCGCAATCTGTTCACTGATGATCCGTTCATCAGCGGTCGCCAGATAATCGGGTCTCGGGACTACCAGCATGGCCTTCAGCCGTTGCCCGATACGGTCCCGCTGCTCCAGGCGCAGACGCATGTGTGAGTCAAGCCGCCGGAATTGCCGGTCGATATCAGGAAGCAGCGGTTGATAATACGCCCTGCGCTGACCTATGATCCCCTCAAAGGCATCTAGATCCCGTTCCCAGGTCTCCAGCCTCGTGCGTAAGTGCTCCAGGTCAAGGTAGTTTTTCAGAGACTCCTGGAAATCATGGGAAGCCATTAAGTCAAGCAGGTAGTAAGTCTCGGGTGTTTGCGGAAGCTTGCGCAGCTTGACGACCCAGTCTGCATCCTGCTTCAGTTCTTCCCGAACCAGGGCACGGAGAAAATGACCTTCGCGGATGCTCCTGATGGATTCATCGAGCTTATCGAGTTCCCTGCCGAAATGCTCCAGCGCGCTTCCATACAATACCGCCGCCCTGCTGTTCACATTCAGCTTCCCATACGCATAGGGAACGGCGAGCATGGCTTCCTGCACCGAGGCGTCCGTAACCTCTCTCGTCACAAGCGTGCTCCAGGGCACCAGCGCCCGTTCGAAGTCTCCCTGGAAGGCATGCGCCCATCCTGAGCCCAGCAGCGCCCGGTTCGAGAAGGGACCGCTCAAACGCACCCGGTCGAGCACCTGCTTGGCGCCTTCGTAATTTTTTTCTTCTAACAGCTTGGACCCGAGCGCAAGGTTTGCTTTGTCCCTGATCGCCAGTGTAATCGCATCATTGCTCTTGATCTGACCGGTACTGTCAAGGTGCCGGCGTCCTTCAGGCTCTTTTCCGTCCTTGATTAATGCAATACCAAGATTATAGGAAGTGAAGCCTTCGAGGCCTTTCGCATCCTGGAGTCCTCTGAGAATATCTTCGGCTTCGGCATAACGGCCGTTGGCCATGAGGATCTGAGCGCGGAGAAAATCAAGGTCATCGCGAATCTCCGGCGGCACTGTTCCGCTGATACGCTCCACGGCATACCAGGCATTGAGCGGCTGGTCTTTCTGAAAGTAGATACGGGCCAGGCGAAAAATGGCCTCGTTGCGCACCGGCTCCTCAACATTTCCCTCGATGACCGCTGTGATGGCGCGGCCGGCACGCTGGTGCATCCGGTATGCCAGTTCAAAATCCCCCACGTCAAACTCAGCCTGGTTGATATGATAGTGAAGGGTGTCGCGTTCGGGTTCGTCGAGCCCATGGTGCAGCATAAGCTCGGTGTCGAGTCTGGCGATGGCATCGAACCACTCCCCCTGCAATGCGTAATACAGTGCCTCTCCGAAATAGAGGTCCTTCAGTTCTTCCGGAGCGGATGGAGCTGCTCCTCCCCGTGAAGCTGTGAATATGAAAATTGTCAATAAAACAAAGAGCCTCTTCATGGTCTACCTCTCATTAAGAACGATGCTTTGTGAAGCTAAAGATATTTCCACAATCCTGGGGCCGATATCCTTATTGACCCTGAAGCGTTCTGATTTTTCAAAATCTGTGCCTCCCCCTGATTTGCCGATCATAAAAACCTCGAGATCATGCTCACCGGACCGGACATTGCCGGTATAGATGCGCTGAACCCCTCCCTTCTGCAGGGCTTCGAGTTCCTTGAAGGTGTACAGGTGTTGGGCAACCGGTTTGCCGTCCAGCCGGACCTCGACCGAGTCAAGACGGAAGGTTTCGCCGCTGACCAGTGATACGAATACTGCCACCTGCGTACTGGACGGATACAGCAGTTTTTCTTCGAGCTGCTTCAGTTCCGATGCAATGCCCATGACATCGCTCTTGATTTCCTGGACCTGCTCATCCAGGCCCTTGATCTGTTCCCTGGAGATTTTCTCTCCATAAGCGGAAACGCTCAAAACAAGCACTGAAATCCATAAAATGATCCCTTTCTGCCAGCAATTCATAGTGTCCTCCTTACATACCGGAAATTCATATTGCAATATTCCATCGTTTCTAATACTTCCCTATCAAATTGATGAACAGACCCTGATGTCTGTAATCCAGCTGGGTCAGGTCATCGGAAAAATCGCTGAAGTTGTAACCGACACCGGCCTTGATGTGGTTGCCCAGATGACGGTATATCGCCACCAGCGCTCCACTGCGGCTGTCCTCAGCGTCAGGCAGGTCAAGCCATCGGCCCTCGATCAGCGCATCCCAGCGATGGATGAAATGCCAGTCCGTGCGCAGCACATACAGGTGGGCCCGGCTGTCGAAGTACTCCGGGGCTTCCCGGTCCTGGGCCACCTGGCCATGGCGGTAGGCGTACTTCCCCCCAACGGTTAAACGTGGCAGCAAGTCATACATGACATCGACCGCTCCGATATGACTGCGCTGGATATGGTCGGCTGATGTATTGGTGCCGGTCAACTGACCGGCTGTCGGCATGTTGTAAAAGTATGTGTACTTAAACAGTGCATTGAGGCGGTCATGATGAACGGGACGATACGCAGAGCCAAGGACCGCCTCCGTATAGTCTCCGTTATAATAATCTCCCTTCGAACTCTCACTTACGGCATAATTCAATTTACCGATGATCCGCCAATCTTCAGAGAGCTGGTACTTCAGACTGTTTTTCAACAGCCAGGAGGTGCGTTTGGAAAAGCTCCTATCCGGCTGTTCGGTATTGTCGACCCGATATTCCACTGCGCCGGCGAGTTTCAGCCTGTCGAATCCGTAACCAGCGCTCACGCCCACCGCTGTCCTCTCAATTTCAGCCGCGGTATCAGGGTCCCTCAGTGTCCCTGCATCCAGACTTGCGCCAAAGTTGACCCGGTCGAACAGCACAAGCGTCACGCCGGTAGAATGCACCAGGCCCGTGGGGACATCACCGTGGGTATAGCGCTCTTCATGGTAGACACTGGCGCTGTCCGAATAACGGGTACGGAAACCGGAGGCCATGTTCCCCTTCCGGGCGAGCAGGCCGTTGTCTGTCCGCTCGTTCTCGAGGGTATAATTACTGTAGAGGGTCGTCCGGTCGGAATAAAGATATTCGATTCCGAGCTTGCCGCCCGCCCCGAGGTCTCCTCCGGAAATTTCACCGGTGGCATTGTACCGGCCAGTCAAACGCATACTGCCGCCGGCACCGATGCGGCCGTTGTCCTCACGGTCGCCGCTCGACTGGACTGTTCCCTGCACAAAAGTATAGGCGGTCCATCGTTTGCGGGAATCATACTCAAGCCGAACCACGGCATCCGTCCGGTCGCCCTCTTCCTGGGCGGTTGAATTGTCTTCGCGGCTGTCGTAACGCACTCCCGAACCCACGGTCCAGTGCTTGCCAATCCGGTAATCAAGATTCACCTCCCCGGTTTCGGTCTCGAGACCATCCTGCTGTTCCTTCCTGTCCATCTTCAAAACCGCGCTCAGATGATCGGTGAAGGGCAAATCAGCAGTTCCACCGTATTGGGTCAAGTCCCTGGCGGTGGCCTGGCCCGGCGCTGAATAGCCTGCCTCAATATCCTGAATATAGAAGGTTACCCGGCCGCGCCCCTTTTCAAAAAAATCCTTGAAGCCGACACTTGCATCCAAACGATAGGCCGATGCGTTTATATCGTTGCGGCCCAAGGAATCCGTCGTGCTGAAGTCGAAGCCGCCGTCGTTAGAAGTCGTTGCCGAAACACCCTCACCCCTGGTGCGGCCTGCTTCGAGTTTGATCCAGGACTCCTCAGACGCACGCAGGGTCAAATCCGCCCCGGCCAGATTGTTTTCGATGTCCGATTCCTCGTTCTGAGCGGCGGTGACGCCGATTTTGACGTGGTCATTGAACCAGTAATGAACCCGGCCACCTGCAGCCAGTGTATCCGGGTCTACAAATCCGGGAGTGAATTCATAACGGACTACCAGGAAGACCGGATGCCCGCTGATGGAGCCGCTGTGCACCAGTAAGCCGTCGTCTGCCGTTGCAGACAGAGGCTGCGACAAAAGGATACGTCCCTGCAAGTAATCGATGTCATAATCGAGCACCGGCGTCAGGTTCTTCACTCCCAAAACGATCCCGGAATCTTTGTCCCGTACTTCGATGCGAACACGCTCGGAACCTTCGAGGACATCCTGCCTGGGCAGGAAATAGAGCGATCCGCCCGTGCCGCGGAACTCATCGCGCCCTGCCACGGTACCCGGATCAGCAACATACCCGTCAACCATCAGACGCGGCTCGCCGAAACCGGTAGTGTCAAGGGGCTCATAATGCAGATTGGCGCCGTACAGGCCGCGGTCAACATGCGCAAGGTCGGTATCTGTATAGGCGACCTTGAAGTTGCCCCAGAGCCCGTAGGTTTTTTCTTTTTTGATTTTCACGTAAAACTTTCCGCTGGTCGGTGCATCTTCCGTGACAGTGCCGTCATCACTGAAGGTCGGATAGTGATAATCCGGATCCATACGCCGGAACAGGGCATCCGGGGACTTGTCCATAAAGTTGGAGAAAATCTCATCCAGAGGACCTTCCCCTGTATCTGCGCTGGCCGTCAGGGACCAGCCGTTTTCGAATTTGCCCTTTGTATAGAACGCCAGACGTCCATCAATACTCGCGTCGCCGCTGTAGCGGTCTTTGTCCGGTGCGACCAGTTCAGCCGGTCCGTCGGTCTTGTTGCCGGACAGCGTCAGATCGGCAATCCCTACGGTGAACCAGTCGCTCTTTTTCAGTGTGAGATCACGCATAAACAGTTCGCCATTTCCGGACCCGTCAAGGACCGCAACTTCTACAGAATGCATGCCCTCCGGCAGGACTTCTTCGGCAACAAAACTGCCGTTTTCGTCCACAGGGACCTTGAATCCCGCCATCCATACACTGTGTCCTTCAGGTACATCAGTGCCGTGGGCCTGCACTGTGCCGCCGTGGAGCGGGATATTGCGAACGGCGATGCGGCTCTCGCCGTAGCCTGCCAGCAGTTTTTCGCCCCGATCTGCTTCGGCCACAGAGGGATCGATGTTGTCCACGATCCAGAGAGGCTGGGAAGTCGTCTCGTCAAAGAGCCCCTTTTTATCGTATACCCGAGCTATGTATTTCAATTTGCGCACCGGCGCTGAGAAGGACTCGAACTCGGACTGCCATTGGGCCATTCCATTGACGTCCATGTCGATCACCTCAATTGGTACGTCATTCACCGACTGCTCTTCTTCGAATATCCTCACCTCCGCCCGTTCAATAAAGATGCGATAGTTGGTGTAGAGGCGAAAATACACCAGGTTTTCGACAAAGGCCGTATCGGGCAAATCCTGGGAACGGATCGTATTCGGCCATGCCGTCACGTTCAATCGGGGTTCCAGCTTCAGGCTGTCGTGCTTGAACCGGATTTGGGCATTTTCAAGGGCCACATCGGTACAGCGCTGAACATCGGAACTGCATTTGCCCGGATCATCGATAGGCTTTCCGTCGACAGTAATACGCATCAGGTTCAGCGCAAAAGGATTGGCCGGATGTACCTCGCGGGTAATCGGGGTGATCTCCACTCCCTCGTAGTCATCACGGACAATCAGTGCATCATAGACCACCTGGACCTTGACTCTCGATGTATCGGATTCTATAAATCCGGCGTTGATCACGTCGTCGGACTGGACATAGCCGCGGCCGTCGAATTCCGCCTGCCCTTCTGTTAATTCCATCTGCCTGCTTACTGTCTCCATGGCACGACGGGCACGCGCTATGGACAATCCAATATCATCCCCGTAAATCGCGGCAGTACGCCGGTCAAGGCGTTTATTGCTGGTATAGCCGACAAACCGGAGGCGGACATTGGTCCTGTCACTGATCTCGTCCATAATGCGCTGCACATGACTGGTATAACCATCCGGTATAACCGGTCTGCCGTTTTCAAACAGGATCGGATCAACTCCGCCTGACGGCGAATCGTAAACACGGGTGACTGTTTCAGCACCGGCAGCATCCGGGCACAGCTGGGGCTCATCGGGGAGGTCCTGCAGAGGATCATCGTGCCAGAACTCCACTTCAACCCGGCGATTCAGTGCCCGTCCCTGCTGTGTATCGTTGGAAGTAACGGGCTGCGTCGCCCCGAGTCCTTCGGTTTCAATGGCGGCATTGGGCAGGCCCAGCTCATCCTGAACAGCGAGGGCAACACGCCTGGCCACTGCTTTTGAGAGACCGACAGGGTTGCCATAGATGCGCTCGTCCCTTCCCTTCAGCGGAATGTCGTCCGTATAGCCGGTGAACTTGACTACAAGATTTTGTTTACCGTCAAGATGGATCATCGCCTCTCTGACCTGCTGCAGAAAATTCTCCGCCACGCTCAGCATACCTCTGTCGTAGTGAAGCGGAGAAATCAGGTTCTTGATTCGTGCGCGATGGGAGTGGCCGTCTTTGTAACGCAATTTACAGACGGTCTCTGTCCGGCAGACCTTGATACGGTTCACATCGCGGGGAACGACCACTTCTTTTTCGACCTGCTTCTGACCGATCTCGTCGTACCAGACCTGCACCTCCACACGCCGGTTCAGCTGCCGTCCTTCTTCTGTCTCGTTACTGGCAACGGGCCGGCTGTCACCAAACCCTTCATATGAGATGGCCTCGGGAGGGAGATTCAGCGCACGCTGGCAATATTCAGCCACAGTCCCCGCACGTTCACGCGACAGCCCGGTGTTGTCGCCGTATATCTCTATTAGCTCGCCTCTCAGCGGAAGGGAATCGGCATGACCGACAAAATGGAGCCGCACATTGTCGCGATCTCGCATGCTGTCGAGCACATTGCGCAGAATCTCAAGATATGTTTCGGTAATTTCAATTTCACCCAGGCCAAAATGGATGGACGGAACCAGGTTATCGAGCTTGATGGTTTTGACATCCGGCTGCACTATTTCGCGCATCTCTGTTCGATCACCCTCGTCTTTTTCAAATATGGCCGGATCATGGATCCATTTCGTAAGAGACTGATCCGTCTGCAGGTGCTTCTCGGTCGCCTCTGAGACAGTATCTGTTTCCCGTGTCCATGTTTCCGCGCCTGAAGCGGTCTCCACACCTGCCACACTCGCAACACACCAGCACAATATGACGATACTGTGCTGCATCAAAAATCTTTTCACAATGAGTATGCCAGGTGACATTGATTTCATCATTCTGTTATCACTGACCGGCAAGCGGAGCACCCCGTCGCCAGAATATTTCGGTTTCAATAGTCAGCCGGTAGCCGGCGTCCAGTTTTTTCCATTGTCCGGTGATTTTCTTTTTCAATGCCTCAATACGTTTCTGAACCAGGTCTCCGGGTTCAACATCACCGAGATACGACAGCCGCAGCACTGAGGGAGCTTTCTTCAGTTCTTCAAGCAACTGCACGATCCTGGGTTGCCACTGTATTCGGAGTTCACTGGTGCCGGGCTCGAAGACGCCGTCGGCGATATCCATGCGCACCACGCGGTGGATGGTCGCGCCGAAATTAAAACGCATCATCTTGCCGCGGGTGGCCCGCAGGACACGCGGATTTTCAGTGGTCATACGAAAGCCGGTCGGCAGGCTGCGCTCGTCCAGCTTGAGGATAAAATTGCTGCCGCGGTCCTCGTCAGGTACCACTGCGCAGGTAATATGGAAGCGCCCGAATTCATCGGTGGATGCAATCAGACCGCCCGCCGTCACCACACGGACCCCGGACAACCCCTTTTCGCCCGGATTTTGAAAACCGTTCAGGTCACGATCGTCGAAGACCTTGCCGATCACATCAGTACAGTCTAAGTCAGGGTCGGGGATGACCCTGACCGTGGCCGTTGCTTCCCCGGATAGGGCGGTCCCGGTGACGTTGTTGTAAACGGAAGCCCGGTTGACATATTCGCCTTCAGAGACACCGGCACCCGCTAACAGGAGCAACCGGATGGTCCTTTTCTGATTCGTCTGGAGTTCGAGGTTGTCCCAGACCAGCTGGCGATTGTTAATACCTGGTTCGGCCGGGTTGCCGTCAAGTCGGGCGGAACCGGCCTTGTACTTGAAACCGGCCGGAAAGTTATCAATGATTCTGATATCGTACAGCGGCACACCGTACACGTTGGTAACGGTGATTGTATAGGGAAGGAGCGCTCCCCGGGTCACATTGGTCAAAGAAGATTCCTTGGTGATGGCTACAGCTCCGTTCAGTTCCGGATCGATCGGAATTGCATTGTTGAAAACCTGACTTTGCCCAGGCATGATTCCATCACTTAGCACAACGTGCAGATAATAGAGGGTTGCTGACGTACGCGGCAGGACCGATGACGGCGGAACCGTTGCAAAGGCAGTGACCTCACAGTAATCCGGGGTTGCCGGCACTGCATCGTTCGCACTACCGGGGCAGGCGGGAACCGAGAAAGGGGCTGTATTTTCGTCACTGGAGGGCGGAATGATCAGGGACGGCGCATCCAGATAACCGCTGGCCGGCGGCGTCACGTCGATGAGATAGCCGCCGCCGGGCGGACAGGACGCATCGCCGAAGTTCAGGTCGAACTTGTAAAAGCCGTACTGTGACGTGACCTGATTCTGCTGAGCCGGATCATCAAAGCACTGATCCGGCAATGCCGCACCGGTGGACGCGTTCAGCATCGTCACTCTGACGCCGGCAACAGGTTCACGCGCTACAGAGTTGTACACGACGCCGTTGGGCCAGAGCGGCATATTGAGGTTCTGCAAATTGTCTCCCGAGGCAACGGTGATATCAGCAATCCGCTGCAGACCGTTGGTGAAGGGCGAGTCGGCATACCCCATCGAGGGAGTGTTCGGCCCTGCACCCGCTGCCTGGAAGCGCAGTTCATAAGTGTTCGATGTGCCCTCGTTAGGCACCAGCCCGTTAAAATGATAGACACCGCCGGGATCGGTGAGGACCGTGGCGACCAGCTGGCTGTTGCGGTAAAGCTCCACAGACCAGCCCTCCATCATGGTCTCGGTGCTGCTATCGCTGATCTTGTTCAGATTTGCATCGTGCCACACGATGCCATTGAGGCTGGCGCGACCCAGGATTCCTCCCACGTCAATAGATACGCTGGCCGAGGCAGTCTGCGCCGGATTGTTCCATTGAACAAAGCCGGTATTGGTAATCGTCGTCCCGACGGCTATCCCGGAATGTATCTGAACGCGAAAGCGCAGAACAGCGCTTGCGCCGGCTTGTAAATCGCCGTACTGGGAGGCATACTCCCCATAAAGCGTAGTACCTGCATAGATAACCCCGGACGCAGAACCGTTCAGGGTGCCCGATCCTGCGACGTAGCTCACCTGATTACCCAGGGGCGGGCTCAAGTCATCAGTTATAGACACCTGGGACGCAGGCATAGCGCCGATGTTGGTTACCCTGATGACATATTCCAGCTGGCTGCCGGCTACGGCAGCGCCGCCGCCGATGACAGACACCTGCTTGATTATAGAGAGCACCTGCACGTCGCCCACGACAATGATCGTGGGCTGGTTGCCGTTGGACTCTATGCCGTCGGCATCAGTAGCTTCCGGCTGCAGTTCGCTGGAGGTAACTATACCCTGGTTGACGATGAGGGTCCCTGGGGGAACTCCGGTGTTGACCCTGGCCTCAAAAGTAATCAGAGCACTTTCGCCGGCCGAAATAATGCCGGCGCCCGGATCGTCTGCAGAATGCACCGTCAGGCCGGCGATGAGCGGCAACACGCCGCCGTCGGAACCAACCGAAGCTCCATTCAGTCGCAGAGAGTCGGCCACATAGGTGGTATTGGCAGGAACAGCGTCGGTCAGTACCACGCCTGTAGCCGGGATCGCACCGAAGTTGGTGAGATTGATAGTGTAGAGAAGAACGTCATCAGGATCGACGATTCCCGCTGAACCGAAATCCTCCGAGAGCTGTGCAGTCTTATGAGCGTACAGCAGCGGCAGGTTGGTCGCTGAGACTGCTGATGTAACGTAGTCGTTAAGCCCGCCGATGCCGTCCGAACCGTTTCGTTCATAATTGTTCTGGCCATCGATGCCGGTCCACTGAGCGACGACGCTGTTCACTAGCTCCTGACCGCTAAACACACCGTCGAGCACGCGAACATTGTAAGAGATTGTGACCGATGCAGCTTCACCAATGTCGATGTCGGCATTGCCATCATCAAGGCTCCAGAGCAGTGTTTGGGCCTGGTTGATTCCGTCGCCGGTAATTACAGGCTCACCGATTGTATTGTCGGCTGCGACACCGCTGCCGACAGTGACAGTCGGATTACCCGCGTAGGCCAAACCGAAATCCAGGCTGTCCGTAATCGTTACATCGAACACATCAGACGAATAGGCGGTATCGCTTGCCGTGAGCGTCACACTATAGCGCACGATCTGCCCGGCAGTCAGCGGTATCGGATCCACACTCTTGGTCATATCTATGTGAGGCTCGATAATACGGAGCGTCGTGGTCCCGCTTGTCAAAGCAGCCTGTGTGCTTCCCCCCGGTGCGTTGGCATACGTGTAAGAGACCGTGTTGTTGATCGCAGCGCCCTGCTGAGCGGTCAAGACGTTACGCAGGCGTGCACGAAGCTGGAACACTGACTGCTGATTAGCCGGAATCTGGGAGACGCTAAAGCTCAGGTCCGGGGCTGCACCGTTGTCTGTCACCGCCGGGCCGCTGATCCGGCTAATGTCCAGATATTCGAGATTATCATCAAGTGTATCGGTAATCACGACATCGTACAGCGGACGTGTGCTTACCGTTCCCGGTACCGTAATCTCATACACTACCTCCTGACCGATGGTCGCCTCAGGGGGAGCAGGGGAGACCAGTGTCTTCGTCGGTGCCACCGGCAGAGAGAAATAGATCACTACCTGCGTCGGGTCCTCGTCGCCCGCTACTGCCGGATCAGCCTGACCATTGATATTCGGATCGTCACTATCGGCGATCTTGCCGGTGCCGTCAATGAGATCCGCCTGATTAAGAACCACGAAACCTTCGGTGAGGGTCGAGGCCAGCGTTATATCAAAGGTTACCTCGATCACGTCTCCCGCCGAAACGTTCAGATTGCGGATGTCGAGGACACCGCCGCCGGTGTTGGAGATGTCTGCTCCCGAAGGATAGCTGACGAGTGAGAGCGAGCCGGGCACGAACGCTGCTGACGCATTCAGGTCGTCGTAGAAACGAATACCGGTAAATGAGTCGTCGATACTCCACAGCCGCAGCGTGTAGCGAAGGGTCTCACCCGGCATGGCGCTGGCAACGATCGCGCCGGTGTCCGGGTCCGCAACGGTCTTCTCGAAAAAATAACCTGACAGCGTGACCAGTAAGTCGTGGGCGTCCTGACAGTCGGCAGTACCCACCGTACCGTCGGTGAGTGTACACGTGTAGGTTTTGCCGATGGTGTCATCTTGATCGTTCGACCACTGGGTGGCAGCGGCAACATTGGTAAGCACGGCACCGCTTTCACTGTCAGCGTCGACCTTGGTCCGGTAGTTAATAATCAGACGATCATTCGTCCCAATCGGGCCTGCCGCCTCGAGCAGGGTGAAATTGAGCTGGCAGCCTGCGTAGCTGATCAAATAATCTGTGTTCAGCGTAAGAGCACTGCCTGCAAGCGTGACACCGGTTACCTCAGGTGTCAGATCGCACATCCCGCCATTGAATGAGTTCGATGGATCACTCGGTAACTGGTCGACGATCGTTACGTTCCAGGCGTCGCCGCTTGAGGTCCCGCTATTCCAGACATCAATGGTGAAGTTCGCCCACTGCCCGAGATTAATCACCGAGGTTGGACCCGTTTTTGTGACCACAAGGTCGGGGCCTACGATGGTCATCGGCGGCGTGACCCCCCACTCGCCCGGCAGGGGTTCGTAGTACACTCCATCAATGAGTCTCCCGAAGGACCATTTAGCGGTGTTGAAGAACTGCGTCCCTGCGGTGTTTCCCGGCGCATCATCAAGAACGACTGTGATCTCGACGACGACCTGTTCCCCGGCGGGGACCAGGGAGATCGGTTTGTACGAGAGGTTCTTGGGCGTCCACACCCCGCCTGTTGCCGATGGGTCGTCCTGGGGCACAAGCGTCACAGGGGTACCGCTGCCTTTATAGTACGCGTTGATGTCCACATACGTGAGATCAGCCCCTGTCGCAGTGAGATCGTCCCAGAGAGTGACGGTGTGCAGGTCATTGACCGACGGTCCACCTCCTAAATTCATGGACGGGAGCGTCAGTGTGTAGGTGAAGGGGACACCAACAGCGGCCGTTGTCTGGCCTGTGGGGTTTTGCTTATCGATTGCTTCTACGGGTATAAAAAGATCCTGACAGGCGTTACTGGAACCATAATCAGAACTGTTGGAAAACCAGATCCTGTGGTCGACATTGGCACAGGCCATATGGCCTGTGAAGATAACGTTGTCGAAGATTATAAGGTATATCGTAGGATCATTCGTGTGAAAGTTAATAGTTGTGGTCAGCGGTTTCGACTGCGGAAAGTTTTGAAACGTGCAGTCCCTGTCGATCGTAATCTGGGTAGGAGCGGGTCGTATATTACCGTCAATCACTCCGAAGTAAGGCGCATCACTGCAAAACTTCTCCGCACCCATCGCCGGGGAAGCCATTACGAGCAATAGGATGAAGAGGGTCAGCAGGAAACTTCCCCACTTACAGGCTGTCCTGTTCAAACACATCCATTGCAGCTTGCCCAGCAGCGGCAACGCCACGGCGATTCGTCTTTCCCAGGGATTCATGCTTATAGCTTGGTACTCGTCCTATTCACCGTAGAAAATGTCGCCCCTCCACCGCGGTCAACCAGGTCTAAGAGAATAAGGTGCTTTCCAGTTTCATTATGCAGATGGCAAAGATCAGGGTCAGTAAGAATAGTGGTGCGATCATTACCCTGCACATGGGAAATGAATATTACATTGCCCTGGAGGTGCGCCCCGTCAACATATTTCAGTACCGGACAGGTAAGGGTGCATTGCCTGTCAGGTATATTGAGGTTGTACTGATAACCACCGGGGAATCCGAATCCAAAAGGCATTCCGTCTTCATTAACCGGTTTGCCTGCATAGGCGATGATCGCAAGTGAAAGGAAGGTTACTGTGGCAACGGATAAAATGATACTTTTTTTCATGGTTCGCCTCCTTACATTGTGTAAGTTGGCTGGTTGCGCCACTGGCTCCACCATCAACCCTGGCGCCCATGTTGGCAGATGGTTTCATAACCTCCGTATCG
>Ga0209536_100006439_pt1 | contig 17966 bp, 16 predicted proteins | sample DeeMarSeWOR28_12_FD_187461 | JGI IMG/M metagenome (GOLD analysis project Ga0209536, IMG submission 187461) | Marine sediment microbial communities from White Oak River estuary, North Carolina - WOR-2-8_12 (SPAdes) (version 2) | ecosystem: Environmental > Aquatic > Marine > Intertidal zone >... | reverse complement strand
ATTAATTAGGATTGCGGTTTTTTCATACATAAAAGTAAATAATTTATAGAGTTATCAATTTGGATAAACTGCTATTAAATTAAAATTTCTACTAAATCCATTATTATTTTTATAGCAATCCTTGCGAAAAGAAAAAATATAATTTATATTTATTATTACATTCATTAAAATCGGAGGTGCTATGAAAATTTTCTTTTCTATTTTTTTCACAATTGTTCTCTCTTTCAACTTGTTAGCTCAGAGTGATGTTATTTATGGTGTAATTCCGCCAGAGTACGAATTAACTCCAGGTAATGCTGCTTTCACAAGTGAATTTGCTACAACAGCCAGAACAATGCAACTACTAATAAATGAAAGTTTACTCTCAGCTTTTTTGAACCAGCAGATCTTGGGTGTTAGCTGGAGACTGCCAACTTCAGCTACAGCAAATTGGCCATTAGTTGATGAGACAATTACAGACTACGAATTTTATCTGGGCCCAAGCGTTGATCCCGCAAATATGGACATCAACAATTTTGCAGGTAATTTTGCAGGTCCAAAAATGCAGGTTCGGGATGGAAGTATGTTCATTCCGGCAAACTCATATACTTATGGAAACACTCCAAATAACTGGGGACCTGAGATGACCTTCATTTTGGACAGTGTCTATGTCTATACCGGAGGGCATTTATTAATTGAGTTGCATCAATCTGGCGCAAGTACTTCGAGGAGTGTGGATGCACTATCAACAACAACAACCGGATATGGAACTTTATTCAGAGCTTGCTGGGGTTCAGGATTTACAGCAAATTCTGGTTTTCAGGCTAACTTCTCCATTGTAAGAATCTCAGCCGATGTACCAGTACCTGTTGAGTTTACATCTTTTGTTGCCACTTCAAGTGGAAGTAATGTTTTATTGCAGTGGCAAACTGCTACAGAGACTAATAACTACGGTTTCGAAGTGCAGAGAAGATCAGTTGATTCAGATTATGAAGCTTTAGGATTCGTAGCTGGTTCCGGCACAACTACTGAACCACGAAATTATTTCTTTACTGATTCAAAAATTCCGAATGGTCAATACTTTTATAGACTAAAACAAATGGATTATAATGGAACTTTTTCTTTTTCAGATGAGATAGCTACCGAGGTTAATGCACCTGCTGAATATGCGCTCGAACAAAACTATCCGAATCCATTCAATCCTTCAACTAATATTAATTTCAGCCTGGCTGAGGCAGGAGTAGTAAAACTTGCTGTTTACAATTTGCTCGGACAGAAAGTTGCTGTAATTCTTGATGAGTCAAGAGAAGCAGGTTCTCACTCTGTTACTTTCGATGCATCTGAATTGCCAAGCGGAGCGTATTTCTATACTATTGAAACAGCGCAATTCAAACAAACAAAGAAAATGCTTTTAGCTAAATAACATTGATTGAGAACTAATTCATTTTAGTGTTTGAACCGCCTTAATTTTAAGGCGGTTTTTTTATTCAAAAAAAACTAACCAATTCTTTTATTGACATGCCTGTCGCTTTATTAAATATTTGTCGTTGATCTTCTGAACACTTTTTGCATATCTAATCGATTAATCATAAATAATGGATGGTATTATTCTTGCAAAATTACAATTGCAAAAAACAAGTCGAGATAAAGGTTATCTAAAGTGGTGGATAACTTTGGCTCAAATTATTTCACAAAAAAATATGGTGGTTGGATATGGCATTAGCAACTGTAACATTCTTTGGGGATAATATCAGTTCATACGGAGTTCCAAAAACTTTGTATAGCTATTTGATAAGTGTGACTGTAAATCAGGCACTTAGCAATAGAGATAAAATTGTGAAAATTGTTCCCATATCTGAAGGTGCCCCTAAACCAGTGAGGGATTTACCGTTCATTATAAAAAATTCTGACTGGAAAAAAGCAATCTTTGATGCGTTCGGTATCTTGGAAGAAATGGAAGGACTTAAAGGGTTACGAAATCATAAAAGTATTGTTGAATTGGAAAAGCAAACCAATCTTGCTGCTGCGCTGGTTGGCTAAAAATAAAAGTTGCAAACTCTTAAAAGAGTTATTACTATCTATTGAATTTTTTGACCTTTTATACGGATGGTCTGAGTTCTACTTGAACGAGGATACCGACTCTTCAAGCCATTTTTGATTACAACTCCTGTCCCCAGTACATAGTTATTAAATATGACTACATACTGCCCGGACGGGAGTTGTACATTAGGAATAAGCGCCCCCATTAAATAAATTCTTAGTTCATCTAAAGACTTAATGTTATAGATATTTTTTGTGATTGATTCCTGAAGTATTTGTGCAGCGAATGAATGCAGAACAATGTTTCCATTTTTATCGATTGTACCGAATTTTGTCCCGACCCGGTGAAATAAACCAAGGTTCTCGTCACTCCATTCAGTGGAAGTGAAGTAAATATCATTTCTTTTAAGTAAGAACTTATAATTTGAAAAAACATCTTCTTCAATACCAAATTCTTCGGCAAGCCTTTTTAATTTTTGATTTAATATTCTATCTGAATGAGTATGCATTGTCAATGAAAAATGCTTTTCCCATTTAAGTTGTTCAAGAGCTTTAGTCTCTTCTGTCTTTTTTAACTTAATAAGAAAAAAACCATCTGAGTCTGTTTCCCAGGGAAAAATTCTAATTGCTTTTGATAGTCGCCTGTCTAATTTTTCATCTTTGTATGTTGTTAGTCCTTTATGATGTTTTAGTGGCAGATAAACTTCTTCTACATCGACTGGATATTTTAAAAGTATCTTGTTGATAATCAATTCATTTTCTTCAGGAGTAAGTGTACACGTTGAGTAAACAAGTTCACCATCAACCTTCAGCATTTTTATTGCAGAAACCAGGAGTTTATTTTGCAATTCACTTAGGTTTTTAACTCTCTCAAGAGACCACCAATTATTAATTTCATTCTTTTTCTGAATAATACCTAATCCACTGCATGGCGCATCGATCAATATTTTGTCAAAATGAGAATCATAATATTTACTCAGGATTTCCCCACGACGATTGACCACCCCACAATTAAGAAAATTCATTTTGTCAAGATTGAACACAAGCGCTTTTATTCGATCAATTTCGAGTTCGTTCACAACGAGTATTCCCTTGTTATTCATCATCTCAGCCAACTGCGTTGTTTTTGAACCGGGAGCGGAACATAAATCAAGTACAATATCTTTCTCAGATGGATTTAGAAAAAGAGGTGGCAGCATAGAAGTCAATGCTTGCATATAATAAAAACCAAAAGCTATTTCCAATGTACTGCCTGCATAGTCAAACCCATCATTTATTTTAAGCGCATTTGTTGGGTAACTGACAGATTCCGTTTTTATTCCGTAAGTTTCAAAAAGCTGGTCGGCAAGTGCTTTTCGCTTTATTTTGCGCTCATTAACCCTTATATACTTTGAAGGTTCTTTCTCTACAAAATCTCTGTAATTTTTTGCTGCTTCCTCACCGAAGGTATCTGCAAGATAGTTATAGATTTTATCAGAGACATGAGAATAAGGACTCATAATCTCGCAAGGTTAAGTTTTTTAAAAATTTCGTTTGAAACAGATGTGAAGTTTTTCCCATTGCTGAATTTTCTCAAATAATCATTCTTAATTTCCAATAAAAGTTTATCCAGGTATTTCTCATATTCATCCACAGATTTTTGAATTGATACCTGATCACGTGGAATTTTTATTTTGCTTTTCCGATTCCTGCTTCCGTATACAATATACTTTGCTTCTGATTCGTTTGTAAACGATAAAACAAAATCGCCGGTTGCGGAGGTAACCTCATAAGAGCCGAAGAATTCTTTCCCTAATACCAGTACTTTGTCGGGAACCTCTAACTCCGAAAGATTTTTTTTGTCAATAAAATCCAGCGGAAACTCTTTAATCCCCGCCAGTTTTAATTCTTTACTCTTGCTGAAGATGAAGTCTGCTTCGCTCACAATTGACTTATCCTGCTCAAGTAAACTTTAATTTTAATTTTCATATGCTCTTTGTCCTGATATTTTTGAATAGTATGAAGTGTTGAATCAAAACCAAGAATCGCGACTAAGATTTTAAACATAATTAATCATATTTTCGAAATATATCGGTGGGTAGAGTCACCTCTGATAGGTCCAGCGCAATAGATGATCATAACTAACTTTTTAATATCTGTTCGTAATATTCCTCATAAAGTGGAACCACCTTGGATGTATCAAACTTATTAACCGCTCTTTGTCTGGCGTTTTCAGAAAAAAGACTATACTTTTTCTCATTCGATAAAAGTTCAAGTGTGTATTTTGCCATTCTGTCCACATCACCAATCTCAGCAATAAATCCGGTTTCGTTATGCCGAACTAATTCCGGTAAACCACCGACACTTGAACTGATTACTGGTAATCCGCAAGCCATCGCTTCCAATGCTGCAAGTCCGAAACTCTCTGATTGAGAAGGAATTAGAAAAAGATCCGATGAAGATAGTATTTCAACGAGTCCATCCTGCTTACCGAGAAATTTAACTTTTTCACAAAGATCAAGTTCCCTTGATAATCTCTCACATTCTGATCTGTCAGGACCATCGCCGATTAAAATTAATTTTGAAGGAATTTCCTTCTGAACTTTTTCAAAAATTCTTATCGTATCGGGCACTCTTTTAACCTGCCTGAAATTGGAAGTATGAACTAAAATTTTTTCTCCCTTCGGTGCAATAGTTTTTCTAAAGTCGCCATTTGTCACGGGTTTGAAAAAGTTTGAATCAACAAAATTTGGGATTACTTTTATATCAGCTTCACACAAATAATTTGTTATCGTTTTCTCTTTTAAAAATCGGGAAACAGCTGTCACGCCATCACTTTTATCGATGCTGAATTTAACTAATGGAAGAAATGATGGTTCCAATCCAACAAGTGTTATATCCGTTCCGTGAAGAGTGGTGATAATTTTCAGGTCGCGGTTTTTACTTAACATTTCTTTTGCTAAATAAGCACTGGTTGCATGCGGAATGGCGTAATGAACGTGAAGCAAATCTAATTTTTCAAATTTTGCTACTTCAACCATTTTACTTGCAAGTGAAAGAGAGTACAGCGGAAATTCAAATAAAGGGTAATTACTTATTTCTACTTCGTGGAATACAATGTTTTCAATGTATTGTGAAAGTCTGAAAGGGAGAGCATAACTTATAAAATGAATTTCGTGACCGCGGAGAGCTAATTCTTTACCAAGTTCAGTTGCTATTACACCACTGCCGCCATAAGTAGGATAGCATGTTATTCCAATTTTCATCTACTGTTCTGTCTGTTTTCGTTCTTAAAAATGTAAACAAATATAAATTAAATTAAGAGAAGTTAGAAGCCACATTTATTTCAATTGAATAGTTAATGAGTCTATATTTACAAAAAAATAAAAATGAATTTTTTAGTTATAGGTCACTCAGTAGTCGATAATATCATTGAAGAAACAGGTACTTCGACAAAACCAGGTGGTATCTTTTATTCGGTGATTTCTTTGTTAAGCCAATTAGAAAAGGAAGATAGACTCTTTCTGTGCTCTTCTATCGATAAATCAAGTGCAAAATTGTTTGAAGATTACTATCAACTGTTAGATAAAAGATACATTTCAGAAGTAGAAACAATTCCACAGGTCGAGTTGGTGATTGACGGATATGGTGAACGAAAAGAAAAATATTCCTTGATTTCTCAAAACTTATCTGTCCCTATAGAGAGTCTCAACCAATTTGATGGGATATTAATAAATATGATTTCAGGTTATGATATATCTTTGGATCAGCTTAAACAAATCCGAAAAAAATTTAAGGGCTTGATTTATTTTGATGTACATACATTGAGTCGTGGAGTTGATAAAAATCTCTCAAGAAAATTCAGAAAAATTAATGATTTTAGAGAATGGGCTGATTGTATAAATATTCTGCAGGCAAATGAATCTGAACTATTAACACTTTCTGCTCATGATGATGAAAGATTAATTGGGGAGGAATTGTTATCATCTCAAATAGAGCAGATTATTATTACGCGCGCAGAAAAAGGTGCCACTGTTTTTTTTAGAGAAGCTGGAGTTATCAAAAGTATTCATAAAGAAGCTTTGAAAGTAAACTTAATTAATAAAGTTGGTTGCGGGGATGTTTTTGGAGCAGTTTATTTTTATAATTACATAAAAAATAAAAACGTATTTTTAGTACTGGATCAGGCAAATTTATTTGCGGGAATTTCTGCAACATACACTGATACAAATGAATTCTTAAATCTGAAAATTGATGCAAACAAATATATTAGTAAAAAATAGAGTATTGATTACCGGTTCAAATGGAATGCTAGGCCAGCGGGCTGCACAATTCTATTCTTCCAAAGAAAATATTGAGTTGCTTGCCACATCTGTTGAAGAAAAATCCGTTATTGATACTGTTGAATATGTTTCCTGTGACATTAAATGCAGAGATGAGATAAAGAAAGTTGTTCATGATTATTGTCCTGATTTCATTGTTCACACGGCTGCATTCACTAATGTTGATCTCAGCGAGAAGCTTCGCGAAGATGCATGGAAAATAAATGTAAAGGGAGTTGAATACATTGCAGAAGCTGCAAGAGCAATTGATGCCCACATAATCCATATTTCCACCGATTATATTTTTGACGGAAAAGAGGGTCCGTATAGTGAAAATGACACACCGAATCCGATTGGGTACTATGGAAGAACAAAACTTGCCAGTGAAAATGCATTACGAATTAGCGGAACTTTTTTTACAATACTTAGGACCAATGTCCTTTACGGAATTGCACTGAACAGCCGACCCGATTTTGTTCGTTGGGTGGTAAAATCTTTGAGTAAAGAAGAACACATTAGGATTGTTAAAGATCAAATTAATAATCCGACTTTCATAGACGATTTGGTTCAGGGAATAAATAAAATTATTGAATTCAGAAAAACCGGAGTGTATAATATTGGTGGTCAGGAATTTTTATCTCGCTATGATTTTACTTTAAGAATAGCTGATTACTTTGACCTGGATAAAAATTTAATTACTGCAATCACTACTGAAGAATTAAACCAACCGGCAAGAAGACCCCTAAAATCCGGACTTGTAATTCTCAAAGCAGAAACTGAATTGGGATATAAACCGCATACAATTATTGAATCACTTGCAGCAATGAAGAAAGAACTTGATTTGTGAGCCTTATAGAAAAATATGATTACTTCATCTTTGACCTCGATGGGACTATTTATCGGGGAGAACACCTCATTCCTCAAGCAAATAAGGTTGTGAATCATTTAAAAGAAATTAACAAAAGAATTGTATTTGCATCCAATAAAACTACCGGAACAGCACAGGACTATTATTATCTTCTTAAAAATTGGGGATTGAATGTTGAGGAAAATGAAATTATAAATTCTACTATTGTTGCTTCGAACTATTTGAAACAAAATTTTAAGGGCGAAACATTTTTTGCAATAGGTGAAGATTCATTTATAAAAGAGATTGAGCACTCCGGTTTAAAACATTCACTTCTGCCGGAAGAAATTAACATCATTTTGGTTACACTTGACAGAACATTGAATTACATTAAACTGGAAATTGCCGCGCGTGCACTGGAAAACGGAGCCAGATTTTTCGCCGCCAATATTGATGACACCTGTCCTATCGATGATGGGGAAGTTATTGATGCCGGTTCGACAATTTCAGCACTTCAAAAAAGAACTCATAGAAAACTTGAACTTCATTTTGGTAAACCTTCGGAATTTATGTTCAACGAGATAAAAAATCATCTTAAGTTTGTCCCATCCCGTACTCTTCTGATTGGTGACAGGCTAGAAACTGATATAACAATGGGCAACAATTTCGGAATAGACACGGCGTTAGTTCACACGGGCGTTAAATTCTTTCCAAATGGCACTGAAAACATTATTCCCACTTATCAACTAAATTCGGTTTTTGACTTATTAAGTCATAAAAGCTAATTTTCCTTTAAAATTCTCCACAACCTTTTCTGAAAACCTTGAGTCTAATAGAATAACTTATGGAAAAGATAAATGCAGTTGACTGATACGGACTTAATTGTTCATGCTCAAAAGGGCGATCAGAATGCTTTTGAGGAGCTAGTATATCGCTATGACCGAAGCGTTCTTTCAATAGCTCTGAAGTATGCAGTTGATGAGGACGATGCAAAAGATTTATACCAGGAAGTTTTTATTCGCGTTTACAGAGGACTTAAAAATTTTCGTTTTCAAAGTGAATTTTCTACATGGCTTTTCAGAATAACAACAAATGTTTGTCTGACATATAAAAGCAGAAGTAAACATCATCTTAAAGTTTCAATTGATAATGATTTTGAAAGTGAAGAAAATGAAATTAGAGCAAAGGAAGAAATTGTTTATGAAGGCTCATCTCCAGAAGAAATTTCCTCCGGTGCTGATCTTGAAGAAATAGTTAACTCAGCAGTAGAATCACTTTCACCAAAGCAAAAAATGACTTTCATACTAAAACATTACGAAGGATACAAAATCAGAGAAATAGCAGAGATCATGAATTGTAAGGAAGGAACAGTTAAAAAATACTTGTTTGATGCAATAAGAAATTTAAGGAAAAAATTAAGTCCGGTTTATGCATAGGTAAAATTTTCAATATGGAGCAACAGATGAAACATAATGAATATAAAAGACTTCTTCAGCTTTCACTTTTCGGTGAATTAAAATCTGAAGAGAATGAAATTTTAAAGAATCACTTGCTGACCTGCGAAGAATGCAGAGGCGAACTGGAAGATCAGAAAAATCTTCTCGAATTGATTTCCGGAAAGCAGAAATCAGAAGTTGATGAAAAAGTTTTATCCGCTGCCCGATATCAGTTAAGAGGTGCGTTGAGATCAGAAAAAAATAATACAAATGTTTTTGGGTCATTTTTAGAAAACCTCTCTCAGCTATTTGCCACACCGTTAAAGTTTGCTGTAACAAGTACCGCAATTCTTTTAATTGGAGTTTTAATTGGAAGCCAGCTTTTGAATAAACCTTCAAGCGATCAATTAACAAATCAAAATAATGGCGATAACCGATTCGCATCTTTTAATGAAGATATAAGCATTTCAAATTTGCGGTTTATCGATTCAGATGCTTCTGATGGCGAAGTTGAATTTACTTTCGATGCTTCAAGACCTGTTAGACTTAAGGGAAAAGTAAGCGACCCTCAAATCCAGGGAGTGCTTACTTATGCAATGCTGAATGAACAGAACCCTGGTTCTAGATTGAATTCGATAAATGTGATGGATACAAAACAAACATCAAAGTATGATCAGGATGTGAAGAATGCGTTGATCACTGTGGTTATGACAGACAATAATCCTGGTGTAAGGAGAGAAGCACTCAAGTTAATGAGCAAGTTTCCTTATGATGAAAATATTAAACAGGCTCTTTTATACGTCATTACAAATGATTCAGTTTCAGGTTTAAGGATTGAAGCTCTAAACTCTGTAATTGAAGCTGCAAATAAAGGTTATAAGCTAGATAATGAAGAAATAAATTTATTTAAATATAAAATTCAACAGGATGAAAATCCTTATATCAAAATGCGTTCAAGAACAATATTACAGGAGTACAATTAAAATGAAAAATCTGAAAATTCAATCGCTGCTTTTAACTATTTCTTTGTTTATTATTTCTTCAGCAGTTCAATTGCTGGCAGTTGACAAAGATGCAAATTTTAATGTTCAAAAAGGGGACATGTTTACGGTGAATATTCATCAAGGTAATATCATAGTAAACACCTGGGATAAAAGTGAGTTAAAAGTTCATGCTACTAATATAGATCAGGATGAGGAAAGCTTACTTACTATGGAACAAAAATCCGGGAAAGTAGAAATAAAATTCGAAGGTGAAGATTCAGAGAACTTTACACTTGAATTAACAATGCCTTCTGATCTAGTTTTAGATTTCAATACCGGTGGTGGAAATATAACAGTCAAGAATGATTTAAAAAGCAAAGTAAGTTTCAACACAGGTGGAGGAAATATTACCACTAAAAATATTTTTGGAACTACAGAAATAACAACCGGTGGAGGAAATATAAAAATTCAGGATATTGGCGGAGATGCTGATGTAACAACAGCCGGTGGAGACATCGAAGTAGGTGTCGTTAACGGGAAAGCAGATATTTCAACTGCCGGCGGAGATATAAAAGTAGAATCAGTTAATAATACTGCAGACATTTCTACTGCAGGCGGTAATGTAAATGTTGGCTCTGTTGGCGGAAATGCTGATATCTCTACAGCCGGTGGTGATGTAACAGTTGGGGAAATTTCCGGAACTGCTGATATATCAACTGCAGGTGGAAATATAACTTTGGATGGTGCAAAAGGCAAAGTTGAAGCAAACTCCGGAGCTGGAAATATCAATCTTAAAAATATTAAAGGTTCTATTGAAGCAAACACTGGCGCTGGAAACATTTCAGCTGAATTGATTCCCGATGGTAAAAATAAAAGCGAATTAAATGCCGGAGTTGGAGACATAACTCTTTATGTCCCCGAGTCTTCAAAGGCAACAATTATTGCAACTACCAGTGATTTCAAATGGAAAGATTCAGAAAAAGGATCTGATAATATTAAGTCAGAATTTGAATCGTCGAATGTTAGCCAGAACCGCAAAGGAAATAAATTTGAGTCTGTCTATAAACTAAATGGTGGGGGAAGTGAAATAGAATTGAATGTAGGTTTGGGTGACATCAATATTAAAAAATTAAAATAACGACATATCATCTATTAAAACCGTTCATTTAAATACTGAAGTGATTTTCATAATAATTTTTCAAATTTAGTTTAATAATTAGAGCAGGAGGTAAAAACTCCTGCTTGTTTTAAGCTAGCAGAACAAAAGATTTTCAAATAAAAAACTGAAAATGCCCCAACAGGATGAGTGTAGAAGATGAACAAAGTTTTACTCTTATCATTAATTCTAATCTCAATTAGCAATGTATTCCCATCAAGAGATACACTTCAGATAAAAAACAGCAATGTTACTCTCATAGCCAAAAAAATCAGCTCGCCAATTCAATTAGATGGTATTTTAGATGAACCCGTCTGGAATAATCAAACAGGTTTTGAAAATTTTATTCAAAGAGATCCGGATGAAGGCGCTAATCCTACAGAACGAACAATAATCAAATTAGCTTACGACGAAAATTCGTTGTATCTCGCGGCAAAAATGTACGACTCCTCTCCGGATTCTATTATAGCAAGATTAACAAGACGTGATGAATTAGTTGATTGCGATTATATCACACTATCTTTAGATCCATACCACGATAAACGAAGCGGTTACTATTTTTCATTGAGCGCCGCTGGAACACTAATAGATGGAGTGCTTTATAATGACAGTTGGAATGACGATTCGTGGGACGGTGTCTGGGAAGGCAAGGCAAGGATTGATCAAGATGGATGGACAGCCGAATTGAAAATTCCCTTTTCGCAAATGAGATTTAATGAATCTGATACAATGGTTTGGGGAATAAATTTCAGAAGAGTTATAGGGCGAAAGAATGAAGAGGACTATCTCGTTTTCGTTCCCAAAAAAGAAAGTGGCGTAGTATCTCATTTTGCAAACCTTCAAGGTTTTATTGATGTCCAGGGCAGTGGAAAAATAGAAATTGTTCCATATGTAACTGCCAGGGCAGAGTATATTCAGCATGATGCAGGCGACCCGTATAATAATGGTGCTGCATATATTCCCGGAGCCGGAGCAGATATTAAAATGGGTGTTGGTTCAAATTTAAATCTTAATGCAACAATCAATCCTGATTTTGGTCAGGTGGAAATTGATCCCGCTGTAATTAATCTAAGTGATGTTGAAACATTCTATGCAGAAAAAAGACCTTTCTTCATCGAAGGCTCGACGATTTTCAATTTTGGATATGGGGGTGCCAGAAGTTATTGGGGATTTAACTGGGGAGGTGCAGATTTTTTTTACAGCAGAAGAATAGGCAGACCGCCACAGGGCGATGTTCCTTATGATTATGAATATGCAGACTATCCCACAGGCACACACATACTTGCTGCTGCAAAGTTAACGGGAAAGATTGGCGATAGCTGGAATGTTGGGACAATTCAAAGCGTAACTAAACGTGAATATGTTCGTTTCTCAAATAACGGAATTCAATCTGAAGCTGAAGTGGAACCACTATCTTACTATGGAATTTTCAGAGCACAAAATGAATTCTCTGAGGGTCATCAGGGATTAGGCTTCATTGCTACTCTCGTTGAGCGAAATTTTAAAGATGAATGGTTAAGGGATGAAATCAATAAAAGCGCTTTCACATTTGGTCTTGATGGATGGACATTTTTAGATGAATCAAAAACCTGGGTCATAGCTGGATGGGCAGGCGGAAGTCATGTTACAGGAACAGAGCAGCAGATGTTAAATCTTCAACAAAGTTCAAGACATTATTTCCAGAGACCGGATGCAAGTCAGGTTAGTATTGACAGCACCGCTACTTCATTGAATGGGTATGCAGGAAGAGTTTATTTAAATAAGCAAAAAGGAAATTTTTTTGTTAACTCGGCAGTCGGATTTATCACACCCGGTTTTGATGTAAATGACGTAGGTTTCTTTTACAGAGCCGACATTCTCAATTGGCATGCCGGTGCAGGATATTATTGGAGTGATCCTACTGATGTTTACAGGTATCTTGAAACAGGTGCAGCTATTTTTCAGAACTATGATTTTGGTGGACACAAAACATGGGAAGGCATTTACAATTTTGACTACTGGCAATTTCCAAATTACTATTCAATCAACCTGAATATCGGTTATTATACTGAAACTTATAATAATAATCGTACAAGAGGCGGTCCGTTAACTTTGAATCCTGCTGGTTATGAAGTATCGGGAACAATTTCCTCTGATAGTAGAAAAGACTGGGTAGTTAGTGCCAGTGCAGGAACTTATAGATTTAGTCCATCATATGATTGGTTTACTGAGCTTAGTCTCGAACTTCGGTTAATGCCGAATCTATCTTTTATTCTTAGCCCGCTTTATCAAAAAACTTTTGAGTACTCACAATATGTTGATACTTATGATGATCCAACCGCAACAAATACTTATGGAAAAAGATATGTCTTCGGTGAACTAAGTCAGCAAACACTGTCAGCAAGCATTAGACTTAACTGGACGTTCAGCCCGCAATTGAGCTTGCAACTTTATGTTCAGCCTCTAATCTCTGCTGGTGATTATAATAATTTCAAAGAACTTAGCGAACCAGGTACATATAATTTTATTGTGTATGGAACAGATGGTTCGACTTTCGATTCTGAAAATAACACTGCTGATCCGGATGGAGATGGTCCTGCCCAACCGATTGAAATTGGTAATCCGGATTTCAATGTTAGATCGCTTAGAGGAAACGCTGTATTACGCTGGGAATATTTGCCGGGCAGCGTAGTATATTTTGTCTGGACTCAAACAAGATCTGAATCTGAAGAAATCGGAGAATTCAGGTTTGAAGAATCTATGACCAAAATGGTGCAAGCTGAACCGGATAACATTTTTATGATCAAAGTAACCTACTGGCTAAATTTCTAACAAATCTTTCCATTTAATAAAACTTTAAACTTCGTTAAATTTGAATATAAATTATTCATCGTTAATTGTTCATTGAAAGCGCCCCCGTAGCTCAGTGGATAGAGCAGAAGTTTCCTAAACTTTTGGCCGGAGGTTCGACTCCTCTCGGGGGTACAACTTTTAAACTTTTTGACATCATTAAGCTAATGCCAATTCACATTCTTTCGTAGCAAAAGTTTGGATTTAAACTTTCATAGATAACCTGCCTCCCTCATAAGAAATAAGTGTATTTATATGCACCCATTTTTTTGTAAATACTTACTGACAGTTCTGTCGGATTGAGTAATATTTACAATATGAAATAACATTCTTACTAATCGATATTAAATAAATTGAAACGATGGTACATATTGAAAAACTTCGGTGGCACCATACTTGAATTTCTTAGTAAAACCGAAATCAAAAGGAGTTAAAAAATGGGAATTACTGAACTAATAGTTATGGCTTTTCTCGCATTGCTTGGATTTTTAGCATATAATAATTCAAGGAAAGTATCGAAAGAGTTAAGAAGAATGGGCGCGGATAAATAAACCTAAAATGATTGGGGAAAGAGAGTTTGAACTTATTGAGTTTGAACTCTCTTTTTTTTGTTAAAAATTTTAATTTTACCTCCTACTCCGGCAACTACAGTATCGGCTATTCCATAAAACAAACCTGTTTCAACTACACCAGCTAAACTTTTTATTTTCATGTCAAGATCACGTGGATTGGGAATACTTCCAACTTTTAAATCGAGAATATAGTTATTATCATCAGTAATAAAAGGTTTATCACCGCTTAATCTAAGTTTAGGTGTATACTTTAGATTTTCTAATTTTACACAAAGATGAGTGTAACCCAGTTTTACTACCTCAACAGGTAATGGAAACTGTCCCAATGTTTTTACCAGCTTGGATGAATCAACAATCCAGATATTTCTTTTAGAATTTGATGCAATAATTTTTTCGTGCAGTAATGCTCCACCGCCTCCTTTTATACCATTCAGATTCTCATCAACTTCATCTGCGCCGTCAATAGTCACATCAATGTGATCGATATCTATAAGCTTCACAATCTTAATACCCAGCGAGCTGGCAAGTTTAGAGGTTGCCTGCGAAGTTGATACAGCGGAAATATTTAATCCCGTTTTAATTCTTTCGGCTAGTTTATGAAGCATTAGTGAAACAGTAGAGCCTGTTCCTAACCCAACGATCATTCCATCTTCAATGTAGTTTACAGAGTATTCAGCTGCTAATTGCTTTTCGTCCATAATTGATCCTAATTTATTAAAACAACCAATTGAAAAATCATTTATTTATTTTTACAAAGCAAATTTTTTAGGAGAATTAAAATGCATCACTTTGACCCTTCTACAGAAATTCAGGATTATTTAGTTTTTGGAGAATACGGCGATGTAAATCCTTCGATAACTGATTCATCAACATACACTTTTTTAAGCCCGGAAAAGATGAAAGAACTCTTTGACCACGAAGTTGAGGGCTGCTTTCTTTATTCCCGACATTGGAACCCCACAAACAAATATTTAGCTGATGCTCTTGCGAGACTAGAAGATAGCGAGGCTGCATTAGTTACAAGTTCAGGTATGTCTGCTATTGTATGTTCTATACTGCAGATATGTAGTACAGGAGACGAAATAATTTCGGGTAGAACAATCTACGGAGGAACTTATGCTTTTCTTAAAAATCTCTTACCGCGTTTCGGGATAAACGTAAAGTTTGTGAACACAACTGATCTCGAAATAGTAAAGAAGGCTATTTCCGATAAAACAAAAATTATTTATTGTGAGTCAGTAAGCAACCCATTATTGGAAATTGCCGACATTCCAAAACTAAGTGAGATTGCTAATGCGCACAGAATCAAACTTATTGTTGATAATACATTCAGTCCTATAATTATAAGTCCGATTCAGCTGGGGGCTCATATTGTTATTCACAGCTTAACAAAATTTATTAATGGTACAAGCGATTGCGTAGCTGGTTGCGTGTGCAGCAGCAGTGATTTTATACACCAGATGATGGATATAAACACTGGTACAGCAATGCTGTTAGGTCCCGTTTTGGATAGTCATCGTGCAGCAAGCATTTTAAAGAACCTTCATTCACTTCATATCAGAATTGAAAAGCACAGTAAGAATGCTTTGTATCTTGCAGAAAATTTTGAAAAGCTAGGTATAAAGGTTTACTATCCGGGATTGACTTCTCATTCCGGTCATAAGTTAATGAAAAAATTAATGAATGAAGGTTTTGGTTTTGGCGGAATGCTGGCTATCGATACTGGCAATGCTGAAAAAGCAGATGCTTTGATGAAATGCATGCAGGACGAAAAGGTTGGCTATCTTGCTGTTAGCTTAGGCTACTTTAAAACTTTGTTTAGTTCTCCGGGTCACAGCACTTCATCAGAAATTCCGAAAGAAGAACAAGCAAAAATGGGATTAAGCGAAGGGCTTGTTCGTATTTCAATCGGGCTGGATAACAATATTCATAAAACATTTGAGAGAATTAAAAAGTGTTTAGGTAACGTCGGCTTTCTGGGACACTGACTTTACTTTTTGAATATCCAGAAAATCAGCGTTAGTAATAAGCTGATAATTACCATTGTTGTGATTGGAATGTAGAGTTTTAAATTTGGCTTATTGATAATGATATCACCAGGTAATTTACCGATTGGTAGTTTTATCAACCAGGGCCAGAGCAATCCCACCACTAATATTACTAGTCCAACTATTATTAATGTCCGCTGCATATTATTTTAATTTACACATAAAAAATAATACTCTTAATTAACTAATAAAGTATTTTTAAGAAAGCCAATTATGAATTCATTATTTTTAAACCGGTTAAATTATTTTGATTAGTTTTATTAAAAGATGAACAAAACAGTAAAAAAAATAATAATAATTCTTATATTCTTAATTTTACTTCCTGTCGCATTTCTAACTGTCAATGAAATTATTTCTTTAGATCAGGACGAGGAAGTTATCGGGCAAATTTATTCTAACCAGCTTGATGCAATTCTTTATTCAGTTAATCAGTATTCCGAAGATGTTGTAAGCAGCTGGGCGAGTAAGATAGATTTATTCCTTGATGAACTACGGACACCAAATGAGAAGGAATATTCTGCAGTTGTAGATAGCTTTTACGATCAGATGCCATCACTTTATGCTGTCTTTGTTGCTGACAGTATTAATGACAAATCTATTGAACTGCCCGGATGGAATAGAGGAGACAAAAAGATATCCGTCGATTCTATACTATTTAATTACCAGGTAAATAATTTACTGGTAAGAAACCAAGGATTAATAAAAAGACTTTTTACTTACAATGTTGCTGGTTACCGTAAACTGGAACCTATTGAAACTGATTCATCAGATGAAGGATCAGTTGTTTTATTTATTGATAACACGCCTGAAGGATTAAAGAAAATTATAGGAATGCTGATTGATCCCAAAGAATTTACATACAGAATTCTCTCGCCAAAACTTCAGGAAGTTGCACGGGATGAATTTGTTGTTTCTGTGTTTATGACTGAAGAAGGATTTCAATTTAACTCCACAAAAGATTTTAAACCTCTTGAAGTTCAGCAATCTAGACCACTGTGGATTTTTCCAAACTATAAAATCGGTATTTCGCTTGTTGGAAAAACAGTTGAAGACCTTGTTCAACAAAGAGCTATGACAAATATATTACTTGTTGGATTGCTAACACATAAAGTTTATACTGAGGGTATCCAAAAATATGTTTTTGGAGGCGATCAAGACGTAATTTTACCTGTTGTTCGGATTCTCTTTGAAGTAGATGCAATAGGAGCCAATGGCGCAGGGCTCAGTGGGGGCGATCCTCTATGCAGACTTGACCGTACCTTGGGATACATCAAGCTCCTGAAATTCCAGTACGGTACGAATTTCCATATTCATCTCTATACGAGTCAGGCGAATGTGTCCAAGGATGTCTTGACGCAGTTAGTAAATGCTGGACTTGATGAGATACGGTTCCATCCTCAGTCAAAGGATTGGAGTGGAATTGAAACAGCTGTCAAGATGGAGATCAGTGTTGGGATAGAAGTTCCCGTCTTTCCGAATCAGGGCGGTTATCTCAAAGAAGTTGCCACAAGAGCTGAGAAAATGGGAGTTTCATTTTTGAACATCAATGAACTGGAAAGCAGTGAAACCAATTTCGAATCACTTGTTAAACATGGTCTTAGACTTCGGAATACCGGAACAGCAGCGATTGCTGGTAGTGCAGAGCTTGCAAGTGACATCCTAAATTGGTCTGCTGACAACCTCCGGAAACTCTCAGTTCATTATTGCTCTGCTCGATTCAAAGATGCTGTTCAGATGCGCAATAGGCTCTCACGAAGACGTGAAAACACAATTCG
>Ga0209536_100006438_pt1 | contig 17966 bp, 22 predicted proteins | sample DeeMarSeWOR28_12_FD_187461 | JGI IMG/M metagenome (GOLD analysis project Ga0209536, IMG submission 187461) | Marine sediment microbial communities from White Oak River estuary, North Carolina - WOR-2-8_12 (SPAdes) (version 2) | ecosystem: Environmental > Aquatic > Marine > Intertidal zone >... | reverse complement strand
TAAGCCTATAACTCAAGGGTCAGTTCGCACAGAGTCTGTAGGGACAACAACTGGCGGTGAGCGTGATTTTAATTATTATCAGAAGCTTCGCCGTGAGAACCGTAACTTATACTATACACCAAAGGTACAACAACAAATGATGGAAGATCGTCAACGCCTTGGTAGTAAGTTCGGACTTTAATCAACAACTTTAAATAAGGAGATAGAGTATGTCTATGACTACTTCTAACGTATCTCTCTTAACTCGCAGTGACGTATGGTCTGGTGAGCTAAAAGAGATTCTACGTGACGAGATGATGGCACAGCGTTATGTGCGTATGCTTGAAGGTTTCCCTGATGGCGACACATTCCACATCCCATCTATCGGTCAAGCACAAGTGGATAACTATGCTGAAGATACAGCGGTTCAATACCGTCCACTAGATACAGGTGAGTTCACATTCACTGTTGATAAGTATCTATCATCAGCTACTTATATCACTAAGAAAGCCAAGCAAGATATGTTCTACATGAACGAGCTAGTTTCTCGTTTCGTACCAGAACAAGAACGTGCTATCATGGCTCACTTCGAAGCAACAACATTTGCTACACCAGAGTCAGGCGTAACAGCTAACTCAAACGAAGCTATCGATGGTGTTGAACACCGTTGGGCAGCGGGTGGTACAGGCGCAGTTATCACTGTTGATGACTTTGCTCGTGCTCGTCACGCTCTTAAAAAGGCAAATGTACCTGATCGTAACTTGGTTGCGATTGTTGACCCATCAGTTGAGTACACACTGAATACATTGTCTGACCTTGTATCAGTTGCAAACAACCCACGTTGGGAAGGTATCGTTCGTGACGGTATCGCAACAGGTATGCAGTTTGTTGCTAACGTATATGGTTTCGACGTATATACATCTAACTATCTAGCTGACGTTACAGACTCTGCACTAGACACTTCTGCAGATGCTGATGTTGACTTCTCAACAGATAACGGTAAAGCTAACTTGTTCTTCTCTGCAGATGCTTCTGCTAACCCATTCGTGGGTGCATGGCGTCAGATGCCAGAGGTGGATTATGAGTACAACAAAGATTACCAACGTGATGAGTTTGTTACAACTGCTCGTTACGGTGTTAAGTTGTACCGTCCAGAGAACATGGTTCGTGTTATCTCGAAAACTAACGTATAATTAGAGATAGGGAGATAAATTTATGTCTTACACAAACGCAGATGGACTTCGAGTCTTAACTAATGCTGATCAAGGTGCAGTCCAAGACACAGGTACTGATGAAGGTATTCAGTCTTTTGTTCTTGATATTGATGACTTCACAGCATTAGGTACAACAGTAACTATTGATCCTAATGATGCAGTTATTCCTGCAGGTTCTATTATCTTGGGCGCAACCTTGGTAATGACTTCAGCAGCTACATCAGGTGGTAGTGCTACATTGTCAATCGGTACTTATGCAGCAAATGGCGATGCCATCGACGCAGACGGTATTGATCAAACAATCGCTAAAACAGCTATTGATGCAGACAATGACGTTGTACGTTGTGACGGTGCTCAAACAGCAGCCACAGGTTACTTGACTGTAGATGCATACGTTGCTGCTATTTATGGCACAGCGGCATTTACTGCAGGTGCAGGTAAAGTAGTAATCGAATACAAAAAGATTGCTTAATATCTAATTGGTAGTCCCTTCGGGGGCTACCTTACTTGCTCTAGGAGAAACAATTAAATGGCAAACGTAAACCACTCAGCACTTACAGACCCTTATCTCCATGAGCCGAAGGGGGCATCTACTGCTAGTTCAGGAGATGTGTATGTTGCAAATGGTTCAGGATCGGGTGCGTGGACTTCACGTCGATCTATGATCACTGCACACTTTGAAGATATTTCTACATCATCAGATATTTATTTACCAATGCCCTACGCAGGTACAATATCTAAGATACAAACTACATTATCAGGTGCTATAACAGGCAGTGATGTAATATTTACTTTTTATAACTCTGCAGGAAGCTCTATGGGTACAATAACTGTTGCTCAATCAGGTTCTGCTGCAGGAGATGTTGATGTTCTAACACCTGCTTCTAACAACACAACTACAGCAAGTGACTATATTAGAGTAAACTGCAATGGTGGTGCTTCATCACATACTGACTTGTGGTTTGTAGTTTCAGTGGATGGTTCATAATGAAAAGAACATTACTACAGATAGTACAGAACATTCTATCAGACATGGATTCTGAGGATGTCAATAGCATTAGTGACTCTATAGAAGCTGAACAGATTGCCTCTGTAGTACGTGATGTTTACTACAACATGGTATCTACTCGTATGATACCTGAACACCAAGAATTAATTAAACTTGTAAGTCTGTCTAACTCATCACGTCCGACACACTTTCAAGTACCCGACTCTGTAAAACGCATAGACTTCATTCGTTATAACGTAAGTACTACAAGCGATACAGAGTTTAAAGAGATACAATACATAGAACCTTTGTTGTTCTTGACCTTGCACCAAGACGGTACAAATGTTGATACAGTCTACGATGTAAACGGTAACACACCATTGCTTATTCGTAATGATCAGATGCCTACCTACTACACATCATTTGATGACCTGCATATCGTAATGGACTCCTACAAGAGTGACACAGATCAGATTCTAGCAGAGAACAAGACACAGGCACTAGGTCATAAGATTCCTACATTTACAATCAGTGACAACTTCACCCCAGACTTAGATGAAGTACTGTTCCCATACTTGATTGCTGAATCTAAGTCTACATGTTTCTCATTATTCAAGAGTGGTGTAGATCAGAAGATCGAACAGGCTGCACGTAGGCAGAAATCATATATGCAGAGTGATATGTATCGAGTGAAGAAAGAAAACAAAAGGCCGTACTATGGTAGACGTTGAGTTCGACATTAATTATGATAAGAAAACTCTGAAAGCCACATGTCCAGAAAAACTAAGCACTCCGATCCACGTAAGAAAATCACCAGATGGCTTTATATTCTTCGAGGTCCATGTAGAAAAAGGCAAGGTTCCAGGCGATTTAAGTGGAAAGTACACATCTCTAGATAACGCTAAGAAAGCTATACAAGTATACCTAAATAATATTACTCCTTCTAAGGCTGTTCGCAGAGAGGCTTTCGGTAAGGACTACGAGGAGCGTAAGAAACGAAATGCCACAGAGTCTAACGCAAAGGGTAGTTAACACATTTGTTAAAGGTTTGATTACTGAGGCAGGTGAACTTACTTTCCCACCAGATGCATCAGTAGATGAACTAAACTGTGACCTTCGTCGTGACGGTTCTCGCCGTAGACGTAAAGGTGCAGCTAAAGAAACTAACTTCGAACTATCTAGTTTTACTGTAGCAGATGATGCTATCACTACAACAGGTGCGTGGTACAACGTAGGTGGGCAGTCAGGTCTAGAGTTTCTGATATTCCAGAATGGTGATACTCTACATTTTTATAATAAGTCTGGTCTTCCTTTCTCAGCTAACATTGAAACAGCTACAGTAAATCTACTTAGTTATGAAGTAGCAGGTAGTGTTGGAGCATCACAAGCTAAGTGTACCTTTACATCCTTAAAAGGTGCGTTGATTGTAGTATCAGAAGCTATTAATCCAATCTACATTGAACGTGATAACGTATCAGAAACACTTACAGTTACTCAGATTGATTTCCGTGTACGTGACTTTGATTGGCAGGGCGATACTACAACATACGACACAGCCGCTGCAAGCCCTTCTGATGCACGTAAGTATGATACACAGAACGCAGGTTGGGTAGCACCTAACGGTGACTCTGCATTGAGTGCATATCAAAGTGCTAACTCTAGTAATTATCCACCTCTGACACATCCTTGGTATGCAGGTAAAGATGCTACAGGTGCATTCGATGCGGCTGAGTGGGCAGAGATTTATACTGGTAACAGTCTTACAGGCAATGGTCACTACATATTAGACTTCTTTAGTAAGGATCGTGCTACTGCATCGGGTATCTCAGGACTTACTACAGAGACTGAATCTAGTAGATTTAGATCAGTGGCTACCTTTGCAGGTCGTGCATTCTATGCAGGTCTTGACAGTACTAAAAACACAGACATTATTTTATTTAGTCAGTTGATTGATGACTTCTATCAGCTAGGTGAATGTCTACAACAGAACGATCCTACATCAGAACAGATCAGTGATGTTCTTGATACTGATGGCGGTACAATTCGAATAGCAGGTGCTGTTGGTATCAAAGTACTTTACGTTATTGATGCTAGTTTATATATCTTTGCTGATAATGGTGTATGGCGTATTGAAGGTATTGATGGTGTCTTTAGCCCTACAGCATTCGCAGTTAAGAAGATCACAGACGTAGGTATTGTTAGTCAGGGTAGCTTTGTAGTTGCTGATGGCTCTCCTATCTGGTGGAGTAAGAATGGTATTCATACTTTACAGTTCGACTCTACGAGTGGTCGTCCTGTAGAAAGCAACTTGACTATCTCTACCATCCAAGCTTATTGGGATCGTATTCCTAATGAGTCTAAGAATAAACTTACATCTATCTTTGATCCTGTAAACAAACGTGCTTACTGGGCATGGCCTGATGATGGTGAAACAGTAGAGTCTAAAGTAAATAATATTCTAGTTCTTGATGTTCCTCTTACAGCATTCTATCCTTGGTACGTTGAAGACGAAGCAGGAGACACAGATGCCATTATTGGTATTGAGTTCTTCTCTGGATTCGGTGCTGCAGCTTCTACTCTTGATGTTGTAACTAGCGCAGGTGATGACGTTATAACTTCTGCAGGAGATGATGTTGTCTCTATTCAGAACTTAGCAACTACAGGTTCACCTGCAATCATCTTGATCATTCGTGATGGTGCTACAGATAAGATGACTATGGGTTCCTTCACAGGAGAAGACTTCTTAGATTGGGGTACTACAAACTATAGCTCTTATGCTGAAGCAGGTTATGACTTCATGGGTGATCTACTCCTAAAGAAGACTGCACCTTACATTACAACTTACATGCGACTGACTGAGACTGCATGGGAAGGTAATGAGACTGACGGTTACGCACCAGATAAACCTTCATCTATGTTAGTGTCTGCATTCTGGGACTTCAAGAACAGTAGTTCTAGTACTGCACAACAAGCTTACAGATTTAAGTCTATGCCTGTTGTAGATGCTAATAACCTTCTTAACTTTGATTACCCTGAAACAGTAATCACTACTCGAATGAAAGTACGTGGTCGTGGTCGATCAATGCGTATCAAGTTCGAAAGCGAACAAGGTAAGGACTTCGTTCTACTTGGATATTCAATTCTTGGTGGAGTTAACCAAACACACTAAATGCGAAAGCGAACAGGAGACTTCATGTCTTATACAATACGTGACGCTAACCATAGCGACATCTTAGATATAACGATTGCAGCAAAGCTATTCTCTAAAGAAACTAACCACCCTGCTTTGAATACAATCAACCCTAACAAAGTAGCTAATTCTCTACAACAACTAATAGATAGTGAGTCAGGAATAGTTAAGGTAGTTTGTTTTAATAACGAGATAGTAGGTGCTATTGCAGGTGTTGTAACAGAGTTACCAATCAATGACTTGATAGTATCACAAGAGTTAATGTTGTGGTTAGAACCTTCTCATAGAAATGGTAAGACTGCTCCTAAACTAATAGATGCATACGTGGAATGGGCAACTAAATTAGGATGTGACTACGCAAGACTATCTGCTCTTGATGTAGTACTTGATGGTAAGGCAGGTATTCTATTTAAACGTAAAGGCTTCAAGCCAATAGAAACTGCATATATAAAGGAATTATGATATGGCTGTATTTACTGCGATTGGTGCTCTTGCAGGAGCCGCTATTGGTGGTCTTGTAGTAGGCGGTACTACTGCTATTGTAGCAGGGGCTGCTATTGGTGCATCTGTAGGTTTAGCTGTAGGCATGACCAAGAAAGCAAAGGCCGCACAAGCACAGGCTCAGACAGCTACCGAAGAACTGACACAGATACAAACGGATATAGGTCAGATCAGTGAGGATGTAGCAGGAGTCCAGACTGAACAGATTCAAGTACAACAAGAGATAGCTGAAAACCAACAACAACAAGAACGATTAGCTGTACGTAGGCAACGAAGACAGGCTATCCGTGAAGCACAGATTATGAGAGCACGTCAGCGTAATGTAGCTCAAGCAATGGGTGCTGCAGGTGCATCGTCTGTATCTGGTGGTGCTGCATCTATTGGTTCAGAACTATCTGCTGCATTAGGTTACTCTACTCAACAATCAGGTCTATCAGAGAGAATCTTCCAAGGTCGTCAACGTGGACTAGACTTACAATCAGAGATCAACACTCTATACGGTAAGGCAGGAGTTCTACAGGCACAGGCTAATGTTGCATCTGCACGAGCAGGTATGTATTCTTCTCAAGCTTCTAGCTACATGGGTATTGCAGGTACTGCACTTAACATAGGTCAGAGCGTATTTACCGCAGGTATTAATCCTGGCGGTTTCTTCATGCGCTAATCAAGGGATATACAAATGAACATAGAACGTCCCATCGACTTCATCGAAGAAACAATTACACCTATTGATGAGGAGTTCGGTACTTCTGTAACCCTAGAAGAAGACTCTGAAGACAGTAAAGAAGAAGCATTTATGGCTACTGGTCAGGACTTAGCTCCTAGCCAAGCTAAACAAATGCTGTTCCAGAGTGCTAACCCTGTTGAAGCTTTGATTCGAGAGAAGTTCTTTACTCAAGAAATGCAAGCAGATGAGCTACAGAAAGCTTATGATCGTGCTTCATTTAAGACTAACGACTTCATGGAGAATCCAGACTTCTTCTATGAGCAAGCTAAAGCTCTCTCTAATGACGATGTTAGTCCTATTGACATTCGTGCTGCAGTAAACACACGTATTGAACAACGTATCCTACAAGAACTATCTGCTCAAGAAGAGACAGGTGTTCTTGATCGTATTCTAGACTTCGGTGCATACGTGCTCAGAGAATCCACTATAGGTGTTCCTGAGACACTTACTGATCGTACAGAACGTCTAGGTACAGAGATGTTGTTTAACCGCCTCAACATGTCTCCTAGTGAGTATAAGGCATGGTTCCAACAGACTGCTACAGAGGTTATGCAGGAAGGTCTACGTGAGAACGATGCTAACAAACTTGAGTGGTTGAAGAGTGTAGCTGCTAACAATGGTTATGACAGTGAAGCAGGTATTAATAAAGCATTCGCACTTCTTGATCTTGCAGGTCTAGGTGAACTAGCAGGGGTAGGACTTAAAGCTGCACGTGCCGCCGCTAAACCTGCTACTCGTATTGCTCGTATTGCTGACACTGAGGGGCCAGAGGTTGCTGCTCAGATTGGTGAAGGTATTCTGAAACGTAATGCTGATCCTGAAGTTAGTACAGACCTTGGTCCTCGTGTTATTAATCCACATCCACCTGCTACTCCAACACCTGAAGGTTGGTATGCACGAGCACTAAATAAGAACCGTCTAGCTGAAGACGTTAAAAGCATCTACGAGAGTGGTGCTATGGGTCGTGTCGTAGATAAAGAAGCTATGGCTGACTCTGTAGCTAAAGTGGTAGCTGACTTCGAACAACGTGTAGATAATCCTGTATTTGCATCAGACTTAGAAAGCACAGGTTTCGGCAACTACATTGTTAATGTTAAGTTAGGTAAAACTACAGACGGTACTCCTTACAAACCAACACCATCAGGTGAACCTTCTGCTGCAGTTCAACGTCTAGCAGAAAAAACAGGCGGTGAAGTTGTACCAGTTCGTAACTCTGCAGATGAACTACAGGGTTATGTAGTACAACACAGACAGAACCTAGATTTAACTGGTGATATTGAATCTATCGATCCTACTGAGTTAGTTCAGATGGAACGTGGTATTGTGCGTAACACGATAGGTAAAGTATTCGGTAATACTCTTATGGGTTCTACTGCACTACGTGGTGTTGATCGTCTAACTACACTATCTCAGATGGGCGAAGCTGCACAGTCTGCAGTAAAGGGTGTGTTTCAACGTGAAGCAAAGAAGATCAATGCCCTAAACGCAACTGAACGTGCTAACCTAGCCTCTATTGTAGGTAAACTACGTGATGATCCTGTTGAGGCTTCACGCCGTGCATGGTACACACAAGAAGAGTTCTCTAATCGTTACCAACAACTAACAGGTAAACTACCTGATCAGAAAGTTATTGATGCGTATGATGCAGAAGTTGCTATCTCTAATACTGCAGCCGTTGTACGTTCTAACAACATCATGCGTACCTATGTTCAGAAAGGTTATGTAGCACTAGAAATGCCTGATGGTATCCGTGTACCTGCAAAGCCTTACAACAAAGCTAATCTTGCTGCAGATGATTTAATCTTAGACTTAAACAGTAACACACGTCTAGTAAGAAGTGAACTTGATGAAGGTGTTAGTGTATGGAAACTAGATCGTGATGATCAGGGTGTTCGTTATGTAACACGCCCTAATAAAGTTGATGCACTAGAGCCACAGGACGTTATGGGTTTCAACGCAGGTGGCCCTCGTACTAACCCTAATGCTAATTACTTCGTAGTTCTAGGACGTGAAGGTAAGTATCCTAAATCTTTGTTAACAACATTTACTGAGGCAGATGCCTTAACTGCTAAAGCTCAGTTAGAGAATATCCAGAAAGCATTGGTAAATGGTAGCGATGACATTGATAGTGTTATAGCTGCAAACAATGATTGGAATCCTAACATCACTAATCTAGAAGAACTACGTAAGTTTTCAGCCGATAACAAATGGGATTTAGAGGAAGGTGTTATTGCTCATAAAGAACGTAACGCATATGTCCAAGATGTAGACTCTGAGGATGCTACTTATCAGATGTTCTTTTCTGATTATGTAGAAAAAGAACTGTCACGTCAAGACACTGTTCTGCCTGAGTTCGGTGGTAAGAAAACTTACAACCAAGACCCAATGGATACGATAACTCAACAGTTCGGATCAGCCGTTCAAGAGTTATCTAACCATGCATACACATATAACGCTATGGTAGGTTGGGTTAAGAAAGCACAACAAGCAGGTGTTAATTGGTTACCTGCAAACGTGTCACCTACAGACTACCGTAACCTGTTTATGAGAGCAGAAGTCACAGGTAATACTGCATTCGATAGACGTATGAGAGAAATACAAAGTATCGAAAAACGTAGGATGGGTGTCAAGGGTGAAGCTGCTCAGACTATGGATGATTTAGGTAGACAACTATCTGAATTTATCTTTCAGAAAACAAGTGTCCCTACACGTATTGGTGATCCAAGCAATGCTCTATTGAATGTTGGTTTCCAATCTGCATTCGGATTCTTTAACGTATCACAGGCTATCATTCAGGCTTCACACGCTACAACAATCATGGCTATCTCACCGAAGCATGGTTTCCGTGGAGCAGGGATGACACTGACTATGCGTGGTCTATACCATCAGTCACCTGAAGCTATGGAGCTAGGTGTACAACGTCTAGCTAAATACTACGGTATGGAAGTTGACGAAGTTAAAGAGATCATGGAGTATGTCCGTACCTCTGGTCGTGACGTTATTGATGCTGAAGCTATCGAACAAGGTACTGGTGTAGCATGGGGTATTTCAGGATTCGGTGGTGAAAGCTACGCACCATCTGCTCTACGTAAGACTTGGTTGACTACAAAGAAACGAGTAGGCCAAGGCTTAGACTTAGCATTGACTCCGTTTAACCAAGGTGAACGTCTAGGTCGTCTGACAGGTACATACACAGCTATCTTAGAGTTCAAAGCTAAGAACCCTGGTGTATCTATCCTAAGTGATCGTGCTCGTCAGTGGATTACTCGACGTGATCAGGACTTGACATTTAACATGACTGCAGTAGGCCGCCCTCAGATTCAGAGTGGCTTGATGAGAGTTCCTACACAGTGGTTATCTCACACATTCCGTGCTATGGAGTCTATGTTTGTAGGACGTAACTTCACTGCAGCAGAACGTCGAAGAATGTTTTATGTTCTAATGCCTTTTTACGGAACTGCAGGATTCGGTCTTACACACGCAGCCGATTCACTAGCTGATTACTTAGGGGTAGAACCTGATAGTACTGCATTCACATTCCTCAAGTGGGGTATGATTGACGGTATCACAGACCTACTACTAGAAGATACAGATGGTAAAGTAGGTACAGGTCTTGCAGGTCGTCTTGCTCCTGCAGGTGCTATCGTAGATACACTACGTAAGATCAAAGAAGGACAGTTCCTTGAAGTAGTTGGTGGACCATCAGGTGAGATTACAGGTGGTATTGTAGATGCATTCTTAGAAGCCTATGCATCCGTAAGAGATAATCGTGGAACTATGTTGTCTGAGGATGTAATCAAGATTCTACGTCAACCATCAGGTATAGATAACATAGCTAAAGCATACGGTATCTTTAACAACGGTATCTATCGCAGTAAGAATGGTATTACGCTACCAACTGAAATGGGTGTTACAGAGGGTATCCTACAATTACTTGGTATTGGTAGCTTAAAGCAAGCTGAGTGGTATGATGCTAAGAATCAGATGTTTACGAGTAACAAGAAACTAACCAAGTTCCGTAAACAAATAAATACTAAGGCTGAGTATGCATTCGATCTACTGAAAGGCGATACTGCAGATAAAGAGAAAGCATTCAAACTATTCAATGAATTAAAAGTAATGGTTGATATGAGTGGCTTTTCACCAGAGATTCAACTGTCTTTGAAGAAAAGTATTAACCGTAAGATGGATGATCAGTTCTTTAATGTATACGAACAACTGCTACGACAAGACCAAGACGAAGAAGCAGAGCGTCTAAGAGCAACACTAGGAAGGTAATCTAATGGCTCAAGATATATTCGCACCTAAGAGTTCTTTCAATATAGGTTACGAGCGTCCTGTTGCTCAACCTGTAGAAGACAAGACAGGTGAAACTCGTGCTAAGTTTGAAGCTATGCAAGCTAACATACAGGCTGCACAGATTCGAGCACAGACACAAGTAGATCGTTCTAAACTATCTATGGCTAATACCTTGCTAGGTGGTGTAGGCGGCTTTGCTGCAGGTTACGCTAGAGGCGAGGGTCGTCGTGGTGAAGATCGTGCTAGAGATGAATTGTTTAAACAGTTCGAACAGGCTCAGTTAAAACGAGAGCAAGACAACGACTTCGCTAGAGCTATGAAAATAGAGAAGGATGCTGTCCGTAAGTACAATAGTTTAGGATATGACATTGATCGTATCAAGACTGAGTACGAAGTCATCTTTGATCGTCCGTTTGAGTATGTAGGTCAGAGTCGTGATCAACAGATTATGTCTGCAGTAGAGAATACTGATGAGTTCCGTATGGCTCTAGCTGCTGCATCTTTTAAGAAACCTAATGCTTCAGCCGAAGAACTTAGATCAGATGCATTGATGACTGTTCAAGGACTTGCTATTGCTCAGACTAAACTAGCAATGGTAGGTGCAGGTAATCAACTTAACTGGGAATCTGAATTAAAAGGTGAATACAATAAAGTTGTAAATTCTTTTAGCACAGGTATTATTGCTGACTTTGTTAATAAGAGCAAACAAGGAGAACCTATTACGCTACAAGAAATTAGTAGTGCTATGGCTACACATGATCTTATGCGTACTCAACTTATCAAACCTGCATATGTGACAGATGAACAATGGGGTGAGATTAAACAACAATTAGACGGACAGAAAGCATTTTTAGAAACACTACAGAAATCTAAGAATCCTGATGAACTTATTAAAAACTATGGTTCTATTCTTATTCAAGCTTCAGAAAATGAAGACGAAGCCTTTGCAGTTAATGCTGCATTGAATGGTGAGGTATGGGCTGCAGCAAGAGGTATTAATTTACCAGAGACTTTAAACAAGGTTGCGAAAAGCCCTGTTGCTCAGAACTTATTTAATAATAAGGGTGGTATTTTAACAGACTTGCAAGCAGTAGACGTAACTACACCTGTTAATGCTAACACAACCTTCACTCTTGATACTGCCCCTGAGTTTCTTCAACCTTTCTTAGACATGTCTAAAGAAAAACGAAAGGCTGCAGTAGACGGTGGTGTAGAAGCTATTAATGTTCTTAAACCAACAGACATGCAGAACCCTGATTCTATCAAGCAGTTCTACAATGGTGTTATGTCTATGACTGCAGGTATGTTGACTGAGAAAGACTTCTTTAGTTCTACTACTTTATCTAAGATTTTCAATAATCCTAACTTGAAGTCTTCTATTGATATGGTAGCTGCAGTAGATCGTGAAGCTGCAGATGAAATGCGTATTGCTCTACGTAGTGCTGCAACTCTACAGAAAACTGCACTACAAGCTAATGTACAAAGTATTGAGAATGCTCTTACAGGTGCAGTATGGGACTCACAAGATAAGACATACTACATCACAGGGGATGCAGCTAAGATCGCACAAGGTCTTTATAAAGGAGAGATGACTGATAAAGGATTTAAGTTATCTCCTACTAATTTCAACTTCCCTCAAGGCTATGAACAAGCTGTTGATATTCGTAAATCACTAAGCATTATCGAAAGAAGCATTAACGATCTAGCTATTGATGGTGTAGAAGAACCTACTACAGACTTACCAATGCCTGAAGGTATTACGTATGACCTTCCTGCAGATGTTCGTAAGGATACTGCATTCCTAACTGAAGTAGATAAGACAGCTAAAATGCTTGGTGTTACGTCTGATCAGTTACTTGCTATCATGGACTTCGAAACTATTGGTTCATTCTCTCCTTCAGAGAAGAGTGGCACATCTACAGGAACAGGTTTGATTCAGTTCCTTGAGTCAACTGCAGGTGATTTAGGTACAACTACAGAAGACCTAGCTAAGATGACTCGTGCAGAACAGATGGCGTATGTAGACAGATACTTTAGTAGGTTCCAAGGCCGTATCAAGAACACTGGTGACTTGTATATGGCAGTACATTATCCTAAAGGTGTTGGTAAAAACGATTCCTTTGTAATGTATAAACGTGGATCAGATGAATACTCTGCTAATGAAGGTTTAGATATAAACAACGATGGCTCAATCACACGTGGTGAAGCCTTACAACGTCTACGTAATGTAACAGCTAATAAGTTTACTGATGTACAGCGTGTAGCAAGTGAAGCTATAGAGTCTTCTCGTCCTCGCCCACAGCTACGTCCAGGTTCTATGAACATTACACAGGCTGATTGGTGGACTGATGAAATAGCTAACACATTCAGTACCCGAATGCAAGCTGCAGGACTAGATCAAACTGCAGAGGATGTTAGATACTTCACTTCACAAGATGAGGCAGACGCAGCCGAAAGACTTGGTGTCATTAAAACAGGAGACATCATAGTTATCGGTACTGAAATGGTAAAGGTAGACTAAGATGGCTGACTACACAAAGCTCTTCGATCTAGCTGCACCTGCTCCTGTCAAGGCTGCAAAGAATCAGGGTGCTACTACAGGTGGTAACTACACTAAGATTCTTGACTTCGGATCAGACCTACTCGAAAAAGGTGCGAGTGCTGCAATGGCAGTAGGTGAGTCTGTAGGTGAAGGTCTTGACTACATCCAAGATGCAGGTACTGCTCTTTATTCTACTGTAACTTCTGAAGGTTTCGGTACTGCACAGGCTAGGGCTTTTACTTCTAATCTACTAACCCCAGGTTCTGAATTAAATGAGTCTATGTTGAATGAGTCAGACATAACTGCATTGAAAGAAGCTGTAACATCTGCACGTGCTAGTAATCGTGGTTACTTTACGTATGACGACTTCGATACAAAGAATGAAGAGACTCTGAAACGAGGATTCAAAGAAAGCTTTACTGATCCTAAAGCACGTATGGCACACTTTGTAGGAAGTGGTGGTAAAATATACACAGACGACGAAGGTAATACTATCGTAGAAGACTTGTATGACTTCAATCCTGGGCCTCGTCGTGTTAAGTTCTGGGAAGGTTTGAAAGCAGGTACAATAGATACTGATTCTCTAGAGGATGCAAGTCCTATTGAGTTGCTTAGTATCTTAGCATATGCTGCACAAGAGACTAGAAAACAATCAGGCAAGGAAGCCGACTCTAAAATAAGAATAAACTTAGGTAAACTAGGAGACTAGCATGGGATATGTTTTAGGTAATCGAAGTAAAGAGAAACTTGAAGGTGTAAATCCACGGCTAGTAGCTGTAGTGGAGAGGGCCATTGAGCTATCTGAGCAGGACTTCTCTGTTATTTGTGGTCTACGTACCATTCAAGAACAGGAAGCCTTGGTCGCTAAAGGTGCATCACAAACCATGAAGTCTAAACACCTTGAAGGTAACGCTGTAGACCTCATGGCTTGGGTTGACGGTGGTCGTTGGGAACTGAACTTGTACGACGAGATAGCTGATGCAATGCTCAAGGCAGCTAAAGAACTAGGAGTCACTATCCGTTGGGGTGCTGCATGGCACAAGGCTCTTAATGATTGGGATGGTACGGCAGAAGACTTGATGAATGAGTACATAGACATTCGTCGCTCTGCAGGACGTAGACCCTTCATTGATGCCCCTCACTTCGAGGTGTTATAATGGAACAGGAAGAATGGCACTTATCTAAGTCTGTTCCTGTCACCTTAGTATTTGCTATTGCTATACAGACTGCAGGTTTTATCTGGTACATGTCGTCACTTGACAAGAGTGTTGAGACTAACGCTAGAGAGATTGCTCGACAAGAAGTAAGGTTGATGGCTGTTGAATCATCAGTACAAACCTTACAAATTACTATGGCTCGAATAGATGAAAACATAAAGTCTATCAGAGTTATGATGGAGAAATCTAGGGAGCAATAAATGGACCCAGTGACTATCATAGGTGGTGCGACTGTAGCCTTTAACGCAATAAAGAAGGGGCTTCAGGTAGGGAAAGACTTGCAAGATATGCACGGTCAGTTATCCCAATGGGCAGGGGCTATGTCCGATCTAGGGCAAGCAGAGAAACAAGCCAACAACCCACCTTGGTGGAAGACTATAAGTGGGGATGTAGAACAGGAAGCCCTCGCTGTTTGGAATGCAAAGCGTAAGGCAGAGGCCATGCGTGAAGAGCTACGTCAGCATATTAGTTTTATATATGGGCCATCGGCATGGGATGAATTAGTGCGTACAGAGGCTAAGATTAGAAAGCAAAAGAGAGATCAAGAGTACCGTAAGGCAGAGATGATTGAAGCTATTATCACTTGGTCTATTACAGGTGTCTTGTTGTTAATATTCTTCGGTGGTCTTGGGCTACTGATGTACGCTATGAAAGGTTAATTATGGTGGTAGACTTTGATATTGATGGTGACGGTAAGATCACTGCAGAAGAAGTAGCAATGAAGGAACGTATGCTTGAGATAGAGCTACGTGAAGAGAAAGCAGAGTCGCAGAAGTTCATGGCTTGGGTAGCTATGGGTATGATGATTATCTTTACTGTGTTCTTATTCACACCTATCATGTCAGACTCTCGTGTATCTGCACTAGCTGATCTACTAGGTCTATTCTACATTGCACAGACAGGTGTTGTTGCAGCGTATATGGGTGCTACTGCGTACATGGCAGGTAAACCTATGGGTAACAAGGTGGCAATGAGTAAATGAGGTGGTTAGTCTTAGCTCTGTTCTTATCTGGTTGCTCTCAGATTCCATCCTTTCTCTTGGGAGGTGGGGGTGGACCGAATGTCGCAGCAAACGTACAAGCAGGAAAGACTAACTCTCAGACAGTTGGAACTACGAACAACTCTGATCAAGAGGTGGTAGTTGAAAAGCTGACAGGTGACCTGAAACAGAGCAACGACACAAACAAAGTAAACACAGATAGCGTAGAGAATATAAATATAAATGAAATACCGCCGTGGGTCTTGATCCTTCTAGTGCTAGGTTGGTTAGCCCCTAGTCCACAAGAAATGGGACGTGGTTTACTTACTCTAATAGCAACACTAAGGAGAAAGAGTGATGGCAGCAAGGCTTAACAAAGCTAAGATGAAATGTAATAGTCCTAAGACTACACCTAAACATCCAACTAAATCTCATGTAGTAAAGGCGTGTGTAAATGGTAAAGAAAAGATTATACGATTCGGTCAGAAAGGTGTCAAAGGCAGTCCTAAAGGTAGCGCAAGAAATAAAGCGTTTCGTGCTAGACATGCTAAGAACATTAAAAAAGGAAAAATGAGTGCAGCATACTGGGCTGCGAAAGTGAAGTGGTGATATGTGGGTAGGAATCTTATTAGTTTGTTTCGATCCTATGGCACTATCCTGCAGGATCATAGCAAAGCCTGAACCCTTCTATAGTGAGCAAGCTTGCTTAGAAGAAGCAGAACAGATAGCTATGGATATAAGAAGAGGCGGTGCTTATGTAACTCCACACTGCCATAAAGTCGAAGGGGATAATGCGTAATGCCTGTACGAAAAGTAAAAGGTGGCTACCAATGGGGTAAATCTGGTAAGGTCTATCCAACACGTGCTCAAGCTGAACGACAAGCCAAGGCAGCATACGCATCAGGATACAAGAAAAAGAAAAGGAAGAAGTAGTGGCGAAGCCTGTATGGGAAAAGAAACGTCCCAAGAAACTAGGAAAGTCCAAGCCTCTTACTGCAGCACAGAAAAAGAAAGCTAGAGCTAGGGCAGCAAAGGCAGGACGTAAATACCCTAACATGATTGACAACATGTGGGCGGCTAAACAATAAAGAAAACCCCCAAGGAGAAATCCCTGGGGGTTTTTTCTTATTGGTGTATCTTACACCATCGTTCTCGTAGTCGTTGTAGATACCAGATAGCTTTATCAATATCCTCTAAGCCATTCTTGTACTCACAACGCCATAGGTATTTGAGTACGTTTGCTGCATGTGGTGCTATACTCCCAGACATGTTCTCTGTCATAGCTTCTATCGCATCAATGCACTCAATACCACTGTGATTGTAGTGTATCGGATTGTTTACTACATCATTATTCTTCTTAATCTTCTTGTACTCCTCGTCTGTAAAATCAGGATACTCATAGACATAGCACTCACCACAGTATCCATCGTCATCTAGTAGGTTGCCACAGTCATTACAATTAGCCATATAGTTTCCACTTCAGGTACTTGATACGTGCTAAATGGTAGAGAGTCAACAAAGGCCATATGATACAGAAAAGATACACGTTAATCTCTTCGTATGTTATACCTAGTTGAGATGCTACCCAAGCTAATATAATAACACACCAATTAAAAGTCAAGTCTATCCAGTAAATACCACTAGCTGCCATTCTCTTGTCTCCATTTCAACTCATGGACTAGCATGTTCTGTTCGTATGTAGACATGATCATCCAATCTCGTATCTCTTCGGGGGTGCGCTTACACCCTACACAGTATCCATCCTCTAAACGACAGACCTTGATGCAGGGTGTAGGCACATCGCCTAACTGTTTACGGTTTCTACTCACACTGACGTAGACCAGTAGCAGGATCGAAGTAACAAGCACCACCCTCGTCTACGTAGTCTTGTGTCTCTTCTACTACAGGCTCCTCTACTACATCCTCAGAAGTAGATGCATTTAAGATACCGTATCGTTTACCTGATGCACGGAATGTAGTGCAACCAGATGAACCACCATCGTAGGCATCCATGTACACCTGCTTGAACTCTTCCCATGTCACATCATCACCTACGTTACAGGTCTTAGAACATGCAGAGTCTACGAATCTTGATGCTACATTCAACACCTTGACATGATCGAACACTGATAGTTCGTCTGCAGTCTTACCCTTCACACCAAAGACACGATAACCGTAGTCCTCTACTCGCTCTGTTCTTGGACCATCGAAGGTTTGGATAGTTCTGTCGTAGTAATGTGAGAAGACAGGCTCGATTCCAGAGGATACGTTATCGGCTGACAGACTGATAGTTCCTGTTGGAGCAACAGAAAGCAGATGACTGTTACGAA
>Ga0209536_100006437_pt1 | contig 17967 bp, 16 predicted proteins | sample DeeMarSeWOR28_12_FD_187461 | JGI IMG/M metagenome (GOLD analysis project Ga0209536, IMG submission 187461) | Marine sediment microbial communities from White Oak River estuary, North Carolina - WOR-2-8_12 (SPAdes) (version 2) | ecosystem: Environmental > Aquatic > Marine > Intertidal zone >... | reverse complement strand
GCTCGGTGACCGCCGGGCGGGTCGCACAGAACGACTCGCGCATCGCCGCAGTCGTAGGGATGGCGGCGCCCATGGAGAACGTACTCTACGGCGAGGTGCTGATGGAGAACATCACGATCCCCCTGGGGCTCCTCGAAGCAACCGAAGACAACAGCGTCGGTGTGCCAGGCAACGTGTTCATCCGCGAGAACTTCAACAAGGCCAACACGCCCGCGTACAAGCTCGCGATCGCGGATGCCGGGCATTGGTCGGTCACGAACATCGCCGGCCTCACCGAAGGCTTCGCCCCAGGCTGCGGGGAAGGCATTCGGCAAACGAGTGGCGAGCCATTCACGTATGTCGCCGTTGGCGAGGCGAACGGCTACACCGCTTCCTTCGTGACCGCGTTCTTTGCCGGGCACCTGCGCGGTGACGCGACGGGCCTGACGTTCTTGGGAAGCGACCCTTGGCCGGCGGCTGCTACGCTCGAGGTCCGTGAGTAGCGCTACTTGACCGAGAAGCCAAACCAGGTCTGACCTTGCGTGGTCGAGCCGTAGCCGGCGGCCGTGCCTGCCACGTCGGCCGAAGAGCCTTGGCCACCCAAGCTGAAGGCGTATTCCCCAGCCGGCAGCGGTGCCGTGGAGGAAACCTCGTAGCAGCCGTCCTTGATCTTCTCGAGGTTCAGCAGGATCGCGTTATCCGTGGATTTACGATTCTTGCTGCCGCCGAAGGTGTTCACCCCACCGACCACGAGCTCTCGGTAGGACTTCGCTGTCTTGAAGGGGTAGAGCTTGATCTGCTGTGCAGGGTGCACCTGCGGGTTGATGGGTTTGAACGCGAACTTCTGTCTCGACTTGACGCTGACCTTCGCGGTGGCTCCCTCGAGCCTCACGCTGTTGTCGTAGCCGCGGTAAATCCCCTTCTTCTTTTGTTTGGCGACGGCTCTCTCCAGCGAGAGCTCCTTACTCGACTTGCCGTCCTCGCTGATGACGCTGACCATGTTTGCAAATTCGGGGCATACATCCTGCGCGCTCGCGCTCGAGGAGAAGAGTACAATCAAGGCGAGAATCAACGTGTGCTTCATGGGGCGAGGCTCCTTCATTTGGGCGGACCGAGTGATCAGTACACCAGAAAATATCCAGGAAAACAATGTTACTTTCGGGGCGGCAGGCCGTGCACCATCGTCAGGAAACGCATCGAGGTGCCAGCGCGGCGATGCTCCGAGATCGCCTGGTATTCCGGGTCGTCAAACCAGTCCCGTGCAGCCTGCTCGTTCGGGAATTTGAACAGCACGAGGCGCCCCTCGCGCGGGCTGTCGCCCTCGAATGTCGCATGGTTGTCGTCGTAGGTGAAGAACTCACCCCCATGCCGCTTGAGAATCGGGAAGAAACCCTTTTCGTACTTGCGGTACGTATCAGCATCGTGAACTACGAAGTTGGCGATCATGTAAACAGGCACGTCAGACATGTGCGAAGCCTAGCCGTCACTCGCAGACTGGGCCAGGGGACAGGAACAAACCCGGCATGTGCATGAGCTCTTGGTGCCAAATCGGGGCGCACTCCCTGTGGTTTTGTGTCAGAACTACGGTGATTGGAGCGCTGCATGATCCGAGTTGGCGATGGTTTCTGGAACATCCGTGGTTCGTTCAAGGCCGCTGGCGTCATCGAGGTGGGAACGCATGTTTCACTGGTGAAGCGAGCGAGCGGGAAATTCGTGCTTCTCGACGCATATACGCTCGGCGATTCCGACGTGCGCGAGGTTCGTGACCTGACGAACGGCGGCGCGGACATCGAGGCGATTCTGAACCTTCATCCATTTCACACGATTCACGTGCGACGCATGCACGAGCAATTTCCGGACGCAAAGCTCTACGGTACGGCGCGGCACGTCTCGCGCTTCCCCGAGCTTCCCTGGCAACTGGAGCTCACGGAGAGTGCGGAGCTTCACACGATGTTTCGTGATGATTTCGATTTCTCGGTCCCCCGTGGTGTCGATTTCATCTCCAGTAACGAGCACATTCACTTCTCGTCAGTGCTCGCGTTCCACCGTGCGTCGAAGACCATTCACGTCGACGACACCTTGATGTATGTTCGTCTGCCCAAGCTTGCTCGCGCCTTCGGGCGTGTCGATCTCTTCAGCTTTCATCCGACGCTTGCGAAGGCCCTCGAGCGACGTGCCGGCGCTGCAGCCGATTTCCGGAACTGGGCCGAGTCACTCGCCGAGCGCTGGCGCGACGCCGAGAATCTCTGTGCCGCGCACACGGCCGTGTTGACCGCGGACCGGAATCAAGGCGCGTCGATTCACGCCCGCATCCTGCAGGCCCTCGACAAGGTCAGCGGCACCCTCAAAGAGCACGAGCGGAAGTACGGGTAGCTCAGCCCTTGGGATGGAAAATCCCTGCGAGCTCGTCTTTTCGAGGGCGAGTCATCAGGCGCGTCGCCTCGTCGCGGATCGACGCGCCCTGGTGGCAGACGAGATAGACAGCTTCCGAGATCGGCATTTCGACGCCGGTGCGCTCTGAGAGGGCGTGGACCGCAGCCGCCGTTCGATAACCTTCGGCCACGGCCTTCTGCGACGACACGACTTCTTGCGCGGTCCTTCCGCTGGCAAGCTGAACGCCGAGTTGTCGGTTGCGCGAGAGCTCCCCGTGGCAGGTGAGCGTCAAGTCTCCCACCCCGGCCAAGCCGAGGAAGGTCAGGGGGTTCGCGCCTAGCGCCACGCCGAGGCGTGCGAGCTCTGCCAGGCCGCGTGTCATCACGGCGGCCAACGCCGAGGCGCCCATGCCGAGCCCAAACGCAGCGCCGCATGCGACCGCGATGACGTTCTTGAGCGCACCGCCGAGTTGCACGCCGATGACGTCGTCACTGGCGTACACGCGGAGGAGCGGCGAGTGGAGGATCTCCTGTACGCCGCGGGCCGTTTCGATGTCGGCAGCGGCGAGGCTCACGTCGGCGGGGAGTCGGGACGCGAGGTCCTTCGCGAAGCTTGGCCCGGATAGATAGGTTGCATGCGAGGCATGATCGGGGAGGGTTTCCGCGATGACCTCGCTCATCATCGCGAGGCTGTCCTGTTCGATGCCTTTCGCCGTCGAGGTGATCAGCGAGTCCCTGGGGATGTGCGGGGCCGCTTGCTTCGTGACCGAGCGCATGAATCCGGAGGGCACGGCCAGCATGACCAAGTTGGCGCCCTCCAATGCTTCGGCCATGTCGTTCGTGAACTGCATGTCGGGTGGCACGGTGAAGCCGGGCAGGTATGGCTTGTTCTCACCCTTTTCAGCAACCTCCTCGGGGAGGCCCTTGTCGAAGGCCCAGACACGTGTCCGGTGGCCGAGCGAGTGGCTGTGAATCGCGAGGGCGGTCCCAAAGGCCCCCGCGCCCAAAACGGCGACGTTCGTCATTCTGCGAAGGTACCGCGCCTGCTAGAGTCGGCGCAATGGCCGATCGAGCGCCGATACCGGTTGAAAACGACCGAATCGGGCCGGAGGCTGCGCGCCTGTATCGGGTTCAAACCGAGGACGGCGTGGAGCTTGCGGTGACGCGGCTCGGTGCGAGCGCATCGCCAGGTGAGCCCGTGATCCTCGTTCACGGGACGTTCTGTCAGCGGAGCTTCTGGGTGTCGGACAAGGGCTTGGGGCTCGGTTTCTACCTTCGAGACCGCGGCTTCGACGTTTGGATTCCCGAGGTGCGCGGTCACGGGCGCTCGCCACGCGACCGGCGCTATCGGACCTGGACGGCCGAGGATCAAATGCGCTTCGACCTTCCCGCGGTACAAGGGTTGCTACAAAGCGAACGGGGAGGGCGCGCGCATTGGGTCGGGCACTCGTGGGGTGGCGTCGCGATCCTAGGCGCCATCGGCGGCGGCTGGCTCGTCGAGGACCAGATCCAATCCGCCGTCGTGCTTGGCGCCAACATCACCGAGGGCGACGAGTGGCTGAAGCGCCCGCTGCCGCGTGCGGCCGCGTGGACCGTGCTCACGCTCGCCGGCCGTGTTCCCGCCGGGCTGTTTCGTCTCGGCCCGGAGCCCGAATCGCGGGGCTACATGCTCGACTTCTTTCGATGGAAAGGCCCACATGCCGAGTGGCGTACTGCCGACGGAAGGAGTTATTGGGACGGCGTTCGCGACGCGAAGGTGCCGCTTCTGGCGTTTGCCGCCGCCAACGACGAGACGGATCCCGTGCCCGGCTGCCGATTCATGTTCGACGTCTTTGGCGCGGAGGACAAAGAGTGGGTTTTGCTCGGTGTCGAGCAGGGCTTCAGCAGAGACTACCGCCACGTCGAGATGATCGTCAGCAAGCCCGCGCGCCGGGAAGTCTGGCCGCGCATCGCGGGCTGGCTCGACGCGCACGCCGCCGGGTGAAAGACTCCCAGCCATGCGCGCAGTCACGTTCAACGTCTCCATCCCCGGCTACCTCATCGGCAAGGGCCTTGGAGGCGTCACGGAGTCGGCGCTCTTCGGCGGTTTGAGTGGGGTCCGCTACGGCGAGGTTGCCGAGCCATCTTTGCCCGCAGATGACTGGGTGAAGCTCGACATCGTGGCCGCCGGCGTTTGCGGCACGGACGTCTCTACGCTGACCTTCAATTCGAGCCCCAGCATGGAGCCGTTCGGATCCTTTCCGGCGATCTTGGGGCACGAGATCCTTGCTCGAGTGGCCGAGGTTGGTCCCGGAGTCCGGCGGGTGGAAGTAGGGCAACGCGTTGCAGTCGATCCATTCATCTCGTGCACGATGCGCGGCTTCACGGGCGCCGAACGATGCAGCTCCTGCGCGAGCGGCCTCCATTGCACCTGTGGTCGCGCCGGCGATACCGGCGCCCTTCGACTCTCTGGTGAGCCATTTCAACGTGGAACAATCGTCGGCTACCACGCCGGGCTTCCAGGTGGCTGGGGGGAACGCACCATCGCGCACGAGAGTCACCTATTCGCCGTCGACGACGGGCTCTCCAATCACACGGCCGCGCTCATCGAGCCGCTTTCGATTGGAATGCACGCCGCCCTGAACGTGCAGCCGTTTGGAGACGGCCCAGTGCTGGTGATCGGAAGCGGGCCGATCGCCCTCGGAACCATCTGGTCGCTGCGCGCGGCCGGCTATCGAGGCGAGCTCCTCGCTCAAGTGAAGCGCGCGCATGAGGCCACCCTCGCCAAGAGCTTTGGCGCGAGCGCTATCGTCTCGCCTGGCGCCGAAGCGCGGAGCGCGCTCCTCGATACCGGCGCGAAAGGCTACAAGCCGATCATCGGCGCTGAGGTCTATGCGGGCGGCGGCTTCCCGCTGATCTTCGATTGCGTCGGCAACGCTGCCTCGCTCGATCAGTGCCTCCGATACGCGACGCCGCGCGCTCGCATCGTCGTGCTCGGATGCGCGCCCGAAATTCCCAAGCTCGACCTGAGCTTCCTCTGGGCCCGCGAGCTCGACGTGAAGGGGTTCGTCGGATACGGCCTCGAGAACTGGCGCGGCCAGCGGCGGCACACGTTCGAGATCACGCACGATCTACTGGTGGAGAGCCGGGCTCCCGTCGAAGATATGGTCACGCACAGCTTTGCGCTCGCCGACTACCGAAAAGCTCTCTCGGCTGCCGCGAATCATAGGAAGTCCGGAGCCGTCAAGGTGCTGTTGGAGCCGGCGGGCTGACGTCAGTACTGAAGCGTGAACGCCACCGATGCCCAGTAGGTGAAGACGCCGATCCGGCCGGGGCAGCCGGTGCGAACGACCTGGTCCGATGAGCATAGAATCTCGTCCTCGCCCCCAGGAACCTGCTGGGTCGTTCCGATGTATTCGTTGCCGATCTTGGTGCCGCTGTACGAAAAGAGCGTACCGATGTCGAGCTGGTACTTGTCCTTGAGGTTGGGGTCGTTGCGATCGTCCCAGTAGAAGCCGAAGCCCATCGTCGGGGTCACGCTGATGCCCGGCGGTGGCGTGAAGTACTGTGACCATGCCCCATTCGCGGCTGCCCTGGCGACGTTCAGACCGCCCCGGAAAGACATCACGTCCGCCTTTCGGAAGCGATATTCGACACCGAACTTCGCGCTCCAGACCGTCTCCCAGCCGAAACCAACGACAGTGGTGATCAAGAGCGGGTCTCCGCCCGGCACCAGGGGGGGCACCACCGAGTTGACCGTCTGATTTTGATTGCCCTGGTTCTTGGCGCCGTGGAACTGGAGGCGGAGCTCCCAGGCGAGCAGCAGGCGCTGATTGGCCTTGTAAGAAACGCCGAACTGGAGGGCATGGGGGATGTTCCAATCGGCGGTCGCGTCGAGCGTTCGATCGCTCAGGAGGGGCGCCAGCGATGGGTTGTCCACTTCCAGTGTTTTCGTCTCCCCAGTGAGCTTAATCCTCGACCACATGCGATACATGATGCCGATGTTGACCTTGTGGTGTGGCTTGATGGTGATGCCGATTCGCGGGGAGGGGAAACCGACTCCGCTCAAGTCGTTATTGATGCGGCCGTACGCGACCGTATTGAGGGGCGGTGCCGCGCCCACGTTCTGGTAGAGGTCCGCGACCTGCTTCGAGAATGGAAGACGCAATGCGACGCCCAACCAGAACTTGTCGTTGATGCGGTACGAGGTCCCGATCGAGGCCTCGCCTACGAAGAAGGTGACGTTGAGGTCTTCTGGTTGGGCGTTTCTGCATGTCGCAGGGTCCGTCGAGGGCACGTAATTGTCCGCGCCGGGCGTCGTGCTCGGGTCGGGTGTGACGGGCGCACCATCGAGACACACGACGTTATCGAATGACGAGCCGTACCCCGTCTCGATGACGATGCCGGCACCAAAGACGACGCGAGGCGCGATTCGGCCGGCGATGAAGCCCGAGGGGATCGGTCCGAAGCCGAGGCTCGATCGGCCCTCCGTGTTTGGACCTTGGACAGGCGCGATTTGTCTCGTGAACAGGGCGGTGAAGTTCAACGTGAAGCCGAGCTTGCCAATGCCTTCCATGTTGGCCGGGTTCAGCACGAGCGCGGACGCTCTCTCGAGATACGTCGTGCCAGTGAGGCCCATGGAAATGCTCCGCGTGTCGTACGCGGTCGGCTCGGGGTTGGCGCTCGCGAGTGCGGGGGTCAGCATCCCGATCAAGAGGCAGGCGGCGGCAAGATGGCGGGTCATCGGGTCATCTCCAATCGAGGTGCGCAGGGCTGCCGGGGACTAAACCACAAGAAGCCCCTGTTCCGCTACGAAAGAAATACCGAAACCACCGCAAAAACCCCGCCGCCGCCGCCAGGCCATTGGAAAACCAAGCACGGACGGGTAAGACACGTCCCATGTTGGGACTGACGCGCCGCCCGGACGCCAAAGCGTTTCGGGATCTGCTCGGCGTCTTGCAGAGCTATGAACGGAAGTTCCGTTGGCGCCGGCTCCTCACGCGAGACAACGAGCTCGCCGAGGGCTACTCGGCCATGCTGGATCTCCTGGCAGTGGGGCTCGACTGCTACATCCACAACTCCGCAGACGCGCCCCGCTTCGTACGGCTCGTCTCGCCCATCCGGAAGATCGGGGGCGACAATGCCGATGCGCTTTATTATTTCGCGCCCCTCAATCCCGGCGAGGGCTACAAAATCACGGGCACGATCGGAAGCGCGGCGTACTTGGCGTTCACGACCTATGGCGGCGTGACGCCCAAAAAGTTCCACATCGTCAGCAATCTCTCGACGCCCGCGCTGCAGCTCGACGACGCCGGCAGGTTCCAGCTCGAGATTGCGCCTGACGGCTCGCGCGCAGGTGACAACACGCTTCGGACCGATGCGTCGACCAATTGCGTGATCGTGCGCCGCTACTATCTCGACAAGGCGGCGATGGAAAGCGACCCCGGGGTCCAGTCGATCGAGCCCAAGCAGCAGGCCATGGTGCCGCCCCTGCTGACCGGCGACGAGATGGGCCGACGCATTCGCAATCTCGAGCAGTTTCTTCGCGGGTGGTTCAAGATCACCCCCATTCCACTCCCGCCGATTCCGCCGGCCTACAACAAGATGAGCCCGCCGCGGCAGGCCTCCGCCGACACGGGGCACTGGTCGACGCCGGACAACATTCATTCGTTCGGCTTTTTCAAAGTGGCCGACGATGAAGCGCTCGTGATCGAGGGGCGGTCGCCCGAGTGCCTCTATTGGAGCGTCCACCTCTGGAACCCCTACCTCCAGACCTACGACTACGCCCACTATCCCTGCGCACTCAACAGCGCGGAGGTCGAGCTGCGACCCGACGGAGGTTGGGAGCTGGTCGTCTCGCATCGGGATCCCGGACACCCAAATTGGATCAGCACGACCGGCCATCCCCGTGGCTTCGTCTACTTCCGCTGGCTCAAAGCGGAGCGTATGCCGGACAAGCTGAAGACCAGCGTGAGAAAGATCTAGACTTCATGCACCTCACCATGATGGCGGCCATCGGCGGCTTTGGCCCGCTCCCGAGGAACTCCAGCGAGGGCCGTGGCTGCAAGCACTCGAGCACAGGGACCACCCTCAGGTCCGATTCTACGGGGACTCCCTCAGCTGGGAGTGAAGAGGAGTAACCATGCGCGCATTGATTCTTCGGAAAAACGGACCGATCGACAGCCCCTCCCTGGGCGAGCTGCCGCCTCCGCAGCCCGGGCGCGGCGAGATCGTCGTCCGGGTCCATGCGGCGGCTGTGAATCCGGCGGACCTCAAAGTCGTGACCGGCAAGAATGGGGGCGGGTTCATTCACGCCATGAAGTTCCCGATGGCCTTCGGCTACGACTTCAGCGGCGTCGTGGAGCAGGTCGGTCCCGAAGCCGAGGGCCGCGCCGTTGGCGACGAAGTGTTTGGGCATCTCGCCTACGCGAGGTCGACGCGGCAGGGGAGCTTTGCGGAGCTCGTTGCGGTGAAGCCCGCCAACGTGGGCGTCAAACCTCCGAGTGTTTCGCACGAGGACGCAGCCGCGGCGGCCACCGCGGGATGCACGGCGCTTCAAGCCTTGCGTGACAAAGGCAGATTGCTGCCGGGGCAGCGTGTTCTGATCAACGGAGCTTCGGGGGGCGTCGGGAGCTATGCCGTGCAGATTGCGCGGCGGCTCGGCGCCGAGGTCTGGGCCACGGCGAGCGCCGAGAAAGCCGACTTCGTGCGCCGACTGGGCGCAGCCCAGGTGATTGACTACCGCACGACGCCATTGCCGTCGATCGGCGAGACGTTCGACTTGCTGCTCGATGCAGCCGCGATGTCGTCATTTGCAAAGACACGGCACTTGCTCAGCCGCGGTGGTGCGTACGTCACGCTGCTGCCGTCGGCGAGCTTGTTCGGGGGCATGCTCCTGAGCCTGTTTTCGAGCAAGCGCTGCACGTTCATCACGGTGCAGTCGCGGAGCGCCGACCTCGAGCAGCTGGGCGCCTGGATGGCGGCCGGAGATCTCGATGCGTCGGTCGAGCGAACCTATCCCCTGTCCCAAGTCGGCGACGCCCTCGGCGCGCTCCAATCGGGCGCAGTCCGGGGCAAGCTCGCCATCCGCGTACAGAGCTAGCGCTACCCCTCGCTCGGCTCCTCCGCAGGAGCCTCTTCAGCCGCGGCGGCCTCTTCTGCGGCCCCTTCCTCAGGCTCCGGCTCCGGCTTCGGGGTCGGCGCCTTCATGAGCCCTTCAGCAATGAGAATCTTCGTCTTTTCTTCTCCGTTGACCCATTTGCGATTCGTCCGACGGACGCCATAGCGGCCCGAACGCTTCTTGATGATCTGGTACTCTTCGGTGGTCTTGACGATTTCCATGGCCGACCGCGTACCACAGGGATCGCGCATGGGGTAGGAGACTCAGATGAAGGCACAACGGCTCCGTGATGGCACTGAAATGCCCGCGTTGGGACTCGGGACTTGGAAGTCCGAGCCCGACGAGGTCTACCAGGCGGTCCGCGTCGCGCTGCAGGTGGGCTACCGACACATCGACTGCGCGGCGATCTACCAAAACGAAGAGGAAGTGGGCCGCGCGCTGCGTGACGCCTTCGCCGCGGGAGATGCAGCGCGAGACGAGGTCTGGATCACCAGCAAGCTCTGGAACGATTCTCATCTGCCCGAGCACACGAGGCCCGCCATCGAGGCCAGCTTGCGCAAGCTCGGGCTCGAGTACCTGGACCTCTACTTGATCCATTGGCCCGTGGCGCTTCGGCATGGAACCGTCCTGCCACGGGGGCCTGAGGATTTCATTTCGCTTTCCGAGGCACCCCTCGAATCGACCTGGGAGGGTATGCTGGCGCTGCGCGAGGCGGGGCTAGCCCGCCAGGTCGGCGTGTCCAACTTCAGCCGAGGGCAGATCACACGCGTGAGCGATGCGACGGGCGCCACGCCTGCGGTCAATCAGATCGAGCTTCATCCGTACCTGCAGCAGGGCGCGCTTCTCGAAGCCTGCACCGCGCTCGGGGTCGCCGTCACCGCGTACTCGCCGCTCGGCTCTCCGGACTCGGCAGCGTTCATGGGCCGCCAAGACGACGTGTTGCTCACCCAGCATCCGACCATCGTCGCCATCGCCGAAGCGCACGCCGCCACAGCCGGCCAAGTCTTGATCGCATGGGCCCTCGCGCGGGGAACCAGTGTGATTCCAAAATCGGTCAACCCCGCGCGCATCTCGGAGAACTGGGGCGCCTCGAAGCTCGAGCTCACCCTCGCCGACATGACGGCCATCGCCGCGCTCGACCGGCATGAACGCAAGGTGGACGGCAGCTTTTGGTTCGTTGGCGAAACGTATTCCGCCGAAACTCTGTGGGACGAGCGGTGACCGAGGCGCCCGCACGGATCTACCGCAAGGACTATCGTCCGTCGGCGTGGTTGGTGGACACCATCGACCTTCGGTTCGAGCTCGACCCCGCCGATACGCGCGTGACGGCCCGTCTCGCAATCCGGCGTAATCCGGCCGTCGCTTCCGGGAGCGAGCCGCTTACGCTTCACGGCGAAGACCTCGAGCTCCTGACCGTTCGCCTGAACGGCGCGGCGCTCGACCCCGCAGATTTCGTGGTCGACGCGAAGGGGCTTCGCATCGAAAACCCCCCGCCGGCGTTCGAGCTCGAAACCGAAGTGCGCCTGCGGCCGGAGGCCAACACGAGGCTCATGGGCCTCTACACCTCGAATCGGGCCTTTTGCACCCAGTGCGAGGCCGAGGGCTTTCGGCGCATCACGTACTATTTGGACAGGCCGGACGTCATGGCGCGCTACACGACGCGCATCGAGGCCGACAAAGTCAAGTACCCCGTGCTCTTGTCCAATGGCAACCGAGTCGACCAGGGTGAGCTTCCCGACGGCCGCCACTGGGTCCAGTGGGAGGATCCGTTTCGAAAGCCGAGCTACCTCTTCGCGCTCGTGGCCGGCGATTTGGTGTGCCACCGTGGCAGCTTCACCACGGCGTCTGGGCGAGAGGTGGCGCTCGAGATCTGGGTGGAACCCCAGAACGCCGACAAGTGCGAGCATGCGTTGGCTTCGCTGAAGGCAGCGATGAAGTGGGATGAGGACACCTATGGGCTCGAATACGACCTCGACATCTACATGATCGTGGCGGTCGACGACTTCAACATGGGGGCAATGGAGAACAAAGGCCTGAACATCTTCAATTCGAAGTTCGTGTTGGCCAAGCCGTCGACTGCGACCGACGACGATTACGAGGGTATCGAGAGCGTCGTCGCGCACGAGTACTTTCACAACTGGACCGGTAATCGAGTCACGTGCCGCGACTGGTTTCAACTCACTCTGAAGGAGGGGCTCACGGTCTTCCGAGACCAAGAGTTCTCGGCGGACATGCTGTCGCCGGCGGTTCAGCGCATCAAAGACGTGACCCGCCTTCGGACCGCGCAGTTTGCCGAAGACGCGGGGCCGCTCGCGCACCCAATCCGTCCCGAGTCGTACATCGAGATGAACAACTTCTACACAGCGACGGTGTACGAAAAGGGCGCAGAAGTCGTGCGCCTCTATCAAACGCTATTCGGCAAGGAAGGCTTTCGGAAGGGGCTCCGCCACTACCTCGCGGAGCATGACGGCTCCGCAGTGACTTGCGACGACTTCCGGCAGGCCATGGCGACGGCGAACGGGGCCGACCTCGCTCAGCTCGAGCGCTGGTACTCGCAAGCGGGCACACCGCAAGTCCGTGCCCGAGGCGAATGGGACGAGCAGGCGGGCGTCTACACGCTGACGCTCTCCCAATCGCAGCGCGCGCTTCCCGACGCGCCATCGCCGCTACCGCTGCCGATCCCGATTCGGGTAGGGCTGCTCGCACCCGATGGCGCCGAGGTGCCCGGCTCGAGTCGCTTGCTCCAACTGACCGAGGCGGAGCAGAGCTTCACCTTCGACGGGGTCGTGGAGCGCCCGATTGCATCGCTCGGGCGGGGCTTTTCGGCGCCGGTCCGGCTCGACGTGGATCGGAGCGCCGAGGAGCTGGCCTTTCTGATGGCCCACGACGCCGACCCCTTCAATCGATGGGAAGCAGGTCAAGAGCTGTCGAAGCGTACCTTGCTCGCCCTCGTCGATGAAGTGAAGCGTGGCCGCGCGCTCACGCTCGGACCACAGCTTCTCGATGCGTTTCGAAAAGTGTTGCTCGACCCCGGACTCGACGGGTCGATCAAGGCGCTCACGCTCGGGCTTCCATCGGAGGAGCTCCTTTCCCAAGAGCTTGCCGTCGTCGATCCCGAGGCCGTTCACGGAGCGAGGCGCTTCGTGATTCGCGAGATCGCGGCCTCGCTTCGCGACGAGTGGCGGCGCATTTACGACGAGCACGCGCATGGAACCGAAGCGGTCGACAAGACTCAGGTCAACCGCCGCCGTCTCAAGAACCGCGCGCTTCGCTACCTCGTCGCCCTCGAGGAGCCCGAGGTGATCGAGCTTGCGGCGCATCAGTTTCGAACGGCCACTGGCATGACCGATTACGAGGCAGCCTTCTCGAGCTTGATCGATCTCGTGTCTCCCGAAACCGACCATGCCGTCGAGGAGTTCTACGCCACGTGGAAGCACGAGCCGCTCGTGCTCGACAAATGGTTTCGGATGCAAGCGATGTCGAGCGCACCAGACGCTTTCGAGCGCGTCGTCTCTCTCTCGCAGCATCCCGATTTCCATATCGCCAACCCGAATCGGGCTCGCTCGCTCCTCTACGCGTTCTCCGTCGGCAATCCGGTCGCTTTTCACAGGCCCGACGGGGCGGCGTATCGCTTCGTGGCGGACATGGTGCTCGAGCTCGACGCCATCAATCCGCAGGTGGCGTCTCGCATCGTGGGCAGCTTCAACCAATGGAAGCGCTACGAGCCCGCCCGAGGCGCGCTCATGAAGGCAGAGCTCGAGCGCATTGCGTCGAGGCCAGCGATCTCGAAGGATGTGTCCGAGATCGTCGAACGAGCTCTGGAGAGATAGTCCTGCATGTCGTCCGATTCCATGATTCTCACCGTGGCCAACCGACTGGCCCGGCATCCTCCATTCGACCGGCTCGAGCAGAAGCTCCTCGACCGGGTCGCCCGCGGCATCCGGATTCGCTACTTGGAGCCGAACGAGATCGTGTTCCGGCAGGGGGACGCGCCGAAGCCCGAGTTCTACGTCGTGGTGAAGGGCGAGGTGGCCGTCACGCAGGAGCTCGATGGCCAGCCGATCCTGATCGACGTGTGCGACGATGGCGACATCTTCGGCGTTCGGGCGCTACTCGCAGACCGCGAGTACCTCGCCACGACGCAAGCCAAGGACGACACACTCCTCTACGTGATTCGGAAGCAGCACCTCGATGAGCTGATCCGAGACGATCCGCGCGTCGCCAGGTTCTTTGCCGCCGACTTCGCGGCCGATCTGCCTCAAACGCGCGACGTCAATCGCCTCGAAGCGGTCCGAGAGGCGCGCCGGCACGACAAACAGACGAGCACGAGTGATCACACGCGTCGGGTCGATCCGGTCCGCGACGTGCTCACCTGCGCGCCCGACACGACCATCCGCGAGGCTGCCTCGTTGATGGGCGAGCGAAACGTGGGGTCGATTCTCATCGTCGACGACGAGCGAAGGCCGCTCGGCATCGTGACCGATTCGGACCTTCGTACGAAGGTCGTGGCGCAGGGTCGCGACGTGTCCGGTCTGATCTCCGACATCATGAGCTCGCCCGTGCTCACGATCGATGATCAAGCCACCTTGTCGTCGCTCATCGCTACGGTGATGAAGAAACATCTTCACCACTTCGCCGTCACCGAGGATGGCACCCACACGACGCCAATCGTCGGCATCGTGTCCGAGCACGACATCCTCAAGACGCAGGGGAGCCACCCGACGGTCATCCTCTCCGAGATGAACCGCGCCAAAACCAAAGAGCGACTTCGCGCGCTCCGCGACCAGGCCGAAGACCTGCTCCGCCAGTACCTCGAGGACGAGGTCGGGATGGGCTTTCTGTCGAACATGATCTCGGAGATCAACGACACCTTGATTCGGCGGGCGATCCACTTGTCGCTTGGTGAGCTCGCGGAGCGCGGGCAGCAGCCCCCGGTACCGTTTTGTTGGATGGCGCTCGGCAGCGAAGGGCGGGAGGAGCAGCTGCTTCGCACGGACCAAGACAACGCCATCATGTACGCCAACCCCGGCGATGACGAAGGCGTTGCAGAGCGGTTCTTCCTCGAGCTCGGTGAGCGTGTGGTCGAAGTGCTCGTCGAGGCCGGTTTCAAGCGCTGCCCGGGCGAGGTCATGGCCAGCAATCCGAAGTGGAACCGGCCGCTCGACGGCTGGAAGCGCTACTTCACCGATTGGATTCGCGAGCCCGAGAACATCGCGGTGATGCACAGCAACATCTTCTTCGATTTCCGGCCTGTTCAGGGCGACCAGACTCTCGCTGCGGCGCTCAAGAACCACATCTTCCGGCAGGTCGACGAGAATCGGATGTTCCTCACGTTCCTCGCGCGCAGCGCCGTTCAAAATCCGCCTCCATTGAGCTTCTTTCGCAACGTAGTCGTCGAGCGCAGCGGGGAGCACCGCGACGCCTTCGACATCAAGGCCCGTGCGATGACGCCCCTGGCAGACGCCGCTCGAGTGCTGGTCTACGACTACGGCATCAACATCTATGGCAGCACCGCGGAGCGCTGGCAGGCCATCGCGGAGACCAACGAGAATCTGTCACGCCTCGCAGGGGAGGCGGCCATGGCCTACGAGATTTTGATGCGGATTCGGGCGATCGAGGGGCTCAGCCGCGGGACATCGGGCCGCTACGTGCACATCAAAGAGCTCAATAAGCTCGAGCGACAGACGCTCCGCAACACGTTTTCGGTCGTGAAGGACGTTCAGTTGATGTTGACGTCGCGGTACAAAACCGATTTTCTACGCTGACGCGAAGTGCTTCCCGACTTCATCAGACGCTGGCTCCCTGGCGCTCTAGCCGTCGGCGGTTCCCCGCCCTGGCCGGATCCGCTGCGCGACTACATGGCGCGCAAGCGTAAGCCCGTGAAGAGCGCGCCGTTTCTCGAGGTCCGCTTCGTGGTGTTCGATACCGAGACCACCGGCCTCGATCTCGCGAAGAACCGACTCCTGTCCATTGCGGGCGTTGCCATGAACGGTGGGGAGGTCGCCCTCGATGACACCTTCGACGTGATGGTCGCCCAGACGGATGTCGGGGGCGCCGGCGCCGCGGTGGTGCACGGGCTGATCTCGAACGATCTCATCGGCGGGTTGCCGGAAGGCGAGGCGGTCGCGCGGTTTCTCGCATTTGCCGGCGATTCGGTGCTGGTGGCGCACCACGCCTGGTTCGATCTGCGGATGCTGCAAAAAGCCATCGCGCCGTATCGGGGCGCGAAGGTGTGGAGCCCAATCGTCGACACCGCGCAGCTCGCGCGGCGGGTCGAGGTCGGGCCGATGCCCACCGGTGAGGCGCACGGCGCCGACGATCGCGAGAGCTACCGCCTCGACAACCTGGTTCGCCGCTACGCGATCGAGGTCCCGGAGCGCCACACGGCCGCGGGCGATGCGCTCGCCACGGCGCTGCTCTTCCAACGCCTCCTGAAAAAGGCCGAGCGCCGAGGCATCACGACCCTCGGGGACCTCCTCTCGCGTTGATTATGCGCGGCGTTCGAGCTCGCTGAGCGCGTCCTCCAGGTAGTCGATCAGACGCTGCGCCCGCGGGACCGAGCGCCGGCAACATACGATGCCGAAATCCAAGCTGTCGCCGACGCTCGTGACCGTGATGTTGAGCGCCTGTCCGTGCGAGACGATCGACAGAGGGTACATCCCCTGTAGCGGCGCCCCATTCCAGTAGAGCTGCTCCCGCGGCCCGGGCACGTTGGACACGGTGACGTTGAACGTGGGGCGCGTGCGTCCGGACACGCGGAGCAGGTGCGGAACGAGGACTGGCAGGGCCACCACGCTCGTGAAGATCGGGATCTCCGCACTGTTCATGCCCTTGAGCAGTCGCTTGGCTTCGCCCATGGAGTGCTGCACCGCGCGCAGGCGGTCGAGCTCGTCGCCCAGCTCCGTGGCGAGGCTCGCGAACACCACGGAGAACGAGTTGCCCTCGATCTCTGCATCTGCGGGCCGGAACGACACGGGCGTCATCGCCGTGAGCGGTTCTTCGGGGAGCGCGTTCCGATCGACGAGGTAGCGACGGAGCGCCCCTCCGGACATGGTCAGCACGATGTCGTTGATCGTCGCATCCAGCGCTTTCGCGACGTTCCGGATGCGCGAAAGCGGCCACGATTGCGCCACGAACCGGCGCGAGCCCGTGACGCGACCGTTGAGAATCGTCACCGGGGTCTGGAACGGGGCGATCATGCCGTGCTTGTCACGATGCCGGACGGCGGCCGCGAACTTGAGGACACCCCCCATCGCCCCCGCCGTGGCGGCAACGGCCGCCTTCGGATCGATGGGCGTCGAGCGTTGGCTTCGCGGGCGCTCGAGGTTCCACGGTGCGGGCATGTCCCTTTCGTTCGGGTCACTGCTCAGGCACGCGCGAAGCATCCGCATCGATCCGACGCCGTCGATCATCGAGTGGTGTGTCTTGACGTAGAGCGCGAACTGATTGCCCTCGACGCCCTCGATGATGTGGGCTTCCCAGAGCGGACGGTCCCGATGAAGCCGCGTCGCGTGCAAACGCGACACCAATCGAAACATCTCCCGAAAGCGGCCCGGCTTCGGCAGCGCCGAGTGTCGCACGTGATAATGCGGATCGAGCTCCTGGTCGGTGACCCAATGCGGCAGCCCCAAACGGCGAAGCGGCCAGACCACCTTCTGATTGAATGGGTATTGGACCGCGTTCGGGTCGTCGTTCGCCGAGAGGGTCTCGTGAAGCCACTCCTCGTGAACGCCCTCGGGGTATCGAAAAAGCATCAGGCCGCCCGTATGCATGGGCATCTGACGGTCCTCCGCGAGTAGAAAACTGGTATCGACTGTGCCAAGGGGCTTCATGGGAGACCGAGAAGTATCCCAGGCGGCGGCATTTTGGTAGCCTGCCGGCCACCCAGAAGGAGGGAAACAGACAAATGAGCACTATTCTCAAGTACTTGGTCATCTCGACCGCGATGGTTGCGCTTAGCCTCTCGGTGGCGTGCAAGGAGGATGCGAGCCCCGCCGCGCAGGAAGCGACCGCAGGCGCCGAGGCCGGCGCCAAGGCCGGCGCAGAAGCTGGCATGGAAGCTGGACAGGCCGGAGGCGTCAAAGAGGGCGCCAAAGAAGGCGGCACGGAGGGCGGCAAGGCCGCGGCCTCCGAGATCGTGAACTAGTACTCCGACCATGGGGTCGAAGAAGTCGCAGGGGCCGAGTCGAGCTATGCTCGTCACGAGCGCCGTGGTGTTGTGCGCGGTGCTCGTTGGCGCGGCGTACTTCATGCGAGACGAGAGCGCGTCGATCGTCGGCGCGGCCGAGTCCCCTGCGGCTTCGACGCTCCAACCACTCTTCGAGCGCTGCGAGGGCGAGCCCAGCGTCGAGGTCGTCGACGGCCTGACGCGCACCACCTGCACGTCCCAGACCCATCCCGCGTTCATGGTGTACCAGGACGCGAACGATTTGGTGATCGTGCGTGCAGGCTTGATGGTGCCTCTGTATGGACGTGAGCAGGACCTCGCCGAACGAAAGCTCGTGGGGCTCGAGATGT
>Ga0209536_100006436_pt1 | contig 17968 bp, 12 predicted proteins | sample DeeMarSeWOR28_12_FD_187461 | JGI IMG/M metagenome (GOLD analysis project Ga0209536, IMG submission 187461) | Marine sediment microbial communities from White Oak River estuary, North Carolina - WOR-2-8_12 (SPAdes) (version 2) | ecosystem: Environmental > Aquatic > Marine > Intertidal zone >... | reverse complement strand
GCCTATGTTGCTTCTCATGATCTTCAGGAGCCATTGAATACTATTAAGGGCTTTATAAACCTGTTGAATATAAAGCTTGCAGATCAAAAAGATGAGGAAATTTCTACCTATCTCAATTATATCCAGCAAGGCTCAAACCGCATGTCTACCCTGATAAAAGGATTATTGGAGTACTCCAGAATAGGACAGGAAACGTCAATGACCAAGGTAGATATAAAGGTGGTCGTTCATGATGTTTTGGCAGATTTAAATTTTTGGATCGATAAAACAAAGGCAACATTTGACATTGGTGAGCTGCCCACAATAATGGCCTATAATCTGGAAATGCGGATTTTGTTTCAGAATCTAATTGGCAATGCATTAAAATTTATAAGTGAAGAAACACCGCGCATTAAAATAAATTCAGCTCTGGAAGATGGATTCTGGAAATTTACGGTTGCTGATAATGGAATCGGTGTTGACCCCCAATTCAATACTAAAATATTTAAACTGTTCCAGCGGTTGCATCCAAAAGAAAAATATGAGGGGAATGGTCTTGGCCTTGCTCAGTGCTATAAAATTGTAACTGAGCTTCATAACGGAAAAATCTGGGTAGAGCCAAATAAGCCAAAAGGCAGTGTTTTTTGTTTTAAAATTCCCAGCAGTATATAATGCCCGAACCTTTAAAATTAGATACGGTATTTCTTATTGATGATGATGAAACGGTGAATTTCCTCAATACCGTGATTATAAAATCTACCGGTTTAATAAAAAACATTACGGCCGTATCATCTGCAGAAAATGCCCTTCAGGAATTGGCGTTGCGTCGCAACGGTAATTCATGGCCCGGGATACTATTTGTAGATATCAATATGCCGAAAATTAACGGGTGGGAATTTCTGGATCAATTCAGAATACAATTCAAGGAGTATAAAAACAAATGCCTGGTATGTATGCTGTCGAGCTCACTTGATCCCAGAGATCAACTGATGGTGAATAATTCTGATATAGCTGATTTTTTTATTCCGAAGCCCTTAACAGTGGAAGCTGTTTCTGATTTATATCACAAATATATGGAGTTGACTTCCTGAAGGTTTTCTGTTGATCACTAAAGATATGTCGATCGCATCTCATAATTTCAATTTCAATGAAATGCAAAAAAACCACTAATCTATGACTCAGTAATTTTAATCTGAAATCAATTTTACAGAAGTCAGCTTTTGCAATTCAGGTATTTAACAAATGAGTATCAGATTTTCCTTCTGGAAATGATATGAAAATTTATCACAAAATCTTGGTGATGGATTTTCTAATGCATCATGACAGTTTTATGTTTATAGTTAATAATTGGGATTTGAATTTATCTACGGTCTATTTGAGATAAGAAAAAGGCCAATTTGATTGCGATTCCGTATAATTAAGACAAAGCCTTTATATAATGGTGTGTTTAACAGCACATGATATTTCATATATTCACGCGGACCGGGAGAAATTATTTGAACATCTAAATTTTTCGGTCCATGATCATGACAAAGTTGCTCTGATTGGTAATAATGGTACCGGGAAATCAACACTGTTGAATATCCTGTCAGGAAGTATAAAGCCTACCACTGGAACAGTAAAAAGCGCAAATATACCTTATGTGGTCCCACAGCACGTTGGGCAATTCAATACCTGTACAGTTGCAGGAGCGTTGCAAATCCAACAAAAGTTAGGAGCGTTGCAACACATACTTCAAGGAGACACAAGCAATGAAAATTTGAAAATACTTAATGAAGACTGGAACATCATCGAACGAAGCAGGGAAGCCCTGGATAAATGGGAGCTTCAATATATTTCGCTCGACATGAAAATGGAAGACCTGAGCGGAGGGGAAAAAACAAAGGTTTTTTTGTCGGGAATTGGTATTCATCAGCCGGAGATCATTTTACTTGACGAACCCACGAATCATTTAGATACGCATGCCAGGAGAATGTTATACGACTTGATTAATACCTTTAACCATGCGCTGGTGGTAGTCAGTCACGATCGAATACTGTTGGACATGCTCAATCCGGTATACGAACTTGATCATCGTGGGATTACAGTATATGGAGGAAACTTTGCCTTTTACAAGCAGCAAAAGGAATTGGAAAGAAGTGCCCTTGAGGAGAAACTCAAGGAGAAGGAAAAGGAACTTCAGGTTGCAAAAAAAACAGCCCGAAAAGCGCAGGAAAGAAAGAACAAATCAGATGCCAGGGGATGGAAGCAACATGAAGGTAAAGTTCCCCGGATCGCAATGAAATTGATGGAAAACAGGGCAGAAGGTAGCGCTTCAAAATTGAAAGAAATACATTCGGAGAAAATAAGTGGAATTTCCGGGGAGATACAAAATATCCGGAATGAATTACGCGATTTGGAAGAAATGAAAGTAAATTTTGAAAGTGCCCATTTGCATAAAGGAAAAATATTGGCCACGGCAGAAAAAATGAATTTCAGCTATGAAAATCATCTGCTATGGGATGAGCATTTGAATTTTCAGATCAGAAGTGGCGAACGGATCGTGATCAAAGGGCCAAATGGTTCCGGGAAAACTACCCTGATCAAACTGATTGTTGGTAAGTTGAAACCATCATCAGGCATCCTCAACCGGGCAAATTTCAATACCGTATACATAGATCAGGAATATTCATTGATCAAAAATCACCTTTCCATTTACGAACAGGCCCAGCAATTTAATCGCGGAGACCTTCAGGAGCATGAAGTAAAAATAAGGTTGAATCGCTTTTTGTTCGACAAGGAGACCTGGCACAAACCGTGCAGCACCTTGAGTGGGGGAGAGCGAATGAAACTGATGCTGTGTTGCCTTATGATCGAAAACCGTGCGCCCGACGTATTTGCCTTGGATGAACCAACCAATAACCTGGATATTCAGAATATAGAGATTTTAACTGCTACACTGAAAACTTACCAGGGTACAATCCTGGTTGTCTCCCATGACACCTATTTTCTGAAGGAAATTAATACCACACGGGAAATCCTGCTGGAGGAAAATGAAATTAAGATTTACTAAATGACACGAGCGAAGTAGCGGATCCGATGATTTTAAGATCTAAGTGAAAAGAATGCGTTCTTGATTAACTAAATTCGCAATGGAAGGGAGATCAATTTTACCCAAAAGAAAATCCGGATGAAATGACTACTTTTTTAAGGACATGGTTTTATTACTGTGTCAGCCTGAACTTGTTTCAGGATCTTTTAAATTGTCCTGATATTTTTCAGATTATGAAATACATTCAACATGACAATTGAATATAACAAACAAGCGCAAGTTTGCGATCTGTGCCAAATATCAATAAACATCTTACACCTGGATTTAAAACATGAAGTCAATGGAAAAAGGACAAGGGAAATCAACTATTCAAAAAGAAATCAGTTTATCTGCGGGTGAAGCAAACCTGTACGCCTTGGTTTTCCTGGTCCCATTGCTGTTGATCCTTGCTGTGCCTTATTATTACTTCTGGCCAGAGCAATTTTCGCAGGAAAAACTCCGCTATTACCTTGCTCTAAGGGAAGCGCTGACCGCCATTGATATCGTGAGCGGATTGCTGATATTGTTTTTGGGGGTCGCTGCTCATGAATTACTTCATGGTCTGGGTTGGAGTTTTTATACCAAAAAGGGATGGAAATCCATCAAATTCGGAATCATGTGGTCATTCCTGACGCCCTATTGTCACTGTTCGGAACCCCTGTCAATGGGACCCTACAGGTTTGGATCCATACTTCCCGCTGTCGTTCTTGGATTTTTACCTTCGATCATTGCGATAGCAACCGGTAACCTGGGATTGATGGTTTTTGGATTTTTCTTCACTTTTGCTGCAGGTGGTGACTTTTTAATGCTTTGGTTGTTGCGAAATGAGAAATCAACAGCTTTGGTCCATGACCATCCTGACAGGATCGGGTGCATGGTTATTACAAAACCGGAAAATTGAAAAAGAAAACCGGCCTGTCAATACCGGTTTCCTTTACAAACTAAACTAATTATGCATATGTCTACCTGGTTGTGCAGGTAATGTTTAACCTTGTATCAAAATAAGCTTATATTTTTTATTTCAGGAAAATTATTCAACCAACGATACGATTATGTAAATTTAGTGTAGCATAATGATCAACAAGTCGTATTTTTTACTCTAAATTTTGTCAATTCCCATGAGAACGAAATTCACCCTGTCTTCAATTAGCTTGATCTTCATTTTTCTCGCCGGATGTCATACTGAGCAGAAAATTAACAATGAGCATATAGCCAACTATGTTGAAATAAGTAAGCAGGAACCATCCTATTTCCAGCTGACGGATGGATCTACCTATATTCCCATTGGCATCAACATGATTAACCCAAGCGGGAAATATAATAATCAACCCGATTCGGCATTTTATGAAATTGACCAGTGGATGAAAAACCTGTCGGAAAACGGGGGTAATTATATCCGTATTTGGCTGAGCCCATCATTTTGGGATATTGAGGACAGCCTGGCCGGTGTGTACAGTGAGGAGAAGGCAAAACGGATCGACCGGTTCATCGCCATGGCCCGGAAATATGGATTGCGCATCAAGATGACGATGGAGCACTTCCGGAGTGTAACGCTGGAAGAAAATCCACAATCGTGGGCAACGAAATATGTATACCATACCTCCCATGGCGGCCCACTTGACAGTATCCGCCAGTACCTGATCTCACAGGAGGGACAAAAACTTTTTTTGGATAAGTTGGATTATTACCAGCAGCGATACGGTACGGATACCCTGTTTTTCGGCTGGGAGCTCTGGAATGAAATGAATGCCATGCGGGGACCGGAAGACAGCATCTTCTTTGCATGGAATGAAAAAATGCTACGGGAAACCAAACAGCGGTTTCCCGAAAACCTGGTAATGCAAAGCCTGGGAAGTTTTGATGCGGAGCGCATACGGGAAACCTATCGCAGGATGATGCTGATGCCGGAAAATGAAATTGCGCAGATCCACCGCTACCTCGACCTGGGTGCGCAGATGGAAATCTGCCAGGCACCTATGGATATCATCTGTTCCTCTGCCATTGAAGAGTTGCGCACTTACAACACCGGGAAACCGATGATCCTTGCTGAAACCGGTGCGGTCGAACCGCGGCATTCAGGACCGAGCAAATATTATCCGTTGGATACCGCAGGTATACTGCTGCATGATGTGCTGTTCGCACCGTTTTTTGCCGGCTCTGCAGGGGCAGGGATGTGCTGGCACTGGGGGCAATATGTTCATGCCAATAACCTGTGGTATCATTTCGGCAGGTTTAGCCAGGCCATACAGGGCATTGATCCGATCAGGGAACATCTCGTGCCGGGCAAATCGGAAACGGAAGATTTCAGGATCTATTTCCTGAGAGGTAAAACCACTACCCTGATCTGGTTACGAGACAAACAAAACACATGGCGAACCGAACTGGATGAAGGTCAGCCTCCAAGGGAATTGGATGGAGCAAGTATTGACCTGGCCCAATTGGGTATTGCTGTTGAAAACGATGAAATATCGGCGTATGATCCATGGAAGAACAGCTGGCATGACCTGGGATCCGGAGCTTCATCCGTTAGACTTCCGTCATTCAAAAGGTCGCTGGTGGTCAAGGTACAGCCTGAATGATTGAAAAACACGGTCATCCCAGTTGCTGAAATTAAATTCGTCATTCTGAGGAGCCTTTCCCGCAAGGCGGGATTGGCGACGTGAGAATCTCAATCAATCCGCAATGATCTTTCAGATAGCACTCTTCCCCGACCATATAAATAAACAACCGTCATCCCGGCCCCAGAGCCGCCCTCCAGATCCGTCGGGCAGGGGATCTCAGGCAATTTGCATCGATCTCTTTATAAGCCAAATTCCAGATAAAATCCCAGCGCTACGCTAGGTCAGATAATAGCTCATCCCTGGATATTACTTGACGAATAAAAAGATTCCTGCTTTCGCAGGAATGACGTAAAAAAATCGCCTCTGCTTCGGCTTGAAAAAGCCTTCTTTCCCTATCGATTTAATAAAAAACCGTCATTCAGAGGGAACACAGCGACTGAGGAATCTCCATCCAATTGCGATGATCCATTAAACTGCACATAAGTTCTGTGAGATAAATAGACTCTTTCCCCGACAAGTTGGGGTCTGAGTGACGTACATTTTTAAGTTACAGATCGCCACTGCCTTTCGGCTTTGCGATGATGGTAACCGTGCCTGGTCTCAGGGAGAACCTAAGATCTGTTTGAGGTCATCCTGAACTTGTTTCAGGATTTTTTAATATGAACGTATATTTTACAGATTCGGAAATTAATTCAGAATGACAATTTATTATCCCTGATGGGTCAAAATGACAATAGGATTTACCTCTGCACCGGCTTGAAAAAATCTCCTGGTTCCAGGCCGCATTCATCGATCATCTGGATCGAGTAATCCAGGGTGCCTAGCTCATTGGCTGGATTATTGGTACCCATGCTGAATTTTGCCCCAGCTGCCTTAGCCCTTTTTATAAATGTCGCCGAAGGTATTTGATACCGCGCATTGATCTCGATGGCAATATTATTGGCCACGGCCGCATCGATCACCTTGTCCATGCGCTCTTCCGTCCAGAGGGCATCGTACTCTGGTTGAAGGACTTCCGGCAGGAACGTGGAGTTCACATAAATATCGATAGGCTCCGTCTCCATAATACCGGTGATTTTGCTGATCAATTGGTCCATAAAGTCTTCCTTGTCATCGACGAATACCTCCTCGGGCATCCAAAGGCGCATTCTTCTGCCCTTGCTGTCGGTCCAGGTCATGGCATCGGTAAACACATAGTCGAACAGGGCGATCTTATCCCTGGAAAACATATTCACCCACTCGCGACCTTCCGCCTGCATGGCCAGGTAAACCGGATAATCTTTATATTCTTCATAGGTAGCCACCAGGCTGGAATCGTCGGTGATCGGGAAGCCCACGCCGGCATTGAAAGCGACTCCATAATCGATACCGGTTTCCTCTGAATGCTCCAGCAGTTCTTCCATGGTCAGCCCGCCTTTCAGGTGGCCGTGGTAATCGATGATCTCATAACCAGCTTCTTTTAGTTCAGCTATTTTTTGCAGAATTGGATTTTGCTGGGCGGTTTCATCCTGGGTAGTTTCAGCTTTCTTTTCTGACTTTGGATTACAGCCATAAATGAATGCCATGAAAACCAGGGAGATTAAAAAGGTGTATTTTTTCATGATATGTACATTAAAAATGGTTTTTCTTTTACCGGCAAGTTAGTGAGCACAAGTGAAGAATAAAAGAATTGACCTGGTATGTCAGGGTTTGATATGATAAAATGGTCTCAGTAGGGAATTGTTTTAGTGCTCTGGATATATACGCGTAGTATTCATTCTGCACTTTTCGACATAGGTATTGAATATTTGACCGATAAGAAAATTATAAAGAACTAAACCATTTTTTTATCGGAAATGGGAAAAACTCAGGTGTCTCAGCCCTGTATTTTCGATAATCATTTCCAAAGAATTTTTCCATTTCTGCATATTCACTTTTTATAAATAATTTAAATAGAAGAAATCCGATAATGCTGGCCGATAATATAAGCCATGAATTCATCAATAAAGATAATCCCGGTATTATCAGTAATATTATTGATGCATAAAGAGGATTGCAACAAAGGTAATAGGTTCCCGACGTCATTAGCTTTGTCTTTTTCAATCCTTTCAGTAGTTTCGAACCCGTGATGAGATACATAATTGATCCAATGCCTAACAGAGCAATTCCAAAAAAGAAAAGAATCTTATTCCCATTTTTAATGTAATTAAATGAACTTTCATACCTCAACGTCAGGAAAATGACAAGTCCAAGCCAGGGCAGGAGTATTCCACCAATTTTAGGCCCGATTCCCATGTAATTTAGCTTGTTCATATGTTTATATATTTAATTTGTTCTCAATGAGGCGATATGCATGTAAATCTCTCGAGATTACTTCTGATTCAGAATGGTTTCACCCTTTGAATCCTGTTCTTTTCTTGATTCTAAATGGAAAATAGCTGGCACAACCAGCCATAACATCGGTGAAATTAACGCTCACTTGATCCATAACCTCCATTAGGCTTGATTGCATAAATCAATTAATAATAGGAAAAATCACAGGACATGATCGATTCATTATCCGTTTTAGTCATCAACTTTACGAGTGTCTCTGACCTGCCAGCCGGAGCACTACCAGCGGGTAAGCCGCCAGGCAACCCAAAAGTACAGGTAAACCCCACATGGCGTGAAGCCAGTGGAGTTCTTTCAGAATGATAATCTCAACGACAAACCAGATCACAAGTCCGCCCAAACCAAGACCGCAAAGGAGCCAATCGATCCGGTACCGGCCCAGGACGGCGATGAATGCACTGGTGTTCAGGATCCCTAACCCGATCAGGATCAATCCGGGGGCCAGGAAGTCGCTGAAGAAGCCGTGCATGATCTCTACTGGCATGTCCATGAGCTGCCCGTCGGGAGCTGCGACAAGAAGGAAACCGCCAAGCAGGGCGCCCGCACCTTCGTAGCCCAGAACAATCAGGAGGATAACACGCTGCCATTTCTGCTGATGGATACGACCTGCCGGATTTACTGGCAAACTCGTTTCGGCATGGCCAGGATTCTCACCTGGAAATTCTTTTGGAGTGTTCATTAATTACGTGTTTTATCATATAATTAACATCCCTCAATGTTGAATAATTATCCATTTTCATGGAAAAACAATTACTAGCCATTTTGGACATGATACCTTGCCGGAGCTTCCAGGATCCGTGGCTGGCTCATCATTGCCCTTTACATAAATTTCGGTAATAAAATGCTCATTCTGATCAAACCTGGTGTTTATTTATTTCAGAATATAGCCGTCAAATTTCGATGTGCCGTGTGGAGACATGAGGCATGTTCGCACGTTAAGGAAGGTTAATCCGGAATAATTGATTAACCGCTTTCCGTAAAAAGAATTGAGTGAATTGATGATTTGTTCAATGCCCTCAGTACAACTCAATGCATATTTCAACCAATGGCTTCTTCCATCATTCAATGATACTGAAGTATGTTTGCATTAAATCCCCTTCCGCCGAAGACGCTCCAACGTAAAGCTCGTATTCCATGGCATCGACTACCCATTGCCCGGTTTTGGGATTATACCAGGCCAGGTCCTTTGCCATGACGGGAATGGAAATGGTTTTGGTTTCCCCCGGGGCGATTGCTTCCTTTTCAAATCCGCGCAGCAGCTTCACGGGCCGGTCTACGGCTGAATTTTTAAACCCAACATAGAGCTGAACGATCTCTTCACCTGCCATTTTACCGGTATTGGTCACCTGCACGGAAACATTGAGTGTATCGTCTTTGCTAATTTCGGTCTTGTCGAGCACCAGGCTGTCATAGGCAAAATCCGTGTAGCTCAGGCCAAAGCCAAACCGGTAAGCCGGCTCGATATTGTTTTTGTCCATCAGCGTATATCCATGGTAGTATCCGTAATGGATGGAATCGACATCGGGGTAGAAATAAGGCAGGTCTTCTTCTTTCCTGGGCACGGTAAACGGTAGTTTGCCACCGGGATTCGCTTCGCCAAATAGGACCCTGGCCAAAGCACGTCCGCCCATCATCCCCGGGTACCAGGCCATCAGGATCGACGGTGTCAGGGCGTCCCATTCATTGGTCATGATGGCACTGCCCCCGGTCAGGGTGATGACAGCTTTTGGATTTACGGGCAATACCTGCCTGAGCAACTCCTGGTCGTGGGGCTTCAGGAACAGGTTGGGACGGTCGCCACCCACATTCTGGTCCCAACTCCCGGTATAGGGTTGGCCAGTCAGGTTGAGATATTCCCCTTCATCGTCATGGGAATAGCCTACGACAAACACCACAGCATCTGCATTGGCCGCTTTTTGTTTGGCGGATTCCATATCCGCACCGTCGTCAAAAACCACTTCAAACTTTCCTTCCCCATACTCCTGCAACCCCTGAAGGATCGTAATGACAAAAGGCGAATGGGTATAGCTGCTGCCATGGTCGCCAAAATTTTCCTCATCGGCCAGGTCACCAATAACCGCCAATGTCTTTACCTTATCGGTTGACAGCGGTAAATAGTCATCCTCATTTTTCAGCAGCACCATGCCCTTTTCAGCTGCCTCCAGTGCCAGTTCCTGATGTTCACGGGAAGCAAGCAGCTCCTTAGGATATTCCTGTGGGTTTGTTGCCGTGACCCATATCAGTTTGGTCCTGACCACCCGGCGTACGATTTCATCGATCCGGGCCATGCTGATCTTTCCGGCATCCAGGCCAGCCTGGAGCTCTTCGACCGTATAATGTTGCTGCAATGGCATCTCCACGTCCAAACCGGCGTTCACGCCTTTCACGCCATCGCGCAAGCCCTGCATCCAGTCGGAGCTGACGAAACCGTCAAATCCCCAGTCGTCCCGCAGGATATCGGTGAGCAGGTATCTGTTGTGCCCGCAATGCTCGCCCCTTACCTTGTTGTAGGCGCTCATCACGGAAGCTGCTTTGGCATTCACCACTGCCATCCGGAAATGCGGCAGGTACACTTCGCGCAGGGTGCGCTCATCCAGGGTAACATCCACCTTAAAGCGCGAGACCTCGATGCTGTTGAGCGCATAGTGCTTGGCACAGGCCATGACGTTGTGATGTTGCACACCGTTGATCAGCGAAATGCCCATCGTGCCGAGGTGCCAGGGGTCTTCCCCGAAGGTTTCCTGGCCACGACCCCAGGCGGGATGCCGCAGCAGGTTGATGCACACCCCGCCAAAATAATTGACACCGGCTGCCCGGGCTTCCTTGCCGATCGCATCGGCGACACGAAGCTCAAGGTCACGGTCCCAGGAGGCGCCGCGGGCCATGGCTACCGGGAAGGTCGTAGCTTCCGTGACGACAATGCCCCTAGGCCCATCCGAGAAGGTAAACGGGGGAATGTGCAAGCGTTCGTTTTCGCCGGAGCCAAGCATGATCAGTTTCCCCAGCACCAGGTAAGATGCGCCAAACCGGGCCATGTCCAGGCCGGAAACGTCCCCGGTCATCTGGCCGAGTTTTTCGTCAAAGGTCATTTGCGCCACCAGGCCGAGGGCAATGCTGTCGGCCTGCGGATAGCTAAGGTCTTTCGGCCAGTACCGCGCATACTGGTCCGCGTTTGGCGGGGTGTACAATCGGACCGATATCAGCAGGACCGCCAGAAGGAGAACCAGGAACGATACAAGCCCGCCCAGGAGGTAAAGCGCTATTTTAAGGATTAGGGAACCGATACTTTTTTTGGGAGATTTGCCGGAGTTATTCATAACAAGGGTATTTAAGGTCTAATAAAAAGTCATCTGGAAACTAAAAATCGGATCCATCATTTAACTAGATGGACCAGGATAAATATACATATTTACGGCCAGGAGTGTAATACGACACACGTTAAAATTTCACAGTATGGATATGGAGATAGGCCTTGACTTGGGTGAGGGGGCATTTCTTCCTCATCTATAGATAGACTAGTTAATGCATGGTTTTTAAGGCATCAATTAAATTTTAAATGGATAAAAGCCTCCTGCTAGGATACATGCTTCGATGGTTTTATATCCATGCTACGTTCACAGCCCAATTTAATCTCTTCCAGCTTTTCCTTGATCCACCGGAGCTCCTTGTAGTTTATATTGTCCAGGGAGATGGTCGTTGAACCGTCCGCCAGCTCCAGGCGGATCGCATACAGGTGAATGTCTACCCCCCGGATATCGGCCAGCTGCACTGTCTCCGCCTGCCGGTTTCCCGGCAGGTGCCAGGTGAGGGCCTGGTCGTCCCACTGGAAATAGTATTTCCCTGAGCGAAGGTTCATGTAGCCCAGGAAGGCAAACAGGATCCCCTGTACCATAAATATCAGCGGGCTCCAGTTGATCATAGATAAGGTGGTATGAAAGACAGCAAACTTTGTTTCGATCAATATGCCAATTCCCGTCACCAGGAAAAATGCGCCAATGATCAATAATGCAAAGGCGACGGTTTTGTTTACTTTGTAGATGTTCACGCGTTCCATCGGGTGTTCATTGTTTCCATCGATATTTGGTCAGTTCCGGCATGTCGTCGGGTAAAAAATGACGATTTATGAATCTATGAAAAAATCGAGGATAGGTAACCCTGGGCCGGTTGTTTTCCGGCATTTTTTATAGAAGTTCTTAGTATATCACTATTTGTTTGGGTTTTATACTCTGGTTCTTGTCTTAGCGTCTCGCTAAGACTATACCTGGGAGTTGACTATTGCCAGATCATGCCATTTTGATGGAGATCCCGCATCAAGTGCGGGATGACGGTGTTTATTGAGTTTGTCGGGATGACGGGGGTTATTGGGGTCCTTTGCTGGTAAAAGAAAAAGCAACGTCACTCAGATCCCGACTTGTCGGGGAAGAGTCTTTGTTAATTCTTGGATGTGTTGATAATGGGAATTGCTGTTTGATGGAACATTTCAGCTGGATGGAGATTCTTCGGTCGCTGTGCTCCTTTTGAATGACGGGTATTTGCTTGTTTGATTTATAGAAAAGTATCGGCAAAATAATAAAAGTTACCGTCATCGCGAGGCCGAAGGCCGTGGCGATCTCATGCCTTTAGGTGTTTGCTGTTTGATGGATCATTGCAGCTGGATGGAGATTCTTCGGTCACTGCGCTCCCTCTGAATGACAGGTGTTTATAAAGGTGGTGGGAATGACGGGTGGTTGTTGGGTTGGTCTGGTGGTAAAAATAATAAGTATCGTCACTCAGAGCCCCTGCTTGTCGGGGCGAATATCTTTTTTTTTACAGATCGTAGTTAGATAAATCATTGCAGCTGGATGGAGATTTTTCGGTTGCTGCGCTCCCTCTGAATGACGGGTGTTTATTGAGTTGAGCGGGATGACGACTATTTATTTTCTTATTGTTGTTTTGTCAAGCTATCCAATTCACTAACCAGGGCAAGCAGGTCCTCTTCATGCTTTGGATTCACCTTTTTTAAGAGAGGTAATACATCTTCGCCAAAGATCCCTTTAAGCTCTTTTTTCAAATCAGATTTTTTACCCACTGCTGTAAAGTTTTGTTTATAAATGATAAAGTATTTCTTTTTTACTACGACTTTTTCATCAATTTTTAATCCAAGCGCCTGGTTGGTACTTGCTTCAATGATTTGCGCATAGCTTTTACTATATAAACTAACCTCGCCTTCACGTAAAATCTGAAAAAGTTGGTCGTAATAAGGGTGGGTACTTCCAAATATTGAAGCACCATTAATATAGATTTCCGCTCCACCATCACCTGAAGTAAAAGACAATGCCAGCAATTTTCTAAACGGTAATACTTTCACAGTCCCATTATACTGGATATCGAGTTCGTCTTCCTTAAGATCTATTTTCACATTCAGATTGGTAAGCTTGGTGCTGTCTTTTAAAAAGATATTGGCTGTTCTCCAGTAGTCATAGAGATAAACACTTGTTGATTTTACTTCAGGAGCTGGGGCAAATGAGTTTATAAATCCATTTGGTGCCGTATCAAACTGGTTGTAGGAGCGCATTCCCGGAGTAGGTTGTTGACCAAATGTAATGTTAGCTGCCATCGAAAGCAGTATAATAAAAAATAGATTTTTCATTTTTTTTATCATGTTAAACCAGCCGTAAATATAACGGACTATGCCTAACTTCTTTAGTAAATTTAGAAATTAAGAGCAGGAGGAAAATCATTTCGTTCCGATCATTCGACATGCCTGTCAGACGGAAGGAATATACTTCAGCAATTGCCAGGAATAGTTACCGTCATCTCAAGGGCGAGAGGCTGTATCGATCTGATAAGAGAGTTATGGTATTTAATTGATCATTGCAGATGAAATCAGATTCTCACGTCGCCAATCCCGCCATGCGGGAAAGGCTCCTCTGAATGACGGTGTTTAATATATGGCCAGAAGGACATGGGTTGCGATCTCAATCCTGGTCTTAGCGGGACGCTAAGACCAAATATGTATTTTAGCTGTTTGAGGAATTCTTGCAGAAGGAATCAGACCTGCCTGTTGCTGGCGGATTCTTTGGTCGTTCTACTACCGCTGACGTTTTTTTATAATATGCTATAATTCAGACAATTATATCTATTGCATTTATCCCCAGACCTCTACCTCGCAGGCGGGTGTTCTGGGGTCTACTTGATATTTGACACCAAACCGCAAATAGCAGAGAGATCCCTTCCCGTCCGGTCAGACGGGCGTAACAGGTGCGGGATTACCCTATGGAGTAGGGTTCCGTTATCTTAATTTGTGCGTTTTGTAAAAAAAATTAGTTCTCAGCATTACGGTTAATTGTAGAGTTAGTCAGGATAATTATTGAAATAGATGAATAGCACTTCTTTTATCTCTTCAAACTTGATATATTCTTTTTTCAATATGGTACGTATATCTGTTTCTCGAAAATTATAATAAATGCGATCAAGCAAACATTCTTTTAAGGAGCCAGCTCAATTCCTAAAGGCATACCCAGACTTCCTGATGGTGCAGAACCAAATAGAGATTTAAACGTGATGGCCTTTGAAGAGCTTACATATAAAATTGTTAGTTAATAGCGTCAACTTTTTATGAAGAGGAAATTTTAATGGATTGGTACATAGAATTTAATTTCCCCAGATACCCGTGATTTCCTCCAAGTCATACGTACCTTGCTGTTTCTTTATACCTCGTTCCAACTTTTTAATAGCAGTAATTATTTCTTCGTTAGCTTTTTTACTTTCCAGGGATTTACCTTTTAGCCAGGCTAGGGAAATCGAAGGATCGTCATAGATAGTTCCCAGGATTCCTAATCCGTTTTCTTTTAGTTTTTTGATGAGATAGTGTTCCGTTTTCTTATTATTGATTTTATTCAGCAATACAAACATTGCTTTTATTCTTGCTTCCCTATATGTTTTCCTAGTCATTTCGATAAGTTCAAAAATATCCAGGTGCTCGGTGGCTGGCAATTCTCCTGCCTTTATTCGGGAAATGAGATTATTAATGTCTGTTGCTATCTGGACCGAAGCTGTTGTGGGATCCACAATAGTAATTATCCAATCCATGCTGGTAATCACACCTCTGGCCGTATCTTCCAGACCTGCTTTCACGTCTATTAATGTAACCAGTTGATCTCCAATCCCGACAACATTTACGTCCCTGGTTATTTTAGATATCGGTCCATCACAGCCTGCTCCTGGTCCTTGACTTCCCATTTTTCCCAACTGAAAAAGAAAAAGCCCTTTTTGATTAGTAACGAAATATTTTTCAGGGATCCCTGCTAAATCCAACATTGCATTTGATAAAGGCGTTGGATCATCTACTGGGCAGGTTACTCCACCCCCTGTAAATACAGGTCCTCCAAAATAATCCAGTAGTGAGACCGGAGGATTTTTAAATCCCAATGCCCTGTGAATGCCTGTATTTGTCGAGTCAGCATCCAATACACAAACCTGAAATCCTTGGTTCTGAAAAGCTTTGGCCATCAGGACTGTAATGGTACTTTTTCCACTCCCGCCTTTTCCCAGAATTCCTATTCTCGAATTGGCAAATAGTTTATTTTTCATGATTTTACTCCATTGTCGTATATTATTTCAGTCGTCTTTTTTTACCCAAAAAAGGGCGTTTTGCCGATCGTTTTGCGAACGTAAAAGCACGTCTTCCTCTTTATTGAGAGGTACGATTGGTGTGCTAATTCGTTGACATATATCCGTTTTTTCTTAGTCTTTTGAGTTAGACAGAAATGGGTGCTTTTAAATAGATCATTTCAGATTGATGGAGATTCTTCGCCCCAATTTATCGGGGCCATGAATGACAGCTGTTTTCTGGTATGGTCTATTGGTTAAAAAGCCAAATGGTTGCCTTCATCGCGAGGCTGGAGACCGCAGCGATATCTTGCTAAATTGGTTTTTGCTATTTGATGGATCATTCGAGTCGATACAGATTCTTGGGTCCTCGCTATCCCTTAGGATGACGGATATTTATTGAGTGGTGTTTAAATGTTTGATATGGTAGTTGGTCATTTCACCGTCACTCCCCGGAAGCCCATGATGCTGCTTTCCTTTATTGGGAATTGAGTAGCGCCGGAAACCGCATCGCATTCCACAGGAGTGGCCAGCCATGAGCCACCCCGCAACATTCGGAATCCATCCAGACCAACATGATAGGTGGTGGTGTACCAATCGATCGTCCACTCGGCCACGTTGCCTGCCAGGTCATTGATCCCGTATGGGCTGGGAAAATCCAGAAATGTCCCGACAGGAGAAAGATTGGAAAAACCGTCTTCATCCCCGTCAAAATTGCATCGATAGATACCACCCTGATCTGGGTCTTCATTGCCCCAGGGGAACTTGCGTTCGGGAATTGGATTTTTGTTGGATTTTGTTTGGTCTCCATCAAGATATATTCCTCCGACAAAAGCTTTCTCGAACATGGCTTCCGAGGGTAGTCTCAACCCGCACCAGTGTAGAAAAGCAGTGGCGTCATACCAGGAGACATAAGTTATCGGATAGTTGTCTCTTGCGGGAATTACCTTATATGTCCTTTTGCCGGCTGAATCTAATTGAAAAATACCGCATCGTCTTTCATTGCTCATCCGTTCATGCCATCCTGATCCATCCGTTTCATTCAGGTAATCCGCATACATGCCAATGGTTGTTTCATTGATTGCCATATAAAATTCCGACAGGTTGGTATCCGGTCTTTCTTTAATGAAAGGGTCCTTTCCCCCAGCAGGGAAGCTTTTCATGACAAACTTTCCTGCTGGTATCCTGGCCATCCGGATGCCCTTGATATACAATTCGGGGTTTTCAGCCCCGGTTTCACGGCTTCCCCACCACAACACTCGTTTCTTTCCGGGATTTGATATAATTCCGAATCCATCCCCCTGTAAAAAAGCAGGATCCACCAGCATCCAGGTACTCCCTTGGTCCATAGTGGCTCGCATAAAAACATAAACAGGCATATCCATTGAGGCATCTGGCACATTTAGTTCAAATGAAATTTCGATAACGGGACCTCCAAGTTCGGTGAGTAGGCGATTTGTCCGGACATTGGAAATCTCCACCCATTGGGAGAATGAGGGGTGAATCCAACACATGTTTGTCAAGGTGAATAAAATTGTTCTACAAAAAATCCCCATCACTTTTCCGGATTATACAACATCAGGGATCTTCCAGGATTCACGGTCTTTCCGGCGAATGAAGTTATTGGCTACCGGAAGGTTTGAGATGTTATTCTTGTCCGGGTCATACATCAACTTCTGGTTACCTACCCGCGATGAAATATTCGCCAGATGCAGCAACAGGTCGGTACGCCTGGCCTCTTCCACGTCTGCATTTGGCAACTCCCTGCTTCGAACACATTCGATAAAGTTATTGATATGAATGTTATCGGCCTGGCGACCGTATTCTTTGGCAACAATATCACCACTCTCATTAAATGCCTGCCAGCCACCTCCCTGCCGGCCTAGCCGAAGAAATCCCTTTGTGCCATAAAGTTCAATTTTAGTACTTGTCCATTCCCAGTCTGGAAACTGATCGTTATCGCGAACACTGGTAGGGATTTTCCTGAAATTAGCTGCCCAGGTAGCAGCTTCAATTTTGTACAGCAGGTTTTCATATTCGAAATGCGTGCTTAGCGTATCCGGTATCTCTCTGCCATCCTTAAAATGATAAACATGCCCTGTGCTGTATGCTGATTTTGGGAACGCGACACTGAGCATATATCGGGCCAGGTCGACCTGGTGAAAAATGTCTCCTCCTATGGTTCCCACATTGAAATCCCAGCTGTCCCTGAACCAATAACCCGGCCGGTACGGGAGTTTTGGTGCTGGTCCGCACCACATATCATAGTCGAGCCCGTCAGGGATAGGCTCCGCTTCTGCTTTATAGACGTCTTTTTTCCAGTCGACGATCTGGTAAACACTGGCGATATGGATCTCCCCAAGGTTTCCGGACCTTATATATTCCAACGCTTTTTGCA
>Ga0209536_100006435_pt1 | contig 17971 bp, 15 predicted proteins | sample DeeMarSeWOR28_12_FD_187461 | JGI IMG/M metagenome (GOLD analysis project Ga0209536, IMG submission 187461) | Marine sediment microbial communities from White Oak River estuary, North Carolina - WOR-2-8_12 (SPAdes) (version 2) | ecosystem: Environmental > Aquatic > Marine > Intertidal zone >... | reverse complement strand
AAAGTAAAACTCTGTACCAGCTGATTATATCACTTGGATTAGAAGCTATGCGCAGAAATGCAAGTACATCTTTTATATGAGCAGTTTCTATAAACTTCATCCCGCCAAATTTTTGAAATGGAATGTTTGCCTTTGCCAGTTCAATTTCCAGATCGAATGAAAAGAATGATGAACGAAAAAGTACAGCAATATCATTTAATGTTATTCCTTCTTCTCTTAACTCTAATATTTTTTCAACAATAAATTTGGACTGCATATTAGCATTAGCCGATGCCACTATGTAAGGAAGCGCTCCACCTTTCTTCCGTGTGTATAGTACTTTGGTATATTTTTCAATTGCACCATCATAAATATGATTGGCAAAATCCAGTACGGTTTGAACGCTTCGGTAATTTTCCTCAATTTTTATTATTTCAACATTATCAAACATCTTCGGGAAATCCATTATATTCCTGAAGTTAGCACCTCTGAAGGAATAAATGGATTGTGCATCGTCACCTACAACCATTACGTTTCCGTTGTACTGTGCTAATCCTTTTACAATATTTGCCTGTATATGATTTGTATCCTGGTATTCATCGACCATGATAAATTTTATTGTAGAGAGGAGTGACTTAACTGCAGCAGAGCCGCTGAAAAGAAAATCTCTTAAATAAATCAGAAGATCATCGTAATCGAGCAGATTATTTTTCCTCTTATATTGGATGAAAACTTTTTGGATATCCAGAATTTTATCTAATAACGGAATGAAGTGCGGATAATCTTCTTCTACAATTTCTTCAATCCCCTTCCCGGTATTAACACTAAAGCTAAAAATTTTATTAAGAGTATCTTTCTTTGGGAACCTTTTTTTGTTATCAATAAATCCGTCCTGCGATCTTATAAGATTTATTATATCAGCGCTGTCACCCTGGTCCAGGATTGTAAAGGATGAATTTAATCCAATTGCTTTAGCATATTTGCGGAGAGTTAGATTTGCAAAAGAATGAAAAGTTCCGCCTCTAATTTTTGAACATCTGTCATCAAGCAGCAAAGATGCTCTCCGCATCATTTCATTTGCAGCTTTACGCGTAAAGGTTAAAAGAAGAATTGAGTTTGGATCGTAACCGGATTCGATGAGTCTTGCAACGCGGTAAACGAGTGTTCTTGTTTTACCCGTTCCCGCACCCGCAATTATTAAATAAGCACCTTCTGTTGCTGCGGCTGCTTCGTACTGAGAGGGATTAAGTTCCTGCTGATAATTTATTACAAACTTCGATTCATCTATTTGTTTAACAATATTTTGCGAGTGAATTCTTGTAAGCTTATACTTCTTTTGGGTCATCTGTTTATAATTCCAATTTCAGCCGTGATTTAGATTGGTTTTATGATTGCATAGTTGTATGGAATCAATCCCGAATTAGCTGTGCAGATATGTTATGATAAACTTTTAAACGTATCCTCATGCATCCATACACCCATATATAATACGATTTAATAAAAATAATTTTTTTATAAATATTTTTACATATTGATCTTATCTTTTTAACGCTTTGGGCTTTCCAATAATTTCAGATATTATCACATATTCCTTGAGTGTAGATGGGTTCTTTAATCTTATGTTAATGTCCCTGATTATTTTGGTTGCAGCTGATTCCTTTCTTATTAAACTTTTTTCATAAGCAGATGCCTGTTGCTCAATTATCGGACTTATTTCCCTTTTCTTCTTCTCCAGCTCTTTTCTCTTTACATCCCAGGGATTTTTAAAAGTATGTTCCGATGAAGTAGTTGTGTGAAAACTTTTTTCTGGAACAGCTTTAAAATTTGCACGGTCTTTAGCACCTTCGTACATTTTCTCATCATTATGAACTTTTACTTCCGGTTGTTTTGGCTGCCCGACATTAAAGAAGCCTTCGATCTCCTTTAATATATCATATTCTTCCGCCTTCTGTACTTCTGAAGGCGGTATATCAGTAATTTTATTTTCCGTTATATCAGTCCGTTGATGAGGTGTTTGATTAGACTGCACTTTTGGACGAGGTTTCTTTTTCTTAAAAAAGGAACTGATAAAGCTTATAATTATAAAACCATAGATAAGATATTCAAATATATTATCCATTATCGTCTTTCTTCTTATCTTCAGGTTTAGATATTGAATCACGCATTTGTGTATCTGCCTGAATGTTCCTCAAATTATAATAGTCCATTACACCAAGATTACCGGATCTGAATGCTTCAGAAATAGCTTTAGGAATTTCTGCTTCTGCTTCAACCACCCTTGCTCTTTGTTTAGAAACCTCGGCAACATTTTCCTGCTCAGTCGCAACCGCAGCCGCACGTCTTTCCTCTGCTTTTGCCCGTGCAACTTTAAGATCTGCTTCTGCTTGATCAGTTTGAAGAATAGCGCCGATGTTCTGCCCTATATCAACATCAGCAATATCTATAGATAAAATTTCGAAAGCTGTACCTGAGTCTAATCCTTTTGCTAACACGCTTTTGGATATTTTATCCGGGTTTTCCAGCACTTCTTTATGTGTCACACTGGAACCAATTGTTGAGACAATGCCTTCGCCAACTCTTGCTAAAACTGTTGCCTCACCTGCACCACCAACCAGCCGTTCAATATTTGTGCGAACAGTTACACGTGCAATTGCTTTTAGTTGGATACCATCTTTTGCAACAGCAGCAACCACCGGGGTTTCAATTACTTTTGGCAGAACGGACATGTTAACCGCTTCAAGAACATCTCTTCCGGCAAGATCAATCGCAGCAGCTCTTTCAAAACTTAAACCTAAATTTGCTTTATCTGCCGATATTAATGCATTAATAACTCTGGGAACATTTCCACCTGCAAGAAAGTGGGCTTCTAATTTTCCCTGATGGACTAAAATGCCTGCTTTGGTAGCGGTAATCATACTATTTACAATCACAGTAGGCGGAACCCTTCTTAATCTCATTCCTATCAAATCCTGAAAGATCTTTATTCTTACACCCGACGCAATAGCTGCAATATAAAGCCGGACCGGGATAAAGTATAAAAATAGAATTATAAATAATCCTATTGCGATAATTATTATAAGTGACAGACCTGTTAATGCTTCCATGATTTCTCCAATTAATTAATTTCTAATAAGATGTGTTCAAATATACTCTCTAAAACCGGATTTAAATATACCTCTTTATTTAGACATTTTCTTACTAAACGCTTAATTTTCGAGGGAACTAATTGCTTTATATCGCTGTTATAAATACTACCAATATGAGTAAATTAATTTAGTATTACTATTATTATTAGATTGTTATTATACAGTGATTGATAATTTTAGTAGTATAGGAACAATTTAATGGAGTTTATGTTGGCATTTATTTTGCTAAATTTGGATATCAATAAATTGATATGTGTCACATTTTCGAATAAAATATGACTGACCAGATATTAGGAAATTGTTGTGAATTTTGATATATAGCACTATAAGTAATATAAACACCCATTTTAAGCAACAAAATATTACATTAAGGAAACACAATGGACGGAAATTTTTCTGACAGATTACAAGATGTTATTAGATTGAGTCGTGAAGAAGCTTTACGGTTAGGACACGATTATATTGGAACTGAGCACCTTTTATTAGGTATTATACGCGAAGGGCAGGGAGTTGCTGTGAGGATTTTAAGAAATCTTGACAGCGATTTGATGAAGTTGAAAAAGGCTATTGAAGATACTGTGAAAACTTCCGGCGGAACTCTTACTATCGGTAACATTCCGCTAACCAAACAAGCGGAAAAAGTGTTAAAAATAACGCAGATCGAATCAAAAATTTATAAGGCCGATGTAATTGGTACAGAACATCTTCTTCTTTCTCTCTTGAGGGATGAAGATAACATAGCAACACAAATTCTTCATCAATTTAATGTGACATATGACACAGCCCGCTCTGAGCTGAATGATATGCTTAGCAGCAAGGATCCCAAGGGAAGTTCTAACAGACCCATCTTAAAAGATAAAAAAACTGAAAAAACAAAAACTCCTGTTTTAGATAACTTTGGGCGTGACCTGACAAAACTTGCGACGGAAGATAAACTTGATCCGGTTGTTGGAAGAGAAAAAGAAATTGAACGTGTTGCTCAAATACTGAGCAGGAGAAAGAAAAACAATCCCGTTTTAATTGGAGAACCTGGTGTTGGTAAAACTGCAATTGCTGAGGGTTTGGCCCTAAGAATTGTAAATAAAAAAGTACCGAGAACCCTGCAGGAGAAAAGAGTTGTAACTTTAGACCTTGCAGGATTAGTTGCCGGAACAAAATACAGAGGACAGTTTGAAGAAAGAATGAAAGCTTTGATGAACGAACTTGAAAAAGCTAAAGATATTGTTCTTTTTATAGATGAGTTGCATACTATTGTTGGTGCAGGTGGTGCTTCAGGTTCACTGGATGCTTCAAATATGTTCAAACCGGCCTTATCCCGTGGTGATATTCAATGTATTGGAGCAACTACTCTGGATGAGTACAGAAAATACATTGAAACTGATGGTGCTCTTGACAGACGTTTTCAAAAGGTAATGGTAGATCCGCCTTCTTACGATGAAACTATTGAAATACTTGATAATATTAAATTTAAGTATGAAGAACATCATCATGTAAAATACTCAAAAGTTGCAATTGATACCGCTGTTAAACTTAGTAACAGATATGTAACCGACAGAAATTTACCTGATAAAGCAATTGATGTAATTGATGAAGCAGGTTCGAGAGTTCATATGGGCAACTTTGAGGTTCCGAAGGACGTTTTGGATCTTGAAGAGAAAATTGAAGCAGTAAGGCTGGAAAAAGCTGCCGTTGTTAAACAGCAGGATTATGAGGAAGCTGCTAAGCTAAGAGATAAAGAGCGCAATCTGCAATCCGATCTTGAAATTGCCAAAAGAGAATGGGATGCCCTCACAAAAGATATTGTTCACGATGTTACTGAAGAAGATATTGCTACTGTTGTTGCTATGATGACAGGCATACCCGTAAATAGAATTGCACAAACTGAATCCGATAAACTCCTAAAAATGGAAGACTCTCTTAAAGAGCATATTGTTGGACAGGATGAAGCAATTATAAAACTTACAAAAGCAATACGCAGAACTCGTGCAGGTCTTAAGAATCCGAACAGGCCGATTGGCAGTTTCATATTTCTTGGACCAACCGGAGTTGGTAAAACTGAATTATGTAAAGCATTAGCAAGATATCTTTTCGATTCTGAAGATTCACTTATCAGAATTGATATGAGCGAATACATGGAAAAATTCTCGCTCTCAAGATTAGTTGGTGCTCCTCCGGGATATGTGGGTTATGAAGAAGGTGGACAGTTAACCGAAAAAGTAAGAAGAAAGCCATACTCGGTTGTACTGTTTGATGAAATTGAGAAAGCTCATCCCGATATTTTCAGTATTCTTCTTCAGGTTTTGGATGATGGTATTCTCACCGATAGTCTCGGAAGAAAAGTTGATTTCCGGAATACAATTATCATCATGACATCTAATGTAGGAACCAGAGATATTCGTGATGTTGGTTCTTTTGGATTCGGTGATGAAACAAAAGAAAAAGATAAACATAGTCAACTGAAGGACACAGTTGAAGACGCGATGAAGAAGCTGTTTAATCCTGAATTCCTTAACAGAATTGATGATACAATTGTATTCAGGAAGCTCACTAAAGAAGATATTATGAAGATAATTGAAATAGAGATTCAAGGTCTTTACAAGAATCTTGAAGAAAATAAACTCGATCTTTCTCTGGATCAAACGGCAAGGATATTCTTAGTTGATAAGGGATTTGATGAAAAGTTCGGAGCAAGACCACTTAAACGTGCTATCCAAAAATATGTTGAAGATCCTTTAGCCGAAGAAATTTTAAGAGGTTCATTCAAAGAAGGTACAAAGATAATTGCAAAGCATGTTGAGGAGGCAGAAGAACTTGTCTTCTACGATGAATCACTCGAAAAAGAAAGTCCGAGTGAAGAACCGGAAAAATCGGATATGAATTAAATTTTAATTTTTACCGAATTCTAAAAGCGTATTTTATTAATACGCTTTTTTTTATTTAAATTTACAGTCAATTTATTTCACTAATATGATAAGACTATTATGCCTTTACTAAAATCAATGGAAATAGACAGCAGGCTCTCAGGTTTGCCAGGCTGGAATTATAAAGATAAACATATTGGAAAATTATTTGAACTGAGCAATTTTAGAGAAGCACTGGATTTTGTGTGTAAAATTGGCGATGCCGCGGAAAATATGAATCATCATCCTGATATTTTCATACACTCCTGGAATAAAGTGAAGATTACAATTTCGACACACAGCGATGGCGGAGTAACTGAAAAAGATTTTATCCTTGCGAAGAAAATCGAAAGAATAAACGATGAGCGATAGATTAAGCTCGCTCTTAAAAATGCTTGAACAAGATCCCGACGATTCATTCCTTTCGTATGGAATTGCACTTGAGCATATTTCAGCGGACAATTACAGAGAAGCTGAAAAATATTTATCATCAATAATAAAAAAAGACCCGGATTACATTCCTGCCTACATGCAGCTTGCACAGGTTTATGAAAATTTGAATTTGATTGAAAAAGCAAAGAATATTTATAGAGATGGAATTGAAATTGCACAAAATAACAATGACTCACATGCGGCTAAAGAAATGGAGGATTTCTTAAATGAGCTTAAGTGAAAATAAAATTCTGGAAATCTTTGAAAAGACAGGTGCATTGTTTAATGGTCATTTCCTTCTTACTTCCGGAAGGCACAGCAATGTTTATTTTCAGTGTGCGAAGGTTTTACAATACCCGGAATATATCGAAGATTTATGTTCAATTATAGCAGATGAATTTTGCGATCAGAAAATTGATACTGTTATATCTCCGGCAATCGGTGGTTTAGTTGTTGGGCAGGAAGTAGCACGTCAGTTGAATACAAGATTTATCTTTGCCGAACGGGAAGATAATAAACTTACTCTCCGCAGAGGTTTTTCGTTAAACGAAGGAGAAAAAGTTTTAGTATGTGAAGATGTAGTAACTACCGGAGGTTCGGTTTTTGAAGTGATTGATATTGTTAGAAATAATAATGCCGAATTAGCCGGTGTTGGTTTTATAGTTGATAGAAGTAACGGTAAAGTTGATTTTGGTTCAAAGCAATTAAGCACTGTAAAATTGGATGTTAATTCTTATTTGCCGGAAGATTGTCCTCTCTGCAACAAGGGAATAGAACTGGTTAAACCGGGTTCAAGAAAAATCAAAACAAGTTAATAATTCAAGAAAGTTAAACACGGCAGGTACTTTAAGCAGTTTAAACTTTTCTTTAATGTATATTTACTATTCCACTTTCAAAAATCTTATATATTATAGTTCAAAAAAAAGGCCGCTAATTATGAAGACAATATATTCTTTACTATTATTTACTTCTATAGTCTATCCTCAAGTAAAATTCGATGAATTTTTCTATGAAAAAACATTACGGATGGATTATTTTCACACCGGCAATGATGAAGAAGACTTTTATTCTTTTGATGAACTAATTGAAGAACCTTTTTGGGGAGGATCGAAAAAAAACTTAATTGATATTTTTAATTATGGTAAATATAAATTTGAAGTTTACGATGAGATGAGCGGAAAATTAATTTATTCCCGCACTTATGCAACTTTGTTCAACGAATGGCAAACGACAGAAGAAGCAAAACAAACAACAAAATCATTCAGTGAAACAGTTGTTTTCCCGTTCCCCAAAAAACCTGTTATGGTTGTATTTTACAGCAGGAATAGAAAAAATGAACTTATAAAAAAGTTTGAATTTAAAATTGATCCCGAAAATTATTTTATCAAAACAGAACGAAGCAAAAAATACAATTCGTTTGAAGTTGTAAATTCAGGCGAATCATCTGCTAAAGTGGATATTGTAGTTATTCCGGATGGCTACACCTCTGATGAAATGGATAAATTTAAAGTGGATTGTAACAGGTTTGCCGGATACTTGTTTGGCAGTTCACCTTTTAAAGAGAATAAAGATAAATTTAATGTTTGGGCAATCGAATCACCCTCCGAAGATTCAGGACCTGATATTCCTGCGGAAGATGTCTGGAATAACACGGTAGTCAACAGCACATTCTTCACTTTTGATTTAGAAAGATATTTGATGACAAGGGCAAATAAAGAATTAAGAACACTTGCTTCATATGCGCCCTACGATCAAATATATATTTTGGTAAATTCGCAAAAGTATGGAGGCGGTTCAATTTATAATCATTATTCAGTTTGTGTAAGCGATAATAATTATTCTGAGTTTATTTTTGTTCACGAGTTTGGTCATGGTTTTGTCTCACTTGGCGATGAATATTTTACTTCCGATGTTGCATATAATGATTTTTATTCTACTGAAGTAGAACCCCTCGATCCAAATCTAACAACTCTTATAGATTTTGATTCAAAGTGGAAGGATATGGTAAAAGATGGAACTCCTATTCCAACACCTGATACTGAAGAGTATGTTGATCAAGTAGGTGCTTTTGAAGGTGGCGGTTACGTGGCAGAAGGAGTTTACAGACCCTGTACAGATTGCACAATGAAATCAATTACAGTAGATAACTTCTGTCCGGTTTGTAAAAGGGCAATTCAACAAATGATAAATTTTTATACAGAGTAATAATATTATTAGTTAATTATGAATCAAAAAAAGTTACATAAATTAGTAGAATCAATTGCATCGAAGGACTTCTATTCCGAACAGGAACTTCTGATTTCAGTTATTAATCAAATAATTAAAAATGAAGATATCGAAGTAACCGGTGGCAGAATATGGAAATTAGATATAGACAGGAAAACATATAAAATACTTTATCAAAAAGGAAATTTTGAAAAGATAAATCCCGGATTTGAAATAAAAGTAGATAAGTATCCAATATTCAACCTGATAGCAAAAGAGAGAACTATTTTGGGTGATGAGACAAACCGGGTATTGTTAAAAAAAGGTATTTTCAAATACTCTGCTTCAGGTGTGGGCTCAAAAATAAAAATTAATGAACATCGTTACTATGAATACATTCTTGCGTTAAACAGTGATTTAATTGATGACAGCTTAAGGTTGAACCTCAATATAATTGCAACTGCACTCACATCACAAATAAAACAAAGAAGATATTCGGCAAGCGCATATCATCTTAAAGCGAATATTGATAAAGCAAGAGAATTGCAAAAAAGTATTCTCCCCGAACATGAGCATCACTTTGGTGATTATGAAATTTATGGAGTAACAGATCCTGCTGAAATAGTAGGCGGAGATTTTTTTGATTACATTGAAGCAGGTGAAGAAGGGCAACGTCTTGGAATTGCGATTGGAGATGCTGCCAGCAAAGGTGTTGGTGCAGCCGCCGAAGCTATGTATATATCCGGCGCATTAAGAATGGCAGCCAGTTTTGAGATTAAGATCGTTCCACTTATGCGCAGAATGAATGTGCTGGTGAATAAAATATTTGAAGATGACAAATTTGCGTCTCTATTTTACGGCGAGCTATCTATAAATAAAAGTGGTTTATTTTTATATGCTAATGCAGGACACAATCCACCAATTTTTTATAAAGCAGAAACAGGTAAAACAGAATTGCTTGACGCTACGGGTCTTCTGCTCGGTCCGGCACCAAATGCACCATATTATATAGAAAGTATTAATTTTCAAAAAAATGATATACTTTTGCTATTCTCAGATGGGGTTACAGAAACTACAGATACTAAATTCAATCAATATGGTGATGAAAGACTTATAAAGAAATTAAAGAAGGTAAGTTCTCTTTCTTCCAAAGAAATTGTTATATCTATACTTGAGGATGTTGTAAAATATTCGAAGAATGGCAGTTATACCGATGATAAAACTTTGGTTGTCATCAAAAAAATATCTTAATTATTAATTACAATAAATAGGGAAGTTTATGCTTCAGTCAATTAATCCATACACTGAGGAATTAATAAAAGAATACACTGAGATGTCCTCATCAGAAATTGATGAGATAATTAAAAGTGCCGACACTGCTTTTCAAAAATGGCAAAATGTTGGTTTCCCTGAAAGAGCGAAACTAATGAAAAAAGCAGTAGCAGTTTTGAACAAGAAAAAGAATGAACTTGCAAAGTTGATGACATTGGAAATGGGAAAACCAATTTTACAATCAGTTGCAGAGGTAGAAAAGTGCGCGTGGGTGTGTGATTATTACAGTGAAAATGCAGAACAGTTTTTAAGTGATGAAATTATTGAATCCGATGCTTCAAAAAGTTTTGTTGCTTACATACCATTGGGTGTTGTTCTTGCGGTAATGCCATGGAACTTTCCGCTGTGGCAGGTGTTTAGGTTTGCAGCTCCCGGTTTGATGGCGGGGAATGCTGGAATTCTAAAACACTCTTCAAATGTTTCCGGTTGTGCTTTAGCAATTGAGGATATTTTTAAAGAAGCCGGATTTCCCGATAATTTATTCAGATCAATACTCGTTAAATCCTCTAAAATGGATAAAGTGATTGAGCATCCATTAATACGCGCAGTTACTTTAACAGGAAGTGTTCCAGCAGGAAGGTCTGTTGCTGCAAAGGCAGGAGCAATGTTGAAAAAAACAGTTTTAGAACTCGGTGGCAGCGATCCTTATTTAATACTTGATGATGCTGACATTGAACAGGCAGCTGGAACTTGTGTAACTGCAAGAATGATAAACGGGGGACAAAGCTGTATTGCTGCAAAAAGATTTATAATTGTTAATTCAGTTTATGATGAATTTACAAAACTTTTTTTAGAGAAAATGAAGCAGATAAAAATGGGAGATCCTATCAATAAAGAAAATTTGTTGGGTCCGCAGGCAAGCAAATCGCTTAGAGATGAACTTCATCAGCAAGTAATAAAAAGTATTGAGATTGGTGCAGAATTATTATTGGGTGGGAAAATTCCCGAATTAAAAGGAGCGTTTTATCCCGCAACAATTCTTGCAAATGTTAAAAAAGGTATGCCTGCCTACGATGAAGAATTATTCGGTCCGGTTGCTGCTTTAATAAAAGTGAAAGATGAAACTGAAGCTATTCAGGTAGCGAATGATAGTATATTTGGGCTTGGCGCTGCTGTATTTACTGAAGATATTGTAAAAGGTGAGAAGATTGCCAGGGATAATGTAAATGCAGGTGCTTGTTTTGTAAATGCATTTGTAAAGTCCGATCCCCGGCTGCCGTTCGGAGGAGTAAAAGAATCAGGTTATGGCAGAGAGTTATCAGAGTTTGGAATAAAAGAATTTGTAAATATTAAAACCGTTTATATAAAGTAAGTTATTGCTGATTCGATTTTCCATTTAACAGCAGTTCTCTTATCAATCTCAATAATGTTTTTGCATCGTAAGGTTTGGAAACATAATGAGAACAGCCTGCCTCTAAAAACATTTCTTTTTGTCCCTGCATAGCCAATGCTGTTACTGCAACTATAGGTGAATCTTTGTATCCATCTATTTTTCTTATTTGGGTTGTTGCCTCAATTCCATTTATTCCCCTGCCAAGGTCAATATCCATAAGAATAACTGAATATTGTTTTTGTGTAACCTGTTCCAACGCTTCTTCACCTGATGTCACAATATCAAGGTTACATATTCCCTGCAATAAATATTTTATTACTCCTGCATTGGATAGATCATCTTCCACAAGCAGAATAGAAGGCTTATCATCATCGTAAGTTCTTATCTCTTTCTTAATATCAGCAATTCCTATAACATCTTCAGTTGGTTTTGTTATAACAATTTGTCTCTCTTTTTTACTCAATGGAAAACTAACTGTAAATGTAGATCCCTTGCCCAATGTACTGTGAACAGAAATTTCACCATCCATCATTTTGGCAAACTTTCTAGTAATACTTAATCCTAAACCGCTGCCTTCAAAAACACGATTTAATCCTTCACTCGCCTGCCTGAATTCTTCAAAAATAATTTGCTGACTGTTAATTGGTATTCCTATTCCTGAATCGGTTACGCTTAATGTCGCTTTTTCCTCTTCTCCAATTAAGTTCTTATCTACTTCAACTGTTACACCGCCAATGTTTGTAAATTTAATTGCATTACTGACCAAATTATTAATTATCTGCCTGAAAATTCTTTCATCTAGGGATGAGTAAACCTGTTCATCTTTTATTGATATCTTTAGAAAAATATTTTTCTTTTTTGCTCTTTCTTCAAAACCTTTTACCTGATCTACAGTTATTCTTCCTAAATTTAAATCGATTTTATGAACTTCAGATTTGTTCGATTCAATTTTTGATAAATCTAAAATCAGATTCAGTGTTTCCAACAATCTGTTTGCACTAGAGTATATTTCTTCGGACATATCTTTCAAATCCGGTTTTGTGATTTCCTCTTTAAGAATTTCGATGTAACCCAAAATTCCAACCATCGGCGTTCTTAATTCATGACTCATATTTGAAAGGAAATTACTTTTTAACCGGTTCATCTCTTCAGCTTTGTCTCTCGCTTTTATAAGCTCTTCCTTTGATTGTGCTCGTTCAATTGCCATTGCCGTTTGATTAGAAACAAAGGAAAGAAATTCTTTATCTTCTTCGCTATATCTGAATTGCTTTGAATAAGTTTGTACAACAAGAGCGCCTATTGTTTTTTCCGTTGTTTTTAAAGGAATACCCAGCCAGTCGATAGAATCTGTCAATACTCTTTCAACTTCGCCTGTTTCATTAAGATGGGAAAACATTTCAGGGTCAACAAGTAAGGGTTCACCTTTACGTATCACATATTCGGTTAAACCCCTGCCGGGTGTTTTAGGTTTAGGTGTTTCGTCAAATTCATCTACAAAGTAAGGAAAACTAAGCAAATTTCTTTCAGAGTTATATAGAGCGATGTAAAAGTTTTTTGCATTTATAAATCTGCTGATAGTTTTATGAATCTCGGAGTAAAGATGATTTAGATCTTTTGCTTCGTTTGCTGCTTGCGAAATTTTATATACTGCATCCTGCAATAGTTCCGATCGTTTACGTTCTGTTATATCTCTAACAATTGCCTGAAGCATAACTTCATTATTTAACTCGAACCTGTTTAAACTTACTTCAGTGTCAAATAGAGTCCCGTTGGGCTTACAATGTTTCCATTCAAAATAAACTGGTTGTCCTGAAAGCGCTTTATTTATTAATTCATCCGCTTTCTCTTTTGAGCTTCGTCCGTCAGGTTGTTTCTCAGGGGAAAATTTGATTGGTGTTGAGCCAATTATTTCATTACGCAAACATCCAAAAATTTCAAGAGTTTTGGAATTGCAATCTACAAATTGATCTGCTTTCATAAGAAAGATTGCATCGTTTGCCGTATCAAAAAGTGTTTTATATTTAAGTACATTTTCGTTTAATTCCTTTTTAGCTGTTTTGCTTTCAGTTATGTCCCTAAAATTCCAAATCCTTCCAATTATTTTTTTATCTTGTAATTGTGGGCGTGAGATTCTTTCGAAAATTCTTCCATCTTTGAACTCAAGTATATCGAAACTTTCTGCCGTGGGATTATTATATAATTCTTTTATTTTCTCCAGAAACGCATCTGGCTTTTTCAACTGATCAAGAACATAGTTAATAAACTTTTCATCTTCTCTTGATTCAGTTAACTCGGAAGGGATTCTCCACATCTCTATGAAATTATTGTTAAAGTCTTCTATACCACCATCTTTATTTACTACAAGTATTCCATCAGCAGTGGACTCTAATATTGAGCGTAGAATTGAGAGAGAATTTTCAAGTGCCATACTGGATTTTTTGTCTCCAGTGATATCGATGGCCATGCCCGTAATCGAATCATTTTTAAGTATAGCGCTTAATATGAAATTTTTAGTATTACCGGTTTTAGTTAGGAATTCTGATTCAAATTGTTCTACCTCAGAAGACTTTTTAAGCTTTTGAAGAAAAACTTTTCTGTCATTTTTATTTTTATATCTGCTTAATAGATTGATTGCATATATTTCTTCAACCGAGTCATACTCAAATATTCTTCTCATATAATCGTTTACATAAAGAATAGTGCCGTCTAACTTTGATTTAAATATACATAGCTGTAGACTGTTGGTGAGCCATTCAAAGGTTTTATCTAAATCGTGATGTATGAAATTCGGACTATCAGGATCGCCTTTAGTTTTTTTCAGCTTATCCGGTAATTCTATTTTTGGGTTGTTCTGCTTTAACATTTTTCACCAATTAAGATTCAGTTTACCTCCAATGCAGAATATATTGATAGTAAATATTATGCCAGATAATAAGGCTTTTTATAGAAAAGTTATGTTCTGGAATATGTAGTTATTAGCATTTTTAGGAAGATTTTGCGGAAAAAATTTACTGTTCATTGATTTCAATTTAGTCGCAAATTGCATGATTACAAAACTCAATTTTTAAGCCGGTTTCCTGATACCTCATCAAATTAATTCCTGCAGGATTCAATGATTAGTGCTAAGGATTTTTTTCATTAACCTGCTAATTGAAATACGGTTAAACGGTTTGGATATATAATGGGAGCAGCCTGCTTTTAAAAACTCTGCCTTATCGCCTTTCATTGCAAATGCCGTTATTGCAACAATTGGTGTGTCTCTGTAAGCATCAATCTGCTTAATTTTGCAAGCAGCTTCTGCTCCACTCATTACTGTACCCAGATTAATATCCATTAATATTGCATAAAACTTTTCTTTTTCAACAGCAATTAAAGCTTCTTCACTGCTTGTTGTGAATTTAAAGTCACATATTCCCTTTAAAAATCTATTAATACTTATTTTTCGTTAAAGTATAATATCTGCCAGGCTATGTATAAATTCCGGTTATATTGTATGAAAGTAATCACACATTTATCTCTAAATTTATTATTCAGATTACATTAACTTTTTTATTTTACAGCATAAATTTTTGAATAAATGAGAATCATTTAATTTCATTTTAATAATTAACGAATTACAGCAAAATTAGAGCCAACTGGTATATTACAGAAATTGTAAAAAATGATTTTTCAGCTACAGAAAAAACAAAAAAAAGATGACAAGCCTTCCACCCCATTTGAAAAATTATTTTGAACGAATTTAACAAATAAGAAATTGATGATAATATGAGAGCAAGTGAGTAACTATAAATTAACAATTCAGTACGATGGTACTTATTATGCCGGATGGCAAACTCAGGAAAATGTGAGGACTGTTCAGGGAACAATTTCTGATGCAATTAAGGTAATCACATCTAAGGAAGTTAATCTTATTGCTTCAGGTAGAACAGATTCCGGAGTTCATGCATTGGGACAGGTGGCAAACTTTCGTTATGAAGAGGAAATTGATATTTACCGGTTTCATCATTCATTAAATTCCATCCTGCCGATCGATATTTCAGTAATTAATATTCAAAAGGTAAGTGAATCTTTTCATGCACGTTTTGATGCTAAAGAAAGAACTTACCTGTACGTAATCTCAAAAGAAAAATATCCCTTCTATATTAAATATTCTTTGTTAAAAAAGAATCTGGATGTTAGCTTTTTGAATGAGTTGAGTAATACTTTTTTAGGTAAAAAAGATTTCACATCTTTCTGCAGAAAAAATTCAGATGTGATAGATAAAGTTTGTAAACTAAATTTTATAAGATGGAGAGAAACAAAAAACTTTTACTTATTTTTTATCTCAGCCGATAGATTTTTACATGGAATGGTGAGAACGATAATCGGCACCCTGTTTAAAACTCTGGATTTAGGAGAAAGCAAAAAGTACATCGAAAACATTTTCAATGAAAAAAACAGAGAAGCTGCCGGTGAGGCAGTAGAAGCAAAAGGATTGTTTTTGTACAAAGTTAAATATTAGTGATGATAGATCTAAAAAATAAAACAGCATTAATTACAGGTGGGTCACGTGGAATTGGAAGAGCATGTGTGCAACTCCTGTCAAAAGCAGGTGCTGATGTAGCATTCACCTACAATACAAATGAACAACTTGCTGATCAATTATGTAATGAATTTACGGATAAAAACAAAGTAAGATCTTTTAATGTTAATACTGGTAAAGAGGATGATATATACAATGTTATTAATTTAGTTGAAAATGAATACAGTAAAATTGATATTCTCGTAAACAACGCTGGAATCTGGGAAAAAAGTGAAATTGAAAACTTATCGTTAGATAATTGGAAAAGGACAATAGATATTAATTTGACAGGAACTTTTCTCTTTACAAAGTACACCGTTCCGATTATGAAGAAAAATAAATTTGGGAGGATAATTAATATATCTTCAACCGCAGGACAGCGTGGAGAAGCTTTTTACTCACACTATGCTGCATCAAAAGGTGGAATGATCGCATTTACAAGATCGCTTGCAGCAGAATTAGGGGAATATAAAATAACTGTTAATAGTGTTGCCCCGGGATGGGTTAAAACCGATATGACCAAAGATGTTTTTGAAAATAAATTTGAGGAAGAAAAAATAATTAAAGAAATACCTTTGAGGAAAATTGCAGTTCCTGAGGATGTAGCAGGTGCGGTAATATTCCTTGCTTCCGATCTTGCATCACATATAACGGGATGTACAATAAATGTAAACGGCGGTTCTGTTCTATGATTTTAATTATTGAGTGGAAATAATATGGAATTTTTAGCAGAGCTTCATCCTAAGGTTGTTCATTTTCCGATTGCTTTATTAATAACTTACGTAATACTTGAGCTGATAGGAATATTATTTAAAATAGATTTTTATCAAAAGGCAGCACATCTGCTTTTGTTTTTGGGAGTGATAGGTGCATTTTTTGCTGTGCTTACAGGAAACCAGGCACATGCTGCTTACAGGTATTGGAATGATTCAAGCAGCGAACTGTTTAATGATCATCAAACATTTGCAAATTTAACTGTATGGTATTTTACCGGGATACTTCTGTTACGTACGTATCTTGTTGTAAAGAAAAAATTCCCATCCCTTTTTAAATATATTGTTTTAACTCTTGCTTTGTTTGGTTGTTATCTCATTTACCAAACAGCGGAGTACGGCGGAGATCTTATTAAAAAGTTTGGTGTGGGAACAGAACTTAATTTAACAGAACCGAATGATTAAAAGACTGCTTTTTACTATTTTTACTTTAAATGTATTTTCGTTTAATGAAACACGCATCAATAAAAATTCACAAACCAGAAGATGAATAAATTTTTAATTCCGGTTATAATACTATTTTCCATCAATTCATTTGCAATTGATCCCCCCGTTTCAAAAGCGAGAGGTGTTTTTCTTGCATTTGGTGTAGGACCAAGGTTGCCTATAAGTGACCTATCAAATTCAACAGACCTCGGTTATGGTTTTAATATTGAAATATCTTACACAGATAATGAATATTTACCTTTCTTCGTTTTTGCTAATGTTGGATTCGAACAATATCCCGGCGCACAAAGTTTTTACCAGGAAACCGATTATTCTAATTTTTCAACTAACGCTTTGCCTGTTAATCTGGGAATCCGATATTATTTCAGTCCTTTGGTTGAACAAATTGTTTTATTAATTCCAATCGTTGAGCTGTCGGCTACCTATACTTATTTTGAAAAGCTGCATGAATTTAAAGTTGATTCTGATCGTATTAATTATAGAGAAGATATATCAAAATTTGGCATAACAGGAGGAGTAGGTTTATCAATGTTTATGATGGAGATTTTGGCGGCTTATCATTATATGGAATCCAACCAGTTTATCTCCGTCGATCTTAGAGTACGCATTCCATTATTTATTAATTTTTAAGAGATATTAAATGAATTATAAAACATTAATATTAGATGTAAAAGACAACATCGCAGTTGTTACATTAAATCGTCCTGATAAGTTAAATGCATTGAATGCACAGACCATTAACGATTTAAATTCAGTTTTTGATGAACTTAAAGAAAATGAAGAAGTTAGTGTGGTTATTTTAACCGGAAGCGGTGAAAAAGCATTTGTGGCAGGCGCCGATATTAAAGAGTTGAACAAACTTG